>Ga0247844_1003442_pt1 | contig 23188 bp, 21 predicted proteins | sample LaCtaG_FD_192421 | JGI IMG/M metagenome (GOLD analysis project Ga0247844, IMG submission 192421) | Freshwater microbial communities from meromictic Lake La Cruz, Castile-La Mancha, Spain - LaCruzMarch201714.5m_1 | ecosystem: Environmental > Aquatic > Freshwater > Lake | place: Spain: Castile-La... | reverse complement strand
ACATCATCTGCGTCACTCGCATCGTCTAAGTTTGCTTCGCAAATGGTGTCAAGGGGTAAAACCACTTATAGACAAGTGTTGGTTACACAATGCCTTTACCTACCAAGCCGAGTAATCCAAACATCCCCATACCGAACCAACCTTTCACCTACCCTGACTCTTTCTACTCTCGTGGACCTTGGTTCAACATTGAGTTTGGAGCAGGTCTAGATTTAACAGTTCAAGGGATACCCACTCTCTCAGCGACTGGGGGTGGGAGTGGTGGAATACCTTGTTCCACAATCACAGGTAAAGGTGCCATAATCACCGGCACCGCAGCTAGCACCCCCGTAGCTCTCCCTGTGGGTACTGACGGATATGTTCTAGCTGCCTGTTCAACTTGTACTGAAGGTTTAACCTGGGTTGCTGGAGGGGGTGGTAGTGCTCCTGCAACACCTGACACCTTCGGAACTGTGGTTGGAACAACTGTTGGTAACCAGAACACTGGTCTTGGTTGTTTCGCTTTGTTCAATCTTAGCATTGGCGGTGGTAACACTGCCATTGGTGAGAGCGCTCTTGTTTTGAACACCGCCGGTAGTTACAACACCGCAGTGGGTTATTTCGCCATGTATGGTAACACAGGTGGTAGCTACAACACTGCTATGGGTCTTAACGTACTAAACAGCAATACTTCCGGGGGTTGTAATAATGCCTTTGGTCTTGGTGCTCTTGGTGCAAACACAACTGGGAGCACGAATAATGCTTTCGGTTGGGGTGCTTTAGGCGTAAGTTCTACGGGAGATGATAACTCTGCTTTCGGGGACAAAGCTTTAGCTTGCAACCTCACCGGAATCCAAAACACTGCTATTGGAAAGTGTGCGGGTTGTAGCAATACCTCAGGTTCTTGTAATACTTTCGTTGGTTCATATTCCCTGGGATCCTCTCCTACTGTCAATAACGAAGTTTCAATATACAACGGCACAGTTACCGCTCGTTTTCAAGGTGCAGCGGGTGCGTGGTCTTTTGTGTCAGACGAACGTGACAAGCGTAACGTAACTGCTTTACCTATCGGGATTGAGTTCATCAATGCTCTGCAACCTCGTAAGTTCGAGTGGGATCTTCGCAACTCAGAAGTTGATCGTGGAAAAGCAGCATCAGGGTTCATCGCCCAGGAAGTTGATGACATCGTCAGAGAACATGATGTAGATTATCTAGACCTAGTTGACAAAAACGACGCCGAGCGTTACACTCTTGCTCAAACAAATCTTATTCCTGTTATTGTCAAAGCAATCCAAGACCTGTCTGCCAAAGTTGACTCCTTGGAGAGAAAACTCGCAGCAAACGGGTAAAACAAGTTAAAGCTTCCCCTTGATCGAACAAAATGGGCCTTCCAACACCTTTTAACCCTAACACTCCCATTCCAAACTCCCCCTTCTACTCTGCACAAAACTGGTACATCACTGGTTGGCAAGGTCCCCTGGTCCTGGGTGCTGGCCTGTCGATTAACTTTGCAGATGGCTCCATAAACTCTGGCGGTGGAAGTGGCGGTTCTGTCAGTCAAATCGTTGCTGGCACGGCAATCACCGTTTCACCTGCTGGTGGTACTGGCATCGTAACTGTAACCAACGCTGGTGTCACTGGCATCACTGCTGGTACTGGTATCTCAATCAGTGGTGGCACTGGTAATGTTACAATCACCGCCACTGGTGGTTCCGGCACTGTCACTCTTATCAACTCTGGCTCCGGTCTTTCCGGTGGCCCTATCTCAACCACAGGTACCCTAGCACTCAACTATGCCTGTGTTGTTGACCCTACAGATTTCTCTGCCAAGGGTGATATTCTCGCCGGTACTGGTGCAGGTGCTTACTCAGCTCTCGCAGTTGGCCTCAACGGTTATCTACTCACTGCCTGTAGCACTGCTGCTAACGGTGTTTGTTGGGCTGCTGCTCCCGCAGCTGGTATTCCCTGCGCTTGTATCACTGGAAAAGGTGGTTTGGTTACCGGAACCGCTGCAGGTGCTCCTATCGGACTCGGTGTTGGCACCAACGGTCAAGTTCTTGTTGCCAACTCTGCGTGTGCCGTTGGTTTAGAGTGGGCGACTGCTACTTCGAGTGCTGCTACTCCGCTGGCTTTGGGTACTGTGTTTGGTTGCACTGAAAATACTGGCACCTACAACACTGCCCTCGGAAGCCAAGCTCTGTCAGTTGTTGCCGGTGGTGCCGCTAACACTGCTGTTGGCGCAGCTTCCAGTATCGCCCTGACCACAGGTGTCGGGAACACTACCGTTGGTGGTGGTTCTGCCTGTTGCCTGACCACCGGTCAGTTCAACATTGGTGTGGGTTACCTGGCACTCTCTGCTGTGGATACTGGCGATGGCAACGTGGGTCTCGGTAACAGCGCTGGCTCGGCACTTACAACTGAAGACTACAACGTTGTTATTGGCGGTCACCCTGGTATTGCTGCTCAGTGTAATAACATTATCCTCTCTGACGGACAAGGTACACTCCGGTTTACCATCAACTGTTGTGGCGCTCTCTCCCCTGATGGAACCACCTTTGGTACCTCCGGTCAGATTCTGTGCTCAAATGGTCCTGGAAGTCAGTGGACTTGGACCTCTGCTGCTGGCTCACCTGATGCAACTCCTACTACAGCTGGTATCATCAAAGGTTGTACCATTGCCGCTCTGACAGCCTTAGGTTGTAACGCTGGCGGTGCTATCACCACTTCCCCGAATAACGTTGCTATCGGCTGTAGTGCCCTGGGTGCTCAAGTCGGTGGTGGTGGTCGCAACACTGCGGTTGGTACGTGTGCTGCCGCAAGCCTAACTGGCTCCAATAACACACTTGTTGGTTTTGGTGCTGCCGCCTCTGCTACAACTGCCACAAGTTTAGTCGCAGTCGGTGACAGTGCAATGGGTGGAGCTGGCCCCATAACTGGCGCCGCAAACATCGGGGTCGGATACAACTCCCTGTTTGACATGACGACCGGTTGCTGTAACATCGGTCTCGGTGAAGCCTCTGGTTGTAATCTTACTTCAGGTAACGCCAACATTGCTCTTGGTTTTGCATCCTTGGGTTTCGCTAGTGCCGCTGTTACCGGTAGCTGCAACATCGCCATCGGTACTGGTGGTGCAAACGCCATCACTTCTGGTGCGGCTAACATCATCATCGGTGGTGGAAGTCACACTGCACTGACAACCGGCGGTTGCAACATCACCGTTGGTTCCAGCAACAACCTCCCTGCTGGCAATACGTGTTACACCACAGTTATTGGCAATGGCATGACTGCCAGTGCTTCTTGCTCGGTGATGATTGGTTGGGTTGCTGGTGGTACTTGCGCCACCTTCACTCAAGGTTCCGTTGCCTGGACTGTCAGCTCTGATGCTCGTGTGAAGGACAAGGTTGAGAACCTTGCTGAAGGTTTGGAAGTTGTTGAAAAACTGCAACCTCGCAAATACGACTTCATCGGAGGTATTCAAGAAAATGAAGAAGGTACTCCTGCCTTCGGTCTCATCGCTCAAGAAGTTGCCAGTGCTATCGAGGGAACTTCTCTCGAGGGTCGTGGACTTGTTGGCGGTACGGAAGAGTCCGGTTACGGTCTTGCTTATGCTCAACTTACCGTACTACTCATCAATGCAGTCAAGGAACTGTCGGCCAGAGTGAAAGAACTCGAAGCCAAGTGAGTTTGAAATAATTGATTTCCTGGGGGGCCGAAAGGTCCCCCTTTTTTTGTCTACGGGTAAAACCTCTTATACATAACTTGAATTAATATGACTGTTTCTGTTGTAAATACCGGTATAGGTTTAACCGGTGGCCCGATTACAACAACTGGGACGATTGACTTGGTGCCACCAGCGAGTGGAAACATTGGCGGTGTGAAAGCAGGGAACGGCGTACTTATTGGTGTTGATGGCACCGTCACAATCTCCCCTGCCACAACTCTATCCACAGGTGTAGTTCAAGCAGGACCTGGTATAGCTGTGAATGCCTCGGGCATCATCTCAACAATCAATAACGGTACCATCACTGCAATCACTCCTGGCCCAGGTCTTGGCGCTCCTGCAACCGGGAACGTTATAACCACAGCCGGGACCCTGATCTTACTTCCACCTACAACCGATGGCGTGGAAATTGGCGGTGTGAAAGTTGGGAACAATATAACAATCGCAGTGGATGGTACAATCAGTGCCACCGGTGTGTTGCAAACCAACAACCCTTACGCATACAACAGTTATATCTTCCCTCCCGCAGCAGTACCTGCGGCAGCACCTGGACTCAACGGTTCTTTCCTCAAGTTGATTGATCGTGTAACCGGTGAAGTCGGCTGGGCAACCAACAACGGTGTTACCTCAATCACAGCAGGCACTGGTTTAACTGGTGGGGTGATTACATCAACAGGAACTATTGCTTTAGCGACAACTCCGGTAATTGCTAACACTTACGGTGCCACAGGAATAATCCCAACTTTGACCGTTGACATGTACGGCAGGGTGATCAGTGCAGGAGAAGCCAATCCCTACTCTCCTTTTCAGATCGCAACTGTTACCGCACCCCCCGATCTCATACTTGACTTCTCTGACAATAATACTAACTGGGAATATACCTTGCTTGCAAACACAGTGATGAAAGCACCTCTGAGTCCTGAGAGTGGGCAAAGTGGTACAATTTTAATTCGTCAAAACTCCATAACACCTTTTGTTCTTACGTGGGATGCTGTGTGGACTTGGCCTGCATTTACACCTGTTCCAGTAACTCCAGTTGCTTCAGCAGTTGACATCTACCAGTTTGTTGTTTACTCACCTTCTCAAATCATTATTACTAACGTTCAACAGAATATCGGCTAGTTTACTTTTTCACCACACCGTTATACTAATGGCGGTATACCAACCCAATCCGTTCAAATGTCCGACAAAAAATACTGCATTTTTCAAATAAATGGGGGTCTTGGCAAACACATTGCCGCAACGGCAGTGGCTCAAACCATCAAGAACAATCACCCTGACCGAGAACTTATTGTTGTATGCGCATGGCCAGAGCTGTGGTCAAGTTTGCCTTTTGTTCATCGTGTTTTCCCTCTTGGAAACACGCAGTATTTCTATGAAACTTACGTAGATCAGAAAGAGTCGTTGATTTTTGCAAACGAACCTTATTTCACCACAACTCACGTAAACAAGACTGCTCCCCTTGTTGAGTCTTGGTGCAACCTCTACAATATCAAGTACAACGGGGAACAGCCTACACTTCGGCTCAACCCTGAGCAAAGGCGAACCATACGAAACTTCTACACACCACTCATCGGTGACAAACCACTGATGATCATTCACACGAATGGCGGTCTTTATACAAACGAGAAACCATACTGCTGGGCAAGAGACCTGCCTGTGAATGTCGCACAGAAAGTGGTGAAGCACTTCAAGAGTAAGTATTTCATCATGCAAGTTACTCGTGGTGCTTCTCCCAAGCTAGATGAAGTGTTTGTGAGACATGAACCTTTGTCCAACACAGAACTTGTTGGCATCACGGAAATGTCACAGAAGCGACTCCTGATTGACAGCTCCCTACAACATGCCGCTGCTGCTTTTAAACTCCCCTCCACTGTCTTATGGAATGCCACGTCGAGTGTGATATTCGGACACAAAATTCACGACAACATTCAAGCCAAACCGAAGCCTACAAAGTCTCTCCCGGGTTCGTATCTTTTCGACTACCAGTTCGACGGCAACGAACACGAGTTTCCTTACGAGGAAGAAGACCTCAAGGATCTTTTCGATATCGACCGAATAATCGATTCCCTGGAGAAGCAAACGAACGAGGTAAGCAAAGGTTTCGCGTGAGAAATATATTAATTGTCACTGCGACTCCTGATGAAAACGTCAGTGCTTACTACACCAATTCCCTTGCTCAGAGTATAAAAATCTCTGAGAGAAATAACTTAAACCTGGCCCCCGTGTTTTTTCGCGAGGGGTCAGACCACATGGTGATAAATCTGGGAATTACCTTTGCACATGATGAAAAACTTGATGGCTTGGTTTTCATCAACAGGGAAGTTTCGTGGAACCCTGAGAACCTGATGGATCTGTGTGGCACTGAAAAAGAAGCTGCGGCGATACCAGTCTTCGATGGACATACATTCTCTCTGGAGATTGGCGAAGTTGCTCGACTTGAGGAAGATGAAACCTCGGGTGAGATTAAAGTGCAAAGTGCGAGCACAGACTTTCTATACTTGAGTTCGACTGCGATTGACAAACTTTATAATAGCCACCCCAGTATGAACTTCGGGGGTAGGTCAGTCAAGGCAATCATGCAAGGTGCTGAGAGTTTTAATCAGTACTTCACAACGGCTGACTTGCTTGCCTACCGACTTACTGAGGCTGGTTTTGGTTTATGGGTGAATCCTTTGCACAGTGCTCATAAGGCAGTTCGTACCCTCCAAACACCATCCTTCATTGAAGGTCTGAAAAAACTTCAGGAGTGAAATGAAAAAATTTGTTTTTCTTGCGGGGTTACCTCGAACCGGATCGACAGTATTGGGGACCCTGCTTTCTCAACACCCTGATTTAAAAACCACTGCTACCTCCGTGGTTAAACAGACCATGGATTATGTGTTGAACTTGAATCTCGGACAGTCTCCTTACTACGACCGTTATGAGGATAAGTCACAACTTTGGGGGATTCTTCGAGGTATCCTGAATGGTGCATACGAAAATTGTAGTGAGCCGGTGGTTATTGAAAAAGGAAGAGAATGGGCAAAAAATATTGACATAACTGAAAGAGTTATCGGGGAGGTGCCAAAAATCATCTCACCAGTTCGCTCTATACCTGACATCCTCTCTTCTTTCATCCTGGTGGCAAAGAAAATAGGACCCACTGCAAAAATATACGATGAAGTAAAACAAACTGGAAGAGAAATAAACGAGTGGAGTTTGACAAGAGTTATCTGGGAAAAGTATGTTTATGGAAGTTGGAGAGTGTTTAAAACAGGGTATGAAACCAGACCTGAATGCTTTCACCTCGTTGAGTATGACAACTTAGTTAAACACCCTGAGGACACTTTTGCACAACTTTGTGACTTCGTTGACTTACCAACACCAGAACTTAACACTCAAGATCTCTGCAACCCTCATCCAGAAAATGATGCCGTTTACGGTCTACCTGGTCTACACTTTGTTCGTCCTGAGTTGAAACGAACTTCTCCCCCTGCAATTCAAGTTTTAGGTGAAGAGTGTTACCGATTCTGGAAAAATGAGGGGTTGGAATTCTGGAGAGGGTAAAACCTTACAAAGACGTTATTCAAAATGCCAGCACTCGACTTTCCTGTCGCACCTACTCCTGGACAACTTTATCCCAGTCCAGCAACTTCAGGGGTGACACAATATATTTGGGACAATACAGTAGGAGTTTGGAATGCAGTCGCAACCTTTGTACGACTCAATAACCAAAATGCCTACAATGATTATGTCTGGCCAAACACCGATGGCACAGTTGGGCAACAGCTTGAGACTGATGGTGCAGGTAACTTGTACTGGGATAATGCTTCTGACCCGACTTTCTTCACTCTGTCACTCAGCGGTACTTTCGATGGTGTTCAAACTACTTTCACAATAGTCGATCCATTCACAACAAACGCTTACACTCCTGTACCTTCTTCCAACCTCGAAGTGTTCCTCGGAGGTGTTCCTCAAGACCCACTAACTGCCTATACAGTTGTAGCAGACCAAATCAGTTTCACAAACGCACCACTAGCTGGAACTTCTTTCTTCGCGTTTACTGTTATTCAGGGCTGAGTTTAACTCAACAACTTCAACCAAAACCCAAAACTCCCAAGGGTAAAACCAATTAAATAAAAAGTTTACCAGAGAGTTTACGAAAATGGCTTTAACTAGGGCTCAACTTCTGATGGGAAATTGCACACAGGGATGTGTACTTCCAGGTCAGGTTCAAGGTGTGAAGCAAGGCAATGGCGTGTGTATTGCTGCTGATGGCACAATTTCTTTTAACGCTGCCACCTCAACAGGTGTAGTTAAAACTAATAACCCTGTTGCTTTCAATAGTTATGTTTGGCCCCCTGCAGATGGTGCAGTTGGTTCACAGTTAACAACAGATGGTGCTGGCACTTTAACCTGGGCACCTGCACCTGGTGACTGCTTTATCAAACTCCGTACAGCAACTTCACAAGTTGATGCTTACGCCAGTATAACTGGGCAAGCGGGTTGTGTAGCGATGACTTTCATCGCCGCTGCTAATCAGTGTGCGGCTAACTTTATTGGTGATATTTGTGTCAATGGTATCACTGCGGGTCTAGGTGGTTCCTGTCGCCCCACAAACACAGCCTTTGGTGCTTGCTCACTGTCTGTCAACACTACTGGAACTAACAACGTTGCAGTAGGATATACTGCGTTATGTTGTAATAATATTGGTTGTTTCAACACAGCAGTTGGTTCTTTAGCCTTAGCAGAAACTTCCACAAGTTGTTCTAACTCTGGCCTAGGTTATTTAGCACTCGGTAGTAATACGGGAGGGAGTTTCAACACTGCCGTCGGTGTTTGTAGCCTCAGAAGCAATACCAGCGGCGCGTGTAATGTTGCTGTTGGTTTAGAGGCTTTATACTCCAATGCGACAGGGTTGTGTAACACGGCTGTAGGAGCACACTCCTTATATGATAATATTACAGGTTGTTACAACACTGCCGTAGGGGTTTGCACTCTTACAGCTAATACGAATGGCGATAAGAACATTGGTATTGGTTTGTGTAATTTATTTTGTAACACCACAGGATGTAACAACATTGCAATTGGAACTTGCAGCCTTTTCTGCTCCACCACTATAAGTGGAAACATTGGTATTGGTCCACAAACTTTATTTTATAATACTGTAGGGTGCAGCAACATTGCTGTTGGTAATAGTGCTCAACGTTGTCACACCACAGGTTGCTGTAATATTGCAGTTGGATTTGAGTCGATGTCTGCAGGTGCAACCACCGGATGTAGTAACCAGGCTTATGGTTCCTGTGCATTAAATTTCTTATCATCAGGTAGTGGCAACATTGCTGTTGGTGATTTCGCCCTATGTTGTTTGACAACTGGCTGCTTCAATGTGGCAATGGGGTTCAATGCAGGAAGAGGTCAGGTTTCTGGTTTCTACAACACTGCAATTGGTTACAGATCTCTATTCTCAAATGTAAGTGGGGAAAGGAACACTGGCATTGGTTTTGATGCTCTTTGCGATGTGACAACCGGTCAAGGTAACACTGGTGTGGGTTCTGGTGCAGGTCAGTCTGTACTTACTGGGGACTTCAACACTTATGTTGGATGCTTGAGTGGGGCAGTAACAAACAACGGTTGTAAAAATACTGCTGTTGGGATGTGTTCCTTATTCTCAAATGTGAGTGGAACAGGAATAACCGCGTTAGGCTCTTGTTCTTTCCTACAGGGAACACAACTCACTGGTTCCACAGCGGTTGGTTTTCAGGCTGGATACAACTCAGCATGTGTAGTTGACAGTGTGTATGTGGGGGATAATGCAGGTGCTAACATGGTGGCTAATCAGAGTGTTGTTATTGGTGCTCAAGCTGCAATATCAAGTGGTGGTGGCTCACACACAGATAATGTATATATTGGATACCAAGTTGCCACACTTGCAAGTACCACTAGCAGTAACGTTGCTATTGGGTCTTGTACAATGCAATCCTCAACCTCTGGCTCTTGTAACGTTGCGGTTGGTTTCTGCTCTGCTCATGGTCTCACAACTGGTTGCCAAAACACCTTAATCGGGTACTGCTCTGGCGCCAACATGACGGCTGGTAACCGAAACACACTTATTGGTTTCTCCGCAGGTGATAGTATTACACTTGGTGATTGCAATGTTGCTGTTGGTGGAAATGCCCTTTGTTCTTTAACATCTTCGTGTTATAACACTGCCGTTGGCTACTCTGCAGGTTGCAGTCTTATTACTGGGGATAAAAACACTTTTGTAGGTAGGGAAGCAGGCTGTGCCTTAAACACAGGTACCGCAAACGTATTCGTAGGAAATAAATCAGGTAGTCGTGCCACTACTGCATGTCAAAACACAGCAGTGGGCGGTGCGGCTCTTACCCAATTGACCACTGGTAATTTCAATACTGCAATTGGTAATGAATCAATGAGTGTTGGAACAGTTACTGGCTGCTCAAACATTGCGATTGGGTATCTTTCGGGATTAGGTATAAATGCAAACTGTCAAACTATTGCCATAGGTATCAGTGCCTTAGCAAACCCTGGTATGACAGGTAACTACAACACTGGTATTGGCAGTTATGCCGGTTGCAGTTTAACAACTGGTTGCTGCAATCTGTTTATAGGGTGTAGTGCAGGTATGCGCATAACAACTGCAAATAATAACCAGGTATTCGGTATAAATGCCCTAAGTAAATCCGCTGTTGCCATTGGAAACTTAGTACTTGGGCTAGATGCTATGTGTGCCAGCACAGGTGCACCCACAACTCAGAATGCTGTACTCGGCAACAGAGCATTCAAGGATATGATACAAGGTGGTTTGAGTGTTGCTATCGGTAACGCAGCAGGTGGTGCTAACCCCGCCAGCCCAGTCTGCGGAATATCGGCAGGTTGTGAAAATGTCTATCTGGGCAATAATGCAGGGAGCGAGGCTAATTTGGCAGTGCACTCTTGTGTTATTTTAATTGGGTCCGGTGCAGGTACCCGAAATACGGGCAATATGCAAAACACCATTTACATTGGTAGATCTACTTGCCAAGCTGCTGCCGCCAACAACAACTGTGTAGTCATTGGAAACCCGAATAGTCTCAGCTACTCAATTTACGGCCCAGGTTGGACAACAATCTCAGATTCAAGGGATAAAACTGATGTAACTGCACTCCCTGTACCAGCTGGACTCGCACTCATCAATAACTTGGCACCGGTTCAGTTTACTTGGGATGCTCGCCCGTTTGAAACAATAAATGAAGACGGTACCATCACTGAAAACTACCCAATTAAAAATGGCACTCAGTCAATTGGTTTCATTGCACAAGACGTTGCGATTGCTCAAACCGTAGCTGGTATACCCTTTGCAGACCTGGCAAACACAGGCAACCCTGAGGAGTACACCCTCACTTACGATCAGTTCATTCCCCCTATAGTTAAGTCAATCCAGCAACTTTCGGATGCTCTTGATGCTCTAACCCTAAGAGTAACTGATTTGGAAACTGAGAACGCTGCTCAACAAATTGAGATTGATAACCTTCAAACGGATGTCACAAACTTACAGTCTGGCAAAGTAGCCTCACCTGTTGAGGCCCCTATCGCCGGACAAGTCTTAGGATGGAACGGTTCAGCAACAGATTGGATCAACAACTAACCTAACTTTTTTCACCTACCCCTGAACACATTATGGCTGCTTACAACCTCACCCCAGAATTAAGGGAAGAGTACCTCCAGACTCTCACTCAGGATCCACTCAAGTGGACTTGTGATAGTATCCGAGAGATCAATGAAATGATCGACAAAGACTCACATGACTTCAATCCTTACAAAGAAGTTTTTCCAGACGATTGGGTTAAGTCCAATCAAACTTACTTGGAGAATATTAGGGATCTCTTCAAGGAGTTGGATCTTTCTGTTCCTGAACAAATCACCGAGACAATTTTAAAGGCAAAAGCATTTGTAAAAGGTTGATGATTGATGACATACACTACACCAACCAACGGAACAATATTCCCAGCAAGCCCAGCGGCTGGGGTTAATCAATACCGGTATGACGCAGCCACTGCTACCTGGAACGTAATAGTCCCTGATCAAACAGTTACTCCCGGGTCTTATGGGTCTTCCACAAGTATCCCTAAGTTCTCTGTTACTGCATCAGGGGCAATCTTTTTCGCAGAAGACATAGAAATACAAGCATCTTCCACTACTCAACCGGGTATCGTTCAACTCGTTGATGATACAATAACTAATGACAACACCAAAGCACTCACTGCCGCAGCAGGGTATACTTTACAACAGGAAATAAATACTAAGGGAACAGGTTCAGGAACAGTCACAAGTGTGTTAACTGGGTCTGGTATTGTTGGTGGGCCAATCACAACATCTGGAACTGTATCTCTTGCCAACTCAGGAGTAACTTCGGGTTCGTACACAAATACAAACCTCACTGTCGATTCCTTTGGAAGAATCACATCTGCTACAAGTGGAAGTTCATCCTCGGGGATAACACAAGTTATTGCAGGCACAGGATTGAGTGGCGGTGGAATAACCCCAGTCGTCACTCTGAATAACACAGGTGTCTTATCACTAGCCGCAGGAAGTGGGATAACAATTAGTGGTTCAACTGGAAATATAACCATTTCAAGCACCGGTGGTGGAAGTGGAACTGTAACGCAAATAAATACTGGTACAGGCATAACTGGCGGACCAATAACAACAACTGGTACCATTCAACTGGCAGCATCAGGTGTGGTTGCAGGTAGTTACACTTTTTCAAGTTTCACTGTTGACTCCCGTGGTAGAATAACCGCAGCATCTTCAAATACTCCTGTCACTCAAGTAAACACTGGTACTGGCTTATCTGGGGGACCAATCACAACTACTGGAACCGTTTCATTAGCTAACACTGCTGTAACCCCTGGTTCATACACAAACTCAAATATAACTGTTGATGCTCAAGGAAGAATTACCAATGCAACATCTGGAACAGTCGCCACGGGAGTAACTCAAATAGTTGCAGGAACAAACGTCACCGTATCTCCTGCTGGTGGTACAGGTGTTGTGACAGTTAACTCAACTGGGGGAGGTGGAGGAACAATCACCGCAGTCGTTGCGGGAACTGGCATGTCTGGTGGGGGAAGTTCTGGTTCTGTGACCTTGACAAACGCTGGTGTAACTCAACTCACAGCAGGAACAAATATAACTTTATCTGGAAGCACAGGAAATGTTACAATCGACGCTGCTGGGGGTAATATTGGCACTATAACTGGAGTTACTGCCGGAACAGGTTTGAGCGGAGGGGGAACATCAGGGAATGTGACTTTAACAAATGCGGGTGTAACTCAACTGACAGCAGGAACAAATATAACTCTAACCGCATCTACAGGAAATATAACAATAAGTGCAGCAGGTGGAGGAGGAAGTGGCACAGTTACTTCAGTTACCTCTGGAGCAGGGATACAAACCACTCCCCTTGCAGGTATAACCAGTACAGGTTCAGTGGAAATTGCACCTCTTGGAATCGTTGACTCGATGGTTTCAAACACTGCTGCGATTCGTTCCACCAAACTGTACTATAAATTCCCTGAAGCAAGTACCGTAGTCCAGACAGTACAACAAAGACTTGAGGAAGTTATATTGGTAACCGACTGGGGTGCGGTTCCTGATGGGGTTACGAATAATGTTTTTGCAATACAAGCTGCCTTGAATTACATCACCTCGATTGGAGGGGGAACACTTTTCTTTCCTCCGGGTGTGTATGCCTCGGATAGAATTGGTATATACTCAAATACTAAGATAGAGGGTTCTGGTGCCACACTGAAGACCTTTGGTAATCCAGATAGACAAATCTATTTGATTGCTAACTCTGAAAATATTACTATCAGTAACATGAATTTTGATAGTCCCGGTTTAGTTCCGGCTCCACCACTTGAAGCTGGTGTTATATGGGATCTTGGAAATCAGGTAAACTTTAGACTTGAGAATTGTTCTTTTTATAATATCCCTTTAAATCTAGGTCAAAGAATGACTGCGATTCAAATGCAAGCCGTAAGTTGCATTATTAAAAATAATTATGTGGATCAATGTGGAGGCGACTGTTTGAACTTTAATGGAACAGGTTTTAATATCGTGACTGGAAATTGGATACAAAATGGTGGCGATGGGGGAATAGCTTTCAATAATGGTGCCAAGGGGTGTATCACTGGAAATGTTATTAAAAAGTGTGTGTTAGGGGTTGGATCGGGACCAACTGGCACTACCGCAGATCCTTTCAGTTCGTACTCAGTAACTGGAAACACTATTGATTCGTGTGACCTCGGAATGGATCTGGGCGCCTTTGGGTTTGCAGGACGTGAGGGACCTGTAAATGTAAGCATCTCAGGAAACACAATCACTAGATGTAAAACAACAGGAATTAGGTATTTTGGTAAGATTGGCGGGGGTACTGACGCAAAAATTGCTTTTACTGGAAATGTGATATCTGATATGGGCACCGCAGACTTCGACGGTGTTCCGTATGGGGCTGCAGATGGTTTTGAGATAACCTATTGCCCAGAGTCAAGCATAACAGGAAACATAGTAACAAGTGTTACTCGGAGTTGCATCAATGTAAGTAACAGTCCGGGAATGTCTGTAACCTCGAATACACTGAAGACTGGCCAACTTGGAGTAATTTTTGGCGGCGGCAGCACCAGATTTATAATATCTTTAAATCAAATCAAGTCAATGTCAATAGCTGCGGTAACTACTGGTGCCGGTTCAACAAACTTCCTAAATACGAATAACTTGATCACAGCCTAAAGGGTAAAAACCTTTATACCAAAGTAACGAACAAGAAGTGGCATTGTTATCTTTTCCAGCATCTCCAATTAACGGTGAACTATACCCAGTTGCTCCAGTTGTGGGACAGAATCAATATCAATGGGAAGCAGCCACAAACACTTGGCGACTAACTGGTACCTCTACTGGAGTCATTCCAGGTGTTTACGGGGATGTTAACAATATTCCTCAAATAACCGTTGATGCAACCGGTAAGATCACAGTTGCCACAAACATCTCAATTGGATCCTCTTACATAAAAACAAATAATGGTGCAGCATACAACAGTTATGTCTGGCCAAACACTGACGGGGCAGCTACAACCTACCTTTCAACCGATGGTGCTGGAAACTTAAGTTGGCAACCAAACCCTTTTGTCAATTATTGGCAACTCATCGGGTCTACACTTTCCCCTGTCACAAATGGAGACAATGTTGCACTCCGTGATGCAGGTGGAAGTCTTACTTTCATATCAGACACGGTAAGTAAAGAAACTGAGTTTCTGGATGGTGTCACAGCAGTTGTTGTTTCTCCTAATGCTCTTGGTATTTCCACAATTGCTGTTTCAGGGGGCGGCAGTGTTGCACAACCTTTAGGGTTACTTGGCTCAGCTATCAACTTCAATGCCTACGGTAACTCTTTCCTCAACACTCCTTCTAACCTTACACTTACTCAGACACTCTTGAGTGTTGACAAACCTGTTACCACAACGTCTTCTGTAACTGTCAACGCTGGTACAATAAATAGTGTCACAACACCTCCTACTCGTGGAACTTCGGGTCAGATACTTATTACAAATGGTGATGGTACAACATCTTGGGTTACAAACCCTGAGCAAGGTTGGTGGGCACGAGCTGGAAGTAATCTCTATCCGGAAAATGCTGGTGATAATGTACAAGTACGAAGTTTAGCAAATATACCAGTAATCGACCTTCAGTCAAATGGAAATGCTTACTTCATTGACGGTCAGCAAAATCTTCAACTCGACCCTGGGTATGCTTCGGGAGAAGTTGAGATAAGGGTGAATGACTTTCCAGGGGCAGGTTTCCTACAAATTGACGCGAGTGGTATCAACTTGCGAGCCTATGATACGGTCTACTCAAACGACCCTGTTCAGTTTCAACTTGACTACACAACTGGTTTAGCCTTCAATGCTGTTTTCACAGGTACTCGTAGGAATTTATTCACAGTTGATCTCAATGGAAGTGTCCAGTCTGGATACAATGTGAATGCAGGGTACCCAGCTTTCTTTGCTGACGGTACAAATGGAAACACAACAGTTGCTGGTATCTTAACTGTAAACGGGGGACTAACACTTTCTCCTACACCGCAATCTTACTCCTTCCCAAACAATCGTGGTGTAAATGGTTACGTTTTAACCACTAATGGTGCAGGTGGCACACAATGGCAATCAGCATCTGTTCTCTCTGGTTACTGGACTCAGTCCCTTTCAACATTAGAGATATATCCCTCCCTCCCAGGGCAAAATGTTGTTGTTCGTGATTCCACTTCCACCAACTCAATTGAGTTACTCGGTACAGGCATTGTTAATGCTTACGGGGGCACTGTTCTCACCCCTACATTCGGTATTGGAAATTTTGGCACAGGGATGTCAGGGGATTCGTTTAATCTGTACTTCTCGTTAAATGGTGTAGCAATAGCTGAGTTTGATAACACTGAGTTCCATAGTGTAAAAGATATTCGAATCACCGGGGCAGCAACCAACTTTGCCACAAGTTCAACAATTAAAAACACGAATGACGAACTGATACTCTCAGCCAGCTCAAGTGTGTCAACAGTAAAAGATATTTTCTTTGAGGTTGCTCCTGGAGTTCTCGCTGGAACTTTCACTAATACCTTAGACTTTACAGTTACATCGGGGAATGCTGCGATTGGTTCCTCAAGTGTTGTAACTTACGTTGACTCACTCAACTTGTCAGTTGGAAACACAAATGCAAATGAGGCAGGTCTTGTTAAATTTGTCTCTCTCTTCAACGGTGGTGACGGTGCTGAGCTAACTCAGGATGAATCAACTGGGGATTTTGAAGTCCGAATGGATCACGCTGCAAGTCCTACAATCGTTACGAACGCAACTGATACAAGTCTAAGCACTACACTCACAGTTACCGGAGACACAACTCTTCAAAATGAATTGTTCTTGCCATCTCCCACTGTACCCTTGGCTGCCACTTCAACCGGCACTGTAGGACAGATATCATGGGATGCTAACTACATTTATGTCTGTGTTACACTCAATACCTGGAAACGTACTCCCATCACTACTTGGTAACTAAAAATCTAAACTCAAATCATCTGGTGTCTCAGCAGCAAAAGAACCATACAACTCTGCAGGTGTTGAGTACCCATCAGAACCTTTTGATCGGTTCACACTTTCGTGTACCAAAGCAAATTTTGCAAAAGCTCTGTGAAACTCTTTCCACAGTTCCCAAAGTTCAGTGTCTTTGAATCTCTTTGCTGAGGGAGGTCCAATTAAAGTTATCTCAGTGTACTTGAGTTCGTTTTTTGCAATAAAGTCATCAGAAATCTCTGAGAAAGTTAGTCCAATGTGATCCACATCTGTTCGTTGACCCTTACGTATTTTCAACCCTGAGACAGCACAAGTTGTAGGCAAACACACAGTACTTCGAAACTCTTTGAGTTGTTCCATCACACCTCCTCGCATGGCTGTTTTCACGGCATTAAAATGTTTCTCTTCGGGTGTGGCAGTTGTTGCAATCTTTTTTACAGGGTAGAGCTCATCAACCAACTTTGACTTTCCCACAGGTTGACGAGTGGTTCCCAACTCCAATGAAATCATTTTGACTTTTCGTCCATTTGCAATATCTAAGTTTCTCAGTCGGACCTGTACATCTGGGTTGGTTGACAGTTTTTTCCACCTCTCAGTCAAACGGCAAGCACGAAGAACAAAGTCCGAAGGTTCACCAATGATCAAACTTCCTGCTCGATGATTATTAATAATTCGTGTAAGTTTTTCATTGAAGTTTGTTTTTGTCAGACCGAAAGTATCTTTTCCAATCACCATTTACTTTGTTGTGGTATTTTTAAATTTTTACCCATTTCAGTTTACATGACTGTCGAAAGTCCTATACTCTGGGTAGTACTTCAACCAAACCTATGTGAGCTCTGTTATTCGGCGTCGTGATGATCTTCGACTCCTAGATGGAACCCCTGTAACTGTGTCGGGAAGAGTAAAAGAGTTTCGTAAACATGAACGTCGTCGAGACTTGGACACTCTGTTGCTTGTTAACTTAATCATCACTCCTTTACCCATCGGGGAGTCAATAGCAGTTAGCCATCTTTGGTTTCTTCGTCGTCAGTTCAAAAAACTTGGTCGTGTTCCTGAACAAGGTGAGCGACTCAAGTTTGAAGGTGAGGTCTACAGTTATCGTAGACTTGGAGGGAAATCAATAGATAGGGGAATTTTTAACACAACAGACTATGGGGTGAAACCCCTTTCTTTACTCTGATGCTAATAAAGATCATAAATCACTTTTCCAACGATGGTCAAGAGTATATCGAGTGGGATTTGTACGAGGGACCAGATGGCATCGAACATGTTCACGGATATGCAAAAGACTTGATTCAAGCTTTCTCAAAAATCCTCGAATGGCAGGAACGCATTTCAAATGACTACTACGATGACCTCAATGAAACCCCCAGAACTGGAAGTCCAGACAATCAAGACGGCAGCGAGCGAGTGGGCGAAGGAGCGCCTGATTGATGTAAACACAGTCATAATTGATGTGGAGTCAACTGGACTTCTTCATCAAGACCCTGACACTGAGATTGCACAAATTTCAGTCATTGACACCCAAGGTAGATCCCTTTTGTCAATGTTATTAAAACCGAATAAACCCATGGGTGAAACAGTGATCAACATCCATAAGATCACAAACGAACAGGTTATTAACCAACCTACCTTCTTTCAGGTTGCAAAGATAATTTCATTTATTCTCAACAACAAACATGTTGTTTCATGGAATATGGACTTTGACTGGAAGTTAATCATGCACATGTTCAAGAAATACGAAATAGAACCACCAAAGATTGCAGGTGCTTCTTGTGCAATGGACCGATACTCTGAGTGGAGTGGTGAGTGGTCAGTAAAACGCGGGGCGTTTAAATGGCAAAAACTCCCTAACTTTACAGGTAGGGTGTCACACGATGCTCTGGTCGATTGTGAAAATGCTTTGCTGGCAATACGAAAAATGTCTGGTGACTTCAATTCAAAAGATATTGAAGCTGACGAAATCGATCTTAACTTTTAGTTTACACATGACTCCTTCAAGCTATCCTAATAACGTACAACTCTACGGAACAATGACTTCCTACGGTAAATTCTGGTTTAGGTACATCGCACCGGGGACCGACAGCCCACTCGACCCTTCGATTGACTTCTCGGTAACAGCCGAGGCTGACTTACCCCAGATACTACGAGTGTTTGAATCTTTTCTAAAGGCTAACGGATACGACCTTGATGATCGTGAACTAACTCTCAGCCGTAAACCTCCTAATTTTGACAGTGATGATTTCTGGGGAGATGACGGTGTTTCATGTGTAGGAAACTTCATTGATCGTCCTTGGGCAGTTACTTATGGTTCTTCTGATCAAGACATGGTCTATATTGGGTCAGGTTTGAAAGGTGGAAATGGTGAAGATCATCTGAGTTTCAGCCCTTGTTTTGGCAATAGTGTGGTTACCTTCGGCTGATTATGGATTTTTACACCTACGCATATTTGCGTGAAGATAGAACCCCTTATTATGTTGGTAAGGGCAAAGGGAACAGGATTTATTCTAGCCAGAGAGGAATTAAAGCTCCCGAGGATATATCCAGAATAATATTCCTCAAAAAAGGTCTTACAGAAGCTGAGGCGTTCAAACACGAAATTTACATGATACATGTGCTTGGGCGCAAGGACTTAGGTACAGGCATACTCCGTAACAGGACTGATGGGGGCGATGGCTGTTCAGGGCGTATTTGTTCCATTCAGGCAAAACAAAAATCATCTGAGTCTAATAAAGGTCAAAAAAGACCCCCGTCTGTCTGTCTAAACATTTCCAAAGCTAAAAAAGGTAAACCAGGTCGAAAGCTAACAGACCAAGAGAAACTCAATCTCTCCAACCGAATGTCGGGTGATGGGAATGTGACAAAAAGACCGGAAGTGGCAGAAAAAATTTCCACCGCTAAAAAAGGAAAACCTGGTAGAAGATGGACACAAGAACAAAAAGATAATTTATCTCAAAAAAACAAAGGGAAGGCAAAAACAAAGGAACACAAACAGAAGCTGTCCGAAGCAACAAAAAGATATTACGAAAACCGGAGGAACCAATGAAAATCACTACGCCCTGGTTCGACGAGGGCTCCAGCAAAGCTCGTTTAATTTGGGTAACCCCGAATGCAGAAGAAATTATAGCCCACGTGGCCAGAGTTTCTAATCCGAAGAACCAAGACAACGAGAAGTTTGAAGGTCTCATTAAGTATTGCGTCAAGCATTCCCACATGTCGGTGTTTGAGACTGCTTTCATGTGCGTAGAAGTTATAACACCTTTGGCTATTGCTACGCAGCTTTTAAGACATCGCAGCATGACTTTCCAGCAACTTTCTCTGCGTTACAGCACTAATGAGGAACTAAAAGGTATGTTGGGGGAGTACGGTTCACTGTACTACACCCCTGAGGTTGCGCGTTTACAAGACGACAAAAACCGACAAAATAGTATAGAGTCTGATGATCCTGCGTTATCTGACTCAATGCACACCACTATGCACAGTGTTCACACAGTTGCACAGATGGCGTATGATGAACTTCTCTCCAAAGGAATTGCCCGTGAGGTTGCCCGACTTGTGTTACCACAGTCTACCTTCACAAGACTCTATGTAACAGGATCCGTCCGTTCTTGGATGACTTACTTGAAAGTTCGCGATGAACCTGGTGTGGTCCAACTTGAACACGTTGAGTTAGCCCGAGCAATCAAGTCTATATTTAGTTGCGAGTTCCCAACAGTTTACAATGCTTATTTCCACGAGTCTAAAAATGAATAAAGTCGAAATACTACCAACCTGGTTCTACGAGTTTGATGTTCCACCTGACATCATGGTATCAGCGATTGCAGGTTTGGAGAAACTTACTTGGCTTCAGAATGTTCAAAACTACATTTCTGAGAGCGGACAAGTTGAGGAAATAAAACAGTTCAAACCTGTTAAAAAGTGGGCAAACGAGTGTCTAGAAGCAGTTCGTAAAGACTTAAACCTCAACTGTGAAAAACTGAAAGTTTGTTTGTTCTGGGCAAACAAGGCCGAAGCAGGTGCTTGGCACCATAGCCACTGTCACTCAAATGCTTGGGCTAGCTCAGTGATGTACTTGTCTCCCTCCGGATCTCAGACTTGGTTTAGTCGGCCAAACCTTTGGGGGCCTGGGGATGTAACACATGCAGTTGTAAATGTGGTACAGCCTGAGGATTTACACACGATCTTCAAGTACCCAACTACTCCGGGAAAGTTCATTATTTTTCCTGCATCGCTTTTCCATAGTGTCAACGAGCATGATCTTGGTTCTCCTCGATACACACTTTCGTTTAATGCTTTCCCGTCCGGGTTGATCGGGGATACAATCAATCCTACCTCTGCCACTCGGATGCACCTCAAAGTAAAATGAGAGGTCTATCGTAAATTTATGAACATTTCTGTTCAACAATCAGACTAACTTTTACACTAAATTTGGAGAAATGAACAATCAAAGCGTAACCGCTTCCTGGAAACTTCTGGAAGACTTTCCTACACGAGACGGCGACTATATCGTTGCTTTTCGTACCACGGATGGTTATGGTTACTACGAACCCTGGGAGTTTATAAGAGGAGAGTGGTTCGCCTGCCTAGACACAGATTCCCTTGATATGCCCTCCTACTGGATTGATATTCCACCTCCCAAATGACTGACAGACCGAACCTTGAAAAAACTATCGTCCTTGAGAACAATCCTGTACCACTTGTGGTTTGGGACTTCAACGTAGCTGTGTTCCATGTCATTAACTGGTACGCCAAAATCTCAGGATCTTTCAAGAATGAGGTCGAAGAAAAGTTGGTAAGGGGAGCCTTCGCCCTCCACATCAATCGTGGACCAGATATGCTTCCACGTCATACATACCGAATGCTTTTTGTGGCAGACAAGCGTTTTGAGGAAACTCAAAACTACTGGCGTAACAATGTCATGCAAAGTTGCCCAGTTGTAAAACAAGCATGGCTAGATCATGCTGAGCGTGAAAAGATTGACATCAAGGAGGTTAACACTGCTTACAAAGGTACACGAGGAGAAAAAACCGAGGATTTTCATTTTGTTTACAACATTTGCAGAAGTTATGCAACAGAGTATTTCCCATTTTATGAGGTAGAAGGTTATGAAGCGGATGATCTTGCTGGGGCTATTTATCGGCTCAGCCGTGATTCTGGCGAAGAAACAATTGTCAGACAAAGACAAATATTTCTTGCGACACTCGATCGAGACTGGTCGCAATGCGTTGATGAAGCGCATAAGGTCTATTTTGCAAACACTCGGTACCCCTTTCCAAACGAAAAGATTCAAGAGAGGTTAGTGGGAAATGAGGGTGTTATTGAACATACTTTGCATCGAATGGGGTACGACATAACTCATCCCTCTCAGCTTGCAACATTTAAAGTGTTACACTCTGACATGGGAGATAACTTACCAAAAGGTACCCCCATAGGACTCTTTGATTTATGTGAACCTCACTCTGAGTACAACATTGACACACAATCTGTGTTTGAGGAGTTGAGAGAGTGTTGCAATGATCCGAAACCCAATGATCGACCCGATCATTTCGACCAAACTCTAAGACAGTTTGCCAAAATCTGTGTGGAGGCACCTGTTAAGCTGTAGGGGGTAAAACCCCTTAGTTAGAAAATAGAAAATGGCAGATTCTGCCTATCAGGCTAAATATTTATCTGTGTCGCGAATTCTGTGGGATGCATCAAAAGGTGTTCCCGAAAACATCCCTTCAGACTATTGTGAATACTTGAACCATGAATACAGGGATGGTGATGTTTCTTTCGCCTCCCTGATTCGTAAACTTGACTACACCGAGGGTTTGGAAGAATGGGAAATAGAAGAAGCTATTGAACTACTTGGTAAGGTCAATCCAGATGATTGGCCTTTACTTGAAGATGTTGAAAGTGTTTCGGTTCAGGACTTACTCAATGAAGACTCAGAAGTTGAAGAAAACCCTGAGTTTGTTGAAGACAACTTGAGTACATCCGAGAAGGTAGAGAAGGTGTTGATTGACACTATTTCCTCAGTATTTGGCGCTGAAGTGTCCGAGGTACGGAGTGAAAAAGGTTTCTACCCCAACCCTAAAAATCATTTCCTTCAAGAGGATGATGGAACCTTTGCAGGTACTTTTTCTTATGAAGGGAAAAAGTTTTTGTTTGAGGTTTTTCCAGACGAGCAAGGGTGGACAGTCACATACAGAATGCACTGGGAGGATATTAAAAACCTTCCCAAACTCTCTCACCAAGATGATGAGAAAGTTAAAGACTACTCTCGTCAAGTTCGTAACAGAGGTTGGAGGTAAAGATGGGATTGTTTGAAGGTGGTGCCGTACCATTGGTTTCTGTAACTCCTCAGTTTTTAGGGAACCTTTCTAGTCAAGCAGTTGGGTCTA
>Ga0247844_1003438_pt1 | contig 23210 bp, 34 predicted proteins | sample LaCtaG_FD_192421 | JGI IMG/M metagenome (GOLD analysis project Ga0247844, IMG submission 192421) | Freshwater microbial communities from meromictic Lake La Cruz, Castile-La Mancha, Spain - LaCruzMarch201714.5m_1 | ecosystem: Environmental > Aquatic > Freshwater > Lake | place: Spain: Castile-La... | reverse complement strand
GTCTAAAGTTGCAGAGATTAGCAAGTACAGTTATCAGCGTGGACAAACTGTGTATTTGGATGTGGATCGAGATTACCCTATGTTTCTCAGGTGTGCCCACGCAAAGAATTACTTAGTTGAGTTAGAAGATAAATGGACTAAGAAGGCGAGCCCAATTCGAAACTACGAACCCTTTTGCGAGATTGATTGAAAGCACCAACTTGTTCCTCAATTGTATTATCTGCTTCATTCAACATTGAAGGAGCTACGAAACCACTTTCGCCTCCAATCATGGGAATTTGTAGATAACTATTGAGGAACTTAGTTGGATTTAACATAACTAAACTACTTCTTCATTCCACCTTTAGTTCCACCTTTAGCACCAGCTTTACCGCCGCCTTTAGTGCCACCTGTAGCGCCACCTTTTTTAGTCATGCCAGCCATGAGACTTAAAACGAAGTACACCCAAGTATAAGGACATTTGTTTACTGAAACAATATTACATAAAATCTATTCAGTCATCTTAGTATAACTAATATATCTTTTCTAAAAGAGGCGCAAAACACGACTCAATTTTAATGGTTTAAAAAGAGTATTGAGTATAGTATGTTAAGCAGAAGCACTACCTCAGTGTGCATTAAGTAGCCATCTATATAGTTGTGTAACTGTTTACTTGCTTTTTCTGCCTCAATCTGCAATCATGTTAGAGAACTTTCAATGAAAATGCTTTCCAGACAATCCACGGGCACACAGAAGTTTGATGTTTTTATTCGCGAGAGAGGTAGATGGCGCTTTAGTTGTTGCGTTGAAGCAGACAACGAGTTTTTAGCCAAACTTAAAGTTCTAGATGAGAACCCCGTTATTCCTGATTCATCTATTAGTGTGTACCCTTGCCGTTAGCAAACCATGAGCACTCGTTCTATTTTTAGAATAACAGCAGCTGTGTATCTTGTTTTAACACTATGCTCTTTCTTCTTTTTTAACTTCTTCTTCAGCGTCATACTACTAGTTTGTGCTCTCGTTTTGTTGAGCATAAACTGAGAAGGACGGTTCTTTTAACGTAAAGTTTACGTTAAAACGCAGGTTCAACTCCTGCGCTTACTCCTTGCCTCTTCACTGAGGCAGAGCATACATTGCTTTTATAGCTTTGGTGTGCTACCATTCGTTTGGGAACACCTCCCCTCTCTTTATCTTTTTTAAATAACATGACTCCTACCTTCCTCTCCCTCAGGCAAGACGCTGAACTCGCTGCTAATTCTTGGAACGAGTTTGATATTGCCACCTTGGCTTGCACCGAAGCTTTTGGAATGCCTTTTCAAGTAGCAAAAGACAGCCTGACTAACAACATCACAGTTGCCGATTCAAAGAAGTTTGATTTGTCTGTGTTTAGTGGAGCTGAATCAGCCTTTAAATTCCCAGACATAGAAACAAACATTGTCGTTCGTGTAACTCGTAAACCCACGGCACACACAAAGTTAGAAAAGATTGACGAAAAGATTGACTTGTTGGAGCAAAAAGTCAAAGTCGCAAAGATCGAGCGCAAGAAACTGATTGAGCAACTAGCTATCACAGGTGGCATTGATCTGGTAACCGATAAAATTAACCTCGCTTTCACCCGTTTAAAATAATGTATCGCGTCTGCTCTTTTATCTTTCTTTCCCTGACGTTTGCAGTTATCACGTGCGCAGCGTTGGGTTACGACCTTTTAGCTTGGGAAAGCAAGCAACAAAATTTAATATGTAAAACTGCCGAGATTAACCGTACTGGTTGCTTTCCAGACTAGTATGGCTTTGGATACAGCATCTGAGAGCCGTGTAGGGGCGGCTCTTTTTTTTATCAACTTCTTAAATTAACGTAACTAACCATGAATTATCTACTTTCCTGCTCAATTTCTGCCAGTGTTCGTCAAAGCATTCAGATTCAATTTGACGATCTTAAGCTTCCAGCTTCAGTTATAAACACATTAGAGCAGAACAACACTGTCTCTTTGCGACCTACATTGTCCACAGCATTAAAGACAGAGTTAGATTCGTTGCGTGTCATGCAACGCGAACTGTACGACAACTACTGCATACACTTCGGTGACAATCACTTCGTTACAGCTAACTACTTTAACGATGCTAACAAGCTAATCAAACAAATACGAGGTGAGGTTAAAGAAGCAAATGAACGACTCTCAGGACTCTGGGAATCGGAACATTGTAAATGGCGTAACACAGTTGAAGGTTTCTTACTTCCTTTGTTTACCGATGAGATGGAGTACAAACTTGCTAGCGATGCTTACATGCGTGTGTTTCCTACTCGTGAAGAATATCGTAATCCTGTACAGGTTCATGTCGTTGGCCCGTTACCTATATCTTTAGAGGTTGCATCTGAGCCAACAGCAGATGATGTAGGCTCATTGCTCGTTTATGAGAATTCAATAAACACAAGAGAAGTAATTGAGGCTGCTCATGCAAGCGCAGCAGATAAAGCTCTGTTATTAAGTGCGGAATTACTGGATGATTTAGATGTACGAACTGTTACTAAAGTTGGTCGCCAACAAACAGGAGGTGACAGAAAGCGAGGCTCGTGGCAGCTTACAGCAGAGAGATTGAAATTAATCAGTGACTCTGTTGCAGGTTTTGACGGGTTAGCACAACTAGCAGATAAATTGTTAGCTTCAGGAAATGCGATACAGTCTCCTATGAGGCAGATACGCGAAGAGGGCTGCACTAACTTTCAAATAGTTCAACAAGAGATTCGTGCTGAGTTGGAATCAATCGTAGCTACGCGAGACTCATCGAAAGGTCTTGAATCGTTGCAGAGATCATTAGCTTTATCTAATACGTACACAACATTATGTGAACGAATTAAAACAGCAGAGAACATTACTTCCCTTGATCTTCTAGCTGTGGACTCTAATCTTGAATTAGAGATCTACGCACAACGATCTAAGCAACTTAATAAATTAATCAAACAACGTCGAGAACTTATCAGTGTAGCGGGAGACAATTTAGATAATTTAATTTCCGATACAAAAGCAGCATCCCTGACACAACAAGAGCCTGACTTCTAATGAAACGAATTGTTTATGCAATTAAATCTAAAGAAGGTTACTTAGCTGACATTGAAAAGTACACAGACGATCCGGAGAAAGCAGTTACTTTTATGTACCTTGATACTGCTATACAACGATTAACTTCAGTTAAAGATAAATTAAAACATAACTGCTCTGTTGTAGAACTAAGTTTAGATTTTCCAAGAAGGATTGCAACACGCTTATACGTTTAACTCTAACTTTATCCAACACCAAATCAAAATTATGAACGACTCTTTGTTTACGTCTCTTCAAACATTTAGAGCGAATCTTAATGCGGCCACGCTGGAACGTCAACATGTAATTGACGGTCTTTTAGCCACTCTTTTGAGTAAACAAAATGCTTTCCTTCTTGGCGAACCAGGCACAGGCAAGTCAGATCTTGTCCGTAACATATGTGGAGGTATTTCTGGCGCTAATTACTTCGGTTATCTATTGACGCCAACTACAGATCCCTCAGAGATATTTGGTCCTGTTGCGGTTACAAAACTGTTGAAGGACGAGTACACTCGCGATGTTGTAGGGTACCTCCCAAACGCTCACATCGCTTTTACTGACGAGCTGTTTAGAGGATCCTCTGCTATCCTTAATTCACTTTTAACTCTACTGAACGAACGGACATATAACAATGGCAAAGAAGTTATTCAAACTCCCATTCAATCTATTGTTGCAGCGACCAATTCTTGGCCTGATGAAGAGTCCCTCCAAGCATTTGCAGACAGATTTCTCTTCAGACCCACAGTGGAGTTTCTTAAAAAATCCACTTCGAAACGGATCCTTGACAGCTGGGCTCTTGGGTTGGAAGAAAGACCAACCGTAACCCAGCACTTAACTTTAGACCAGCTTACCCAACTGCAGGATGAAGCTAAGACAATAAAAATATCAGAGGATTTTATCGATAAGTATGGCGAAGTGTGGGATATGTTAGCGGGACGAGGAATTGTAATTAGTGATCGCAGAAGAGTTCAAATTCTAAAGTTCTTAAAAGCTTGGGCAATTGTTTTAGGTGATGACGAACTTGTACCAGAACACATGCACGATTCCCTTGTGCACATCGTGTATCAAAACATAGAGGACAGAGAGACAATAGTAGAAGTCTTAGAACAAATTATACCCACGGCGGATAAAGTGTTTGCTGATGCTAAAAGAGCTGCGGCAGGAATAATGACGGAGTACAACCTTAATGCAAACAAGCTTCACTCACGTGGGATCTCAGATCTAAATGATTTTGTTGTTCAACTCAGAAAATATCATAAAGACATGAACACTGTAAAGGAAAAGATCAACGAGATTCTTGATGGTACTAAGTATCGTATGAACTTAAGGTCACGGCAAAGCGGAGTAAAGCTGCAGAAACAACTAGAAAGCTGGTGTGAAACTCTAACCGTTGCCATAAGCGACATAAGCAAGTAACCTGAACCCATCCTCCACCCACAACAATCCAAATGTCAAACGTTAAAGCAGAAGATTTAATCCTCGTTCGAAAACGACTGGCTGATTTTATTGAGATTGCGGAGGAGATAAAGCCTGTCTCTGCTTACGACAAGCTTGTGACTTTACTCATAGATTTAGATCGAGTAATTACAAAATCTAAAAAACAATTATGAAACTTAACAGACAGACAGACTTTGTAAGGCTTACGCACAACGAGCCACTGACACTTGCTTGCTCCGCATTAGCTGACTTTTTGTGGAATGACTTCATCAGTGATGCAAAGCCTTCTTTAACTTATTTGATTGACCATTACAACATCAAAAGTTTATCTCGTTTTGGTAAAGAACTCTTTGAACGTCTGTACAACGCAGACGAAGTTAAGTGGCTAGTTACAGAGGAGGCTTACGAGACTTACTTTCGCGCCCAACAGAATGGAGAAGACGTAAGGTTCCCAGAAGGGTATAAGCCCGAGAATTCTATATGGTATGCAATTATGTCTGACTTAAGTGCCGCCGCCGCATGGCCACAGCTGTTAGGACGTTGTGTGGGTAATCAATTTAACGCTGGAAACAACTCTGTAAACATATTGAATCAGCTAGCTGACTTGTTAGAGCAGTTAATAGAAGAGGATAAAGTTGACGTTCAACTCGTCTTTAACTCAGGTGAGCAGCTAACTAAATTGAGAGAAGCTTTTCAAGAAGCTCGTGCTAATGGCGATACTGCAGAAATGAATACACTGCGAGCACAAGGTCGGGCACTTAACCAAGCACTCAATGAAGCTGTAGAACACTTAAAGAATCAGTTAAGTTCACAAGCAAGCCAAATGATCGATAAGACCAACAGAGAATCAGATAGTTTAGACGATTCTCTTTCAACTTTATATGGAGATGAGCAGGGAACAGGATTTCATACAGCAGACCTACAGACCAAAAAAGATTTAGCTCTTACTTTAAGTAAGAACCCAAAGTTAAAAGCTTTGGCGAAGAAATTAGGTGCTCTTCGTAAAGTCTGGCAGGAACGTAAGAGAGCGAAGATATTAAAGTCAAAATATGAATCTATTAACGGTGCAGTTTTCTCTGACGATATTACACGAGCTTTCCCAATAGAACTTGCACTGGCTGCTAGCGACAAAGGTAAAGCTCTGTTTGCTTTAAAATTCTCACAGAAAACCTTGTTAACAAAAGACTACGACACCTCATTAAAGAACATAGGCAAAGGACCAATAGTAATGTATGTCGATGTTTCTGGTTCTATGGGAGGAGAGTCAGAACTCTGGTCTAAAGCGATAGCTTTTGTAATCTCAGAAGAAGCATTAAAGGAAAAGAGAGAAGTACAAATATACTTATTTGACACACGAGTAGAACGAGAAGTCATTCTTAAATCTAATAGAAAAACAAACAAAGACCTTCTAGATTTTGTTGGTACGTGGAGTTTAGGTGGGGGAACTAGTTTTAATTGTGTAGTAACCCACGCGATACAAAAGATTAAAATGGAGGATCGTTCAGACTTTCTTCTTATTACGGATGGTCAATCAGAGGTTCTAGAGTCTAATATCAGGACGCTCAACACGGTTAAACAGCGTACGGGAACCCTCTGGAGTACAGTCTGTATCGGGACTCATGTCCCATCAATTGTGCACAAGTTTTCAGATGAAGCTTACTCCGTCGACGTTTCTGCACCCGCAGAAGCTGTCGATGTAATTCAAAAATGTATTAGGTGATCTCAATGCCACGTCCATCAAATGATCAAATCCTAGAGCTATGGCGCGACTCGAACGCATCCGCTCGCATAGATGAACCCGCCCCTCCTACGGATCTCGTGATAGTCAGCTTTGCTGATGCGTTACTAGATAAGTGGCAGTATTCGGAGAAGGATACTAATTTGGACAATCTTTTTGACAATTCAAATTGGATATGGGCTGACGAGGAAGAAGGGTTTGAACAAGAAATGACAGTATTTAATTAACGTTTTAACTTCTTTACTACGATTGTTTACTGCGCTATGACTCCTGATTTCTCTGAGTACTTCGCTCTAGATTCAACTCTATATAGTGGTTTAAGATGGCTTAAAAGAAACGGACGTATGTCTCCCGGCGAACCCGCTGGAACAATATATAAAACTAAGAAATATTATGTAGTTCAGCTTCTTGGAAAGAAATATAACTGCAATGATATTATTGATGTGCTTGTAAAACAAAGAATAAAACCTCTTAACTAAATAAACAATCCAACATAAAACAATGCCTGATTCTCACTTCCACGAAACGTTACTCGACCACTGTTGCACAGTCTTTTTGAATGTAAGTCGAGGTCTAAAGCTATCCACTCGCTCTGTATGGCAACAGGAAATGCAGGATCCAATGGCTGCTGTTCTAAGAACGTTGGCTCAAGAACTTGTGTCTAATCTATTAAAGCCAGAGGACGACGAGTACAACAAGGTTTTGTTTGACATAGAACAATATCTTTTAATGAAAGCAAACGAGCACCTGGACGACGAAAGTTAACTCAAAACAAACCACAAGCCCTTTAACTCTAATTAAACACTCGCTTTGGAGCAAAAGCATGAATGCCGCTGAAGAAATAAATAAAATAAAACAAACATACTATTGGGATTCAAGTTTAGAAAACTTGGCTAATTGGATAGTTTGTGCTCTTTGGACAGAATGGCAAACAAAAGACACCGATAAAGAACCTTACCTAGAGGATTTAATCTTTAAGTACAAAGAAGCAATAGTGGAATACAACTTTGCAAAAAAACTATTTAACGTAACGTTATGGTGCGAAACAGAGTCTGTTTACAACGTGGTACTACCTTTAGACTCTTACTTACATTCCGCTTACGGAAATAAAACATTTAAAGAAGTATGCTCAAACATCGTTTTTGACATTCAAGAATTAGAATTCCTGTCGTTTACCGTGGCTGAAGATATTAGTATATGGATTAAAAATATAGTTAATGTTTACGAAGAAGTTTGTGCTATTTAAAATCAAACGTAAGCGGGTAGACTCGGACGCATAGGAAGCTGTTCCTGCATACGAGGGATTAGCCTTTGCTCTCCGGGTAAAACAGGTTGAGTGTATCCGCTGTTTCCTCTAGGTAAAGCACCTTTCTTAAATATGTCTTCTCCCACGCCGGCAAGTAACTCGGGGTTCTCCATCAAATAACGACTCAGAAACTCTTCAGATGGTGATACGCTTCCTTCAGTTAACATTGCAGATAGACTTCTTCAAGAAGCTTAGCACTGATACGTTACCTATTCTTAAGACCCTTAAAATTAAATTTTTATAAAACACTTGACATGCTTGGTATGTCCAGTACATTGGGCTTGTCAACGGACTTTATTATGGACATCAAATTCAAATACCAGGGTTGCACTCTGGAAAATCTCGAAGCTATCGCCTTAATGAAGGCAGCTAAAGCACCTCAACCGTTTGAAGTGGATTTAGGTAAGCTTATTGACATTAAAGTGATTGACAGCCAAAAGCTGTTCAAACTTAGTGTCGAACAGCAGAACCCCGCGTTAGCCAATCTAGCTTTCAAGCTTGCTACCACGGAGAAAAAGGAGTTTAAAGTTGTTGTGAAAGCACCAACTTCAGCCAAGGTATCGAAAAAACAGGAGCCTGTAACAAAGACACAAGCTGTTGACATTGTAGATTACCTTAATCGGAAGTCTTGTTACCGCAATGCAGGAGCTACTCTACTACTGCATTTCTGTACAACAACTGAGTCCCGTGCAATACGCGACATTGCAGTAGAGTTTGCGAACAAATGTCTTTCTGAATACAAGATTGATCCCAGATCAGTTGTATTCCGTGGCTTCACTAAAACTAAGACCGGTCTTCTCGAGCCGATTGAAACGCATTCTGCTGTCATACGCCGTGATTCTTTCCACGTCAGCCCTTTATACATCGCTTTACGTGCGGGTCTTACTTACTGCGATAATAACGGGTTGCTGTCTATTCGTCAGCAGTATTCCAACGGTTCCCATAGCGAAAACGCAAGTGCTAAAGCGGATTTAATGCGTCGCATGTTCTACACCTTCAAACTTACCGGCAAAGGAAACGAAGTGAAAGAGACTTGGGGTGATATGGAAGCATACTTAGTTAAATTCTTTAACTCCCGTCACGCTTAACTTTCTATGGAAACTTACAAGAGCCGCGAGAATCAAACTGAAAAAGAAAGGTGTATGAATGATTTCTCAGATACAATATGCACTTATATTGACACAATAGGATCTGAAGAATTAATATCTTGTTTTTGGTCTAGTATCAACGACTTAATTAAATACCACGACGGAGAGTGTCAAAAATATCTGGACCTAGTTAAATTTAACTGGTCGTTTGCATCTTTACTTGCAGACGAAAAGGAAGATGAAACAGAACAGCAAGTGGCGCAAGTCAATATAGAATAAATTTTAGATCGGTAGCGTCCTCGCGCTTTGCGCTGCGGGGGCGCTTTTTTATTTACTACTAAAATTCTAATGCACATTAATTACATAACGTCTCGCCCAGAGTACACTCAAGCAATTAAACTTCTTTCTGATTACAAAAAACTTTGCCTTGATTTTGAAACAACAGGACTCCAAGCTAGGTTGGCTAAGCCGCGCCTACTCCAACTTTGTGACAGCTGCCCGACTATTACGGATCGTACAGTATATGTTTTTGACTTATTTAAGATTCAAGCTGATACGGAATTAAAGGATCTGATTGAATCCCGTGAAATGCTTATAGGTCAGAATTTAAACTTCGATCTACAGTTCCTTTACTACCTAGGTATAGATTTTAAGAATAAAATATTCGACACCTACATAGCTGAGCGGATACTTCGAGCTGGTTTTAAGGAGAAGCGGGTAAGCCCACAAGCGCAAAAAGTTTACTTTGCAGACATCTCTTGCGGACTAAAAGCAATTGCTGAGCGTCGCTTAGGTATTGAACTAGACAAAGAACAACGCAGAACAGACTGGTCTCAAGACGACTTGACATTAGAACAAATAGAGTACGCAGCCAAAGACGTAGACATATTGCCGAGTATCGCAGCGGATCAATTAGCTGAAATGCAAGAAGAGAATTTAACTCCTATTTTCAGCGTGGAATCAAAGTGTGTCCGACCTGTAGCTCTCATGTGCTACAACGGATTTGGCATCGACATTACTAAATTAGTTTCCTTACGCAAAAAAGTAGAAGACGAGTTAACCGCGAAGACAGAACAGTTTATTTCGGAGCTCGACTCTAGACTACCAGAACAATTAAAGCTCCCAAAAACCCTTGAAGGTCTTGTTGCTATTGGAAAAAAACCAAAAAAAGAGTTTAACCCTGGCTCAACAGCTCAAGTTGTCTCGGCCTTTAATGCTTGCAATATACAGTTGCCTGCTGACGCCACGTCGGGCAAGGCGACGCTTAATCAAATAGCTTTAGCCGAGTTTGATAGTGATGACTCGACACTCATCCTTTATCGCGAACGAACAAAGATCGAGACAAGATTAGAGCACGTAAATAAATTACTGACTAATGTACATCCGATAACGCATCGAATTCACTCTGGATATAACCAAGTAGGAGCAAACTCAGGTAGGTTCACCAGCAGTGGACCTCCTAAAGCAAGTAAAAAAGAGGGTAAATCGGTTTATGCTGTAAATATCCAGCAGATCCCACGGTCAAAAGATTTCAGGGAATGCTTTGTAGCTGCTGCAGGATATAAATTAGTCATTTGTGATTGGGCTCAGATTGAACTGAGGTTAGGTGCAGAATTAATAAATATTCCTCAGATGAAAGAAGCCTTTGTCAAAAACTTAGACCTACACGTGTTAACAGCAAGTCTTATTTACAAGATCGACATCTCTGAGGTTACCAAAGCTCAACGACAAGAAGGTAAGACACTGAACTTTGCTCTTCAGTACGGTATGGGCTACCGCAAATATAAAACTTATGCTGCTCAAAGCGGAAAGATGATTAGTTTATCCGAAGCTAAAATCGCTCACGCTGCTTTTCACATTGCATATCCACGCTTACGTGCGTGGCACCAAGAACGAGCAGCTCTTGTTCAAGACGGCTGGGCATACGTGAGAACTGCTTGTGGTAGAAGAAGATTACTTAGTTACGATGATGCAACCATGATGTGCAGTGCAAACACCTTAATTCAAGGCAGTGGAGCTGACATCTTAAAATTGGCTATTGCCGAGTTAAATCAACACTTGAATGATGATGTTCGTTTAATAACAGCAGTTCACGACGAACTTGTGCTGGAAGTAAAAGAAAATCTCGCTGAGAAATATAAAGAAATTCTTGAATCGATCATGATTGATGCAGCTAATTTCGTTCTAGACTCAGTTCCGTCCTCTGCTGACGCTTCAGTGGGAGACTCATGGGCATCGAAGTAAAAAACATGACTAAACTTCTTGAGCAACCTATTCTTTTTTCCGAGGCCGATATGGCTTCCAGCTCTACACTAAATTTTTACGAGGTATGGGTTATAGAAAACCCAGAGGGACTCTACGTATGCGCTTTTCTAAAGAATAAAAAGATTGTTGATTATTGTTCGGACAAACACGATGCCGAATTTTACAAGACATACGAAGAAGCATCTTTAAACGCTAAGACCTTAGACATGACTGTGCAAAGAGGACATAGAATTCGCCGGTTCATCACCAAAAAAATTCAAGCTGAAGTTTGCTAAGATAAAGCAGAATCAAGTAAACTCATGCGTTTTGCAGGTAATATATTCAACGAGGACGTGCAAGAAGAAGATGACGAATCTTTACTTTCTAGCTATTTTCCTGATTTAAAAAACATATACCGCCCAAAATTTAAAAATAAAGTAGCTACACCTGTCTCTCAACCAGGGGAATCCACGGGTTCATCCTCGTACTCATAAACTCTATACAAACCATGCCCTACTTTCTCGCTGGTAAACCTCTTGCAAAAGGTCAATCCTTTTCTGCAGGAGATACGTTATTTCCTTCTAATTTTCTAGATCTGTCTACTGCAGAAGAGCGCTCCTCACTAGGTATTAAAGAGGAAAGTGATTCACCAAGCACAGACCTCTCTGAAATTAAATTTGGTGGAGGCGACTTTCAAGAGAACGACTCGCTACGTAGTAAGGAGGAAAGTGAGTCACCAAGTACAATTCCCTCTGAAACTAGATTAGCTGGGGGTAACTTTGAAACATCCGTACCCACGGTAACAGAGTCTCCCAAACAAGAGTCGAATGCAATTATTGACAACGAATTTCCAGATTTAGATGCTACGACAAAATCATATATTGAAGCCTTAGGCCAAGATTTCTTTAAAGAAAATATAGCGCCTCGGTTGGCTGGTAGTCGTTTTGAAGCTGACAAAGAAGGAGTAACTTATAGAAAACCCTCAAACCTTAAAGGAGGTGTTTTAAGTTATAACAGACAAGATAAAATACAGCCTCCTACTCCAGAACCGGATTCCTCTGACTCAGGCTCGCAAACTCCTGCTTTACCTCTAACGTTTACACCGCCGCCAGGTTCCCCACCAAAAATTGAATATCCTACGGATACGAAGCCTGCTATAGCTGCTGCTCCTCTTGTGCGCGAACCAGAAAAGGTTCCTGAAATAATGGCTATGTCAAGATATCAAAATGCGCAGTATGGTTTCTTAGATACAGGAAATCCTGCGGACGTTAGTCTTGCTACCAGTATGGGTTATACCTCTCAAGGCCCAACTTACAATTTATTTAAAGATCAAAACATAGCTAAAAATACTACCGATGTCTTTAGAGTAGTTAATCCTGCTACAGGTAATCATTTTTTGACAGCGAGTAGAGCAGAAGCAGATGCGGCAGCTGCTGGAGGTTTTATTAATGAAGGAGTGGCAGGAGAAGCATATAGTAGTCCACAAGAGGGGTCAGCAGCAGTTCAACGTTATTACAATGCAACAACAGGCCAACACTTATTAACTAGTAACGCAGCAGAAGCTTTTGGTTTGGCAAACCAAGGATATAACTACGAAGGTATTGCTTTCTACGCTCCGCAATAAAACAAGTGTTATTAAAAGAATATAATCTTGAATTTGACAGAAAGGATAAGAAAATACAACTATACGTAAAAGCTAACAATAGCAACCACGCTGTGGCTCAGGCAGAAGATATTTGTCGTTCGTTGGATGCCAGTTCATTTAATTTAAACTATGGAGCCTGTAAGGAATCCAATCTATCAACTTTATTTAAAAAACTTGCTTTGAATTTATTTGACTATAAAGTTTGCGTACCTTGGACAGGGACATTTAGCAATAACGTTCCCTGTATTTACGTTTTTAAACAACGTTACTACGTACGAAATTTAATTCTTAAATATTTAGATATACCAAAAGAAGGTGCTACAGCACGTCCAAGCTGCCCTTGTAAATCTTGTATCAATCCATATCACTTTTCATATCGATTCGGAAAAAATTCAAAATTAACTGGCGGTGACCTGCAAATGCTCCTAGCCTTCATGGGTCAAGGCGCTGGCGTAAGCCAAGCAGCTAAGGCTCTAAAGGTACACCGTTCAACCATCTATCGGAAACTCAAGAATGAACATTTTTCTGTTGGGTCTGAAAATTACAGACCTCGCTCAAACTGACGAACAAACAATCAACGTCTTAGCCGAAGCTCTTCCGTCAAACGACAGACGAGTCAACACAAAAGTTCAACTCCTACAAAACAAGGATCATTATGTTGGTAAACTTTTACAACAACTTCAAAAGAATGAATCTGTTTTAGCGATTGGTCCCACAAGATCAACCGTCGACGGTGTGCTGCAGATGCAACCGATGCTCGTGGTGTCCAAAGACAACTTTGATGACCTGCTTGCAATAAACCTATTCATCGCCGCCGGAGGTCTTGGACCTAAGGCAGACGAGGTAGAACTTTCTGATACGACAGTAACCAATCGGTCTTTGGCGTGGCAAGCGGAAAACTCTGAAACTTGTTGGTTCAAGCTCACAGCGTGGGCGGAATTGTCTAAACAGTTATCTGACTTAGCTCCTGGAACACCAACGATTGCTGTTGGTAAGGTATCCACGAGCGAAAAAGACGATAAAAGCTATCTAAACTACACACTGGATAAGATTCTTTACTTACCCAAATCCTCCAAGCCCGCACCTAAAAAAGCAGCTGACCCTGAAAAAGGTAAAGTTGCAGCGGCGGCTATTGGATCAATCGACTTCTCCCTGTAATTCTGGTATCTAATCATGGTTTTTATTGCTAGCCAATTTTCCGAAGAAGAAATTCTTGCCAACGTTCCTCCTCACACACTACGAATTGATCTGCAAGCTCGACGGTGGAAATCAGATGTAGATTCTGACTCAGCAATCATCGATGCAAACGACAACGGGATTCCAATTGAGTTCATCCTTTTAGGGTTTACTCCTTTCTACGGAAATATGGGAATGCGAAACCAAGAAGAATTTATTCGTATCGCGTACATAGGTGTTACTCCAAAACATCGCTTGTTACCTCCGCGTTGCGTAACCACTTCTATGATTTCCGGTAAATCAAGCCAAAAGAATTTTATAGCTTATTTTCAAACTCTTTACAATAACAGAATTAACTGTGCTTCAATAATTACTTCAAGTAAATTTGTCACTCGTTCCTTTAACGAACGAGATCCAGTAACTGGAGCTGACGGGGCGAAAATAAACTTTAACGCTTTAGAGTTTAAAGATCGCCCTGCACAGAACGAAGAAGAAGAAAAACTAATAAAAGATATTATTGATTGGTTAGGATCCACGGGGTCTGATTCAACTGTGCATTGCTTAAAGTCACATATCCCAGGCTCCGACTTAATTGAATTACCTTTAGGCTCTGACCATATTTCGATTAAAGCGCAGTTTGCGGCTACTCGACCAGAGGTAGAAGGTTCTCCTAAACCACGCATGTTTTCCCCAGTCGCTGCTCCTGCTTCGGAAGACGCGATTGTTATAAAGGCTGAACCTCCGCAGCCAAAACGTAAAAAAGCAGTAGAACTTACGGAGGAGCAAGCCAAAGCACTAGGCGTCGATTTCTAGACTATAGTTTTTGTTGGAGCAAACCTAGCGTCGGCATTCCCGGCGCTTTTTTATTACAAATCAGATGTTTTGTCCAAACCCAAAATGTACCTGCATAAGCACACAAGTACTTCACGTCCGTCAGAAAGGTAATGGAAAAACTAGAAGACGTTTGTGTCCGATGTGTAATCTTAGATTTTCCACGGAAGAAATATTACTAGTTCCACACGGTAAAAAACTTATTAATCCCTATACCTTAAAAGCTGCTTCCTCGAGAGGATCGGATCATCCAATGGCCGTGTTGACAGAAGAAAACGTGGTATCTATGCGCAGAGAGGCCAAAGAAGGTAAGACTCGGAGAGAGTTACAGATTAAATATGGTATGAGTAAATCTCAGATAAATAGAATCATTCGTCATCAGTCGTGGGCTCATGTTTAGTCTCCTCCGTAATCGAACGTCGATCTATTTCACGTGGTACTAAAAGATCAGTCAACGGGGGAAGAGTAATCCCGTTTTTAACACACCAACAAACTAAACCAGAAAACAATCGCTTATTTAAAAGCTGGTGTTTATGCACTTCTTCAAAAATCTCTAAAAGTTGCTCTCTGTCAAGCTTTTTAGCTTGCATAAGAACACGTTGATGCAGAAAACTCTGTTCTGTATCAAGCCAACTTAGATTCAGCATGGCTTAAATCTGAATTGCATTAACTCTAACAACACCTCTCTAGACAGACAACCCTTATGTCAGTACACTATGACTTCCGACGAGATCCTCATGGATGACTTTTATGTGGTTCCAGACGGTGTAACGCACACACTGCTCAAGCACACGTACGTGTCGGGCAACATATTAGTGCCGCACGATCCTAACAAAACGTTAAGTGTTCAACTTCAAAAACACAGGTGCACGGTCACGACAAACGAAGACCCCTCAAACTTAGTGGACCCAATTTGGTGGGTCTCTATGCGTGAGAGAAACTACGATTGGGTCGTGTGCTCGACAATGGGTTTAAAAGAATACAGTGAATACATATTGGAGTACGGTATGTCGATCGCAGTAAATGGTGTCGCGTTTTTAGATAGGTTATCTTTCCTAGAACCCGTAGCGAAGAGACGAAATTTTCTACTAAAGAACAAGCTTTCTAATATGGTCGTTTTATCGCCACGGCCAAAATTTAGATCGATAGGCTCCTCTAAGGACTCGGTTACTGCTTGCTGGTTTGTCTTTCAGAAGCCAGATAAGTGGATGGATGGCACGATGGTGAGTTACGCAGTAAATTGGGAAAACATCGGGGCACTCCCAGAGTTACCAGCATGACATCACGTAGTGAGAAATTCGAGCTCTTTCAGAAATCTGTTCTGGACCATTTGACAAAAGTAAACAATAAGCTGGATAGACTCTGCGCCATCTCGGTCTCGAATCAACTTTTGCAAGAATGCGTAGGACCTGATGGCTCCGGAAGAACTGCAGAAGAATGTGCCGATATAGTTGTAGAGAGTTTTATGGCCGGTATTTGTCTTACGGACGAACTAGACAACAGAACACGTGAATTCGATTATCAAAAATCAGAGTTCTTTATAGATGAGGAAGTAGAAGACGAGGAAGATGAGGAAGATGAGGATGAAGAAGACGAAGACCCAAATAACTCCAATGCTCCTCGTCGCCCAGTTAACGCTTTTTAATCAAAGTAAGCTAGAGTTTGGTTAATTCGACACAAAATTGTGTCCCAAACCCGATTAACTTTAAACGGCCTAAGACACTACAACTGCGCTGGGGTTTCTAGACCTCTCCCTTCTGTAACAAGCGTTTTATCTGCTACACAAACAGAAGATACACAGAAAAAATTAGCTCATTGGAACGTTTTAAATCCAGGAGTCGCAGACGCAGCAGCAGCGCGGGGCTCTTGGGTCCACGGTGCGGTTGAAAACTATATCAGAGGTTTGGTTGTAAAACCTCCAAAAGATCTCCTCCCATTTTGGGATGATCTACCGGAAAAGCTCGATGAGCTTTTATTAGATAGCAAAGTGCTGTGGTCGGAAAAACCCTACAATCAACCTCAATGGTCAAAATTTGTAGGGGACGACGGTATAGGCAGGATTCACTATTACGATAAAGAAACAGATCACGGGTACGCAGGGTGCCCAGACATAATCTATAAGGACCAAAACGGCGAATGCATACTAGCTGACTTTAAAACATCCGCAGGTCCTTACAGTTATAGATTTCCTAAACCAAAGAGCGATATAGATGAAAAAACTCGTAAAGCTTTAGTAAGCGGTGTTTTTAAACTTAAGAAAACAAAGTTACAATTGGCTGCGTATACGATCGCGGCTGAACATTGTTTAGGAGTAAAAATAGATAAGACTCGTATAATTGTTTCCACGCCAGTGCCAGAGTACTCGGTTCAAATCTTTACTTTCGGAGCGGGCGAGTTAGAGATAGATAAGAAACAGTGGCTTGAGGTTTTAAAGAAATATTACGAACAAGTTTAAGCTCAATTTCCAAGTTACCCGTGGTCTAAGGCAGGACCACGTGTCAAAATAGTAAGACGAGGTTACGCCATGCGATTTGTTTGCTCCCTGAACTCAGAGGTTAAGAAATATTTAAACCCAAGGACTGGTAAATTAAGTCAAGGGGGTAATTTTAAAGCATTCAATGAAAATTGGGTGGCTGTTAACGAAGATATAAATTTTATATCCGAGAAAGTCAAGGACAGTTTGGGTCTCTGCGCTTGGCATCTGGTAGACGGGAAACGTGTAAAAGAGAAGACAGGATGTATCCAAGCCGGTTTAATAATCGTAGACATCGATAACCAACTCGATGGTAAAACAGAAGAGGGCGATAAGATACAAAAACAAGAACTAACTGTTGCTGAAGCTCTAGAACTAGGTATTTGTAAAAAGTATCTGTCCTCCGCTTATTACTCCCCGAGCTCCGCAGACGGGTGGCCTCGATTTAGATTAGTTTTTGGTTTAGAAAAAACCATAATTGATCCAGACTTTTTTCAATGGTTTACCCGCCAAATCTCACAGCAGATACCAGGGTCAGATCGTAGGGCCACGCTGACCGTCAATCTTTTTTATGGTTCCAAAGAAGGAGAAGATCTTATCTGTGTAACCGATAAGTACATCCCCGCAGTAAAAATAGACGAAGCCTACATCGCTTACGCTCGAATACCAAAAGAAAAACAAGACGAATCCGACCCAGATGAGTCTTTAAAACTTGATTATGCGGACACTGGAGTTTACATAAGCAAATTAGTCAGCAATGCGGTAAAAGAAATACTCGAAGGCAACCAGGTAGAAGATCGCTCTTTCGCAATGGCGATGGCTTTGAAGGAGATAATCGGTTGGTGTAACTGGCTTAAAGAAGCTAAAATTCCAACAAAGGAAAAACCACTTGACATAGCACACCGTGCGTTCTATGCTCTGTATGACTACGCCCCAGAGCTAGACGGCAAATTCAATCGAATCCTGACCAGTATTTCCGATTCTTCTTCGTTGAAACCAGCAATTTCAATAGCTGCTGAAAATGGGGAGTTAGCTCCTTGGAAAAAAATTAAGTCTCACCGCCTTGATCTCTTTGAACAATTCTGCCCAGACCAAATTAAAAATGACATCAAAAGCAAGCGAGCCAAACCAGTAAATTCGATTTTAGCTTTTGATATATTTTCAGACGACAAGCCTCAAGAAACACTTACTTCCCCTCCTCCCATTCCTATGGTTACCACGCCGGAAACACCCTCCCAATTAATTAATCTTCAACAGAACAATCGCCAGTTCTCGGAGAATGATATTGCAGACGTAATAGTAAACAATTATGGCGATCGTTTCTTATTTGACTCTACGCTAGATGAGTTCTTTACTTATGACGAAGACCAAGGCATTTGGTATTTACAGGACGATCAACACATAAAGCGTCGGATCGTGAAAACGTTAGATACTTTCGTTACTGCCGGGGTGCTTCCAAAGTACAACGCAGCTACCGTCTCGTCTGTATATCAGATACTTAAAGCCAAAATGCTGCGCTCCATCGACGGAGGTAGGACTGCAATCTGGAATAAGGGCAGACGGTTTATTCCTTTTAAAAACGGAATACTCGATCCTGAAACGCAACAGTTTAACTCAGGCAATCACAAAGATTTATTTCTACGTACGAAACTAGATTACGATTACGATAATACAGCTACGTGCCCTAAATTCTTAGCTTGGTTAGACACTGCGGTAGGAACAGAGAAAGTAGTTATTATTCAAGCGTTTCTTAGAGCACTTGTAACAGGGTACGTAACAGGGGAAAAGTTTTTACATTTGATCGGTCCAGGCGGAACGGGTAAATCCACGCTGCAGCAGATTCTTATTGCGCTTGCTGGTTTTGGTGGCACACACACAAGTGACCTAGAAACAATAGAGACAAACCGTTTTGAGACGCACAACCTTATAGGTAAGCGCCTGCTCCTGTTAACAGACGAAGCATCGTTCTCTAAACGTTTAGACACCTTGAAGAAACTTACATCTTCTTCTGACACACTACGTGCTGAACGTAAGTATGGAACACAAACTATAAACTTTAAACCTGAGCTCTTAGTCTGTATCGCATCAAACGAGCACATCTCTTCTTCAGATATAAGCAGTGGCTTGGAGCGAAGGCGGCTAACAATCGTAATGGACAAAGTTGTTCCCCCTTCACAGCGAAAAAATCTAATAAACGTATTTGAGGATCGAATTGAAGGCGAACTAGCTCCAGAACTTTCAGGGATTGTTAGTTGGGCTCTATCGATGTCAAAGGTTCAAATGCGTGACGTCTTAAGCAACCCAGTGAAGCATTGCCCCACGCTGAACACGACTGATATTGAAGCCTTGGTCTTCAACAATCCGATCTGTGCTTGGCTGTCAGACTGTTGTTTGTACTCTCCTAGCGCTAATACGACAATTGGCGGGGGTGCCTTCAGACCCTCAACGGACGAAAGTGAAAGAGGTCTATACGTTAAGAATGCATATAACGAACTCTATGCTAGCTACGTTAACTTTTGTAAGTCGAACGGATACAAGCACGCAGCAAAACAGCGATTTGTAGATCGTCTAAAGGAGACAGCACAGAACGTTTTAAAAATAGAAAAGGTTTCGCCGCGATTGATTAGCGGCAAAGCCGTGGTTACTGGTCTACAATTAAAGCCGTATGATGTCACTACAGATCGTGCGTCATACGGAGACAACCGTCTCCCCTCACCGATTGAATGGGCATCAAATCCTACCTATAGTCTTTGGAAAACTGCTTTTGAAACTCATGACAAAAACACAAACTAATCCTTGCATCGGTATCATTGCCGCTATCGGTGGGGCAGCCAGTTTATTAACAGTTTATTTTCAACCCGCAGTATTTACTTCAGTACTTGCTGCTTCTGGCGGAGCTCTGGCGGGGGCCTCTATTATTGCAGAAAAAAAACGTGAGCACGAAAACGTTATCTCAGAGGCAGCTCGTGTAACCACGGCATTTAGCCAACTCTACGACTTAAATAGAGGCATTGTATCGATAGAGCAATTAGCTTACATCGCACACGTAGCCCCAGAGCGCATAAAAGAATTTCTAGATCGCCTAGCTGAACAACAAAAAGGTCAGCTAATTACGACTGAAAAAGGAATCGTATATTCCTTCCCACACCCGGCGCATGTACTAACAGAGCTAACGAACAACGCTCAGAATTGGGCTTCTTCACAACATAAAGAATTATTAGAACAAGTAAACCTGCTGCAGCAACGTTTAACGATGCTAACTATCCAGCAAACTGCCGCGAGGTCTCAACCTTCTGGTCTGTTACCTCAACAAGAGTTAAATAATAATAAAGATACGGAATACCGGATAGATCCTTGGAATAAACTACTATAATTAAGAAATGCGATTGCAGAGCGATTTAAGAGCGGGCCTAATTAAGCCCGCTTTCGCTTTATCTATACGTTACATTAAACCAACCACGCAGACTGTGATCGTTTTGAGCTGACACTTTTACTGCTTCGATTGTCGTTGGGAGAATAGGCGAGAGTTTATTTCCTATTGCGGTAGCAATTAGTCGGTGTTCCTTTTGCGTTTCAATAGAAGCTCGAAGCCCAACATAATGAATGAAGGATCTTACGGAACCAGTAATATGAATCTTTGTAGGCGAGCACATTAACAGTATATTTCGGGCGCACTCTTTCGCAATTCCCTCCTCTAACATGTCCGTATACAGTTTCTTTCCCTCATGGAAATAATCAAAAATTCGTTGTTTAAATTTAGCGGCTACCTCAACATCAACATTATTGATAGAGTTTTGACGATTTTTTGGATCTTGTTTACGTAAATCAAAATCCCAGCACGTCTCCTCCTCCTCCTCTAGAAGATTTAGGGGATCACAGTAGCGTTGACTTGTCTCTTGAAAGTTAAAAGATTTATGACGAATTATCTGCGCAGATATAGCGCGGGAAGTTATTATTTCGAAACTTACAGAAGCTTGCTCAAAAATACTCCAGTGACCTTGACGAACACAGTACTTTATAAGTTTTGCATACTCTTCTTTTTCTGGGTCCTTTGCACTCACCCTTGCATGTCGAGCAATTACTCGTTCCGCGTCAGGTGTAATCCAATCAAGCTGAACACTGTGCACGATAGGCTAGACGATTGAACTTATATTAAACCCACGCTGAGAAATTTTTAGGTGCTTGGGAAAGCTTCTTGGTACCGAAGTCTTTTTGTGAGCTCCGTTGGTGTTATACCCCCCACCTTTGTGGGGTCTAATCCTAGCCGAGCTCCTGCCATCCTAACGGGGAAGTCATTATCCATTACTTACCTATCTGTTTCATTGCTTTTACTTTAGCTAAGACCATTAGATTTGTAGGAGTATTATGACTGGTAACTACTTTATTGTCATTCATCTCCTGAGTATTTAAAAAATATTGATTGGTCTGGAGTGTGAGCTGCTGGAGGGCTGCTCTGTTCTGCGGATTATTAGTAGCTACAGATCGCATATATTCCATCTGCGACATATCATCGGGGCTGTTACGAAACGGAATCTGTTTGTGATTGTACCCAGCAACCCCGGTAATCTCTGCACTCTTCTTAATGTTGCCTTCACTATACTCAACAGGCCCCACGGGTTGTCTTGCATATACACCTCGATCGCGGAGAATTTGTGACGCTATCCGATTGGACTCGTCCATTTGCACCCCTCGACGGATGCCGATTTCAAGAGGCGTGTTAGCCGTCATCAATCCGGGGGGAACTGCTGACAAGCCACCTAGCGGTTTCATCTCCGCAGGCATTTGATTCTCACCAGGCTTAGGTATAATTGCCATCAGTGTTTAGCTCTGTTTGCACTACGGGACATTACTCTAATATTAGCAGGACTGTTATCCCTCGGGTTCCCGTTCTTATGATCAACATCTTTTCCATCGTTTTTATGTACACGACCCTGACTTTCTAAATGTCGACGAGCCTTATTTCTAGCGGCACGGCGTTCTCTCTGGTCTTTCGTGCCATGATAATCTTCGTACTCTGCTTTATAATCTCGCGGTTTTTCGGCCATACAATTTAACTATTCTATATTCAGTTTAACTCAATCCCCCCTTGATATACCATCCAGATCCTTGCCCTTCTACCATCCAACGTGGGCCTAAATTCTTTTTGGAATACAAAAGGTTAGATCCATTTGAATTTTGGTATCCTCCCTCTACAAGATTCAATTCACCAAAGGGGTCATTGACCACGTAAGCGGTGTTATCTTCGTTACGTCCTATGATCACGATCCAATGTCCTCCGCCAGTCGGGGCACTCGAAGAACCATGATGAAGGATACCGATAGGAATCGGGATATTTTTAACTAACAAAGAATCAAGATCCGCCCAACCGCCATTTTGTTTAAATTCAGCATTTAATCCGTAATGATCCAGAGCTGAAATCTGAGCAGACGCACTGGTTGTATCTCCGTATTTATACACTGTAACCATGTATTCGTCGTCACTTTTGACGCTAGTCGGCTTCATATAACGTAACATCATCGCACATGCGCTTGAGAAACAAGATCTCAAGGGGTCTTTCTTGTTATCCCTTTGCGAAAAATAAGGTACATTCAAAACAAGTTTATTTACGTTTGTTATTTGTACAGGTGCCTCGCCAGGTTTAGGATCGTTAATAATTTTCCAGTGCTGGGGATAAAACCACCAGGATTTGTCTGGCTGCGACTCTAATACAACCTTGTAATCGATCTCACCTGGTACCATTTCAATAGATTTCCACGCATGGGCGCTTCCTTTGGGGACAAATAATTTTTTCTCGGGCTCTAATAGTGTGGCTTGGCTCGGCTCACGTTTTAACCAAGTATCCCGTTGAGCAATAATCGTGTGTGCCAAAACATCATTTATCGCGCCCTTTAAGAATAGCTCACGTTCGGCTTTTCTCCTATTGACTAAGCCCGGTAAAATTTTAGCCCCCGCGTGTACCCATTTTAAAAATTCACTAGAAACAATTAATTTGCTTGTCTTTTCGTTTAGGAGGCGTAATAAAGTTGAAGATTTTAAAGATGAGATACCTACGTTATAAACGAAGCTAACCAGGGCGTCAAATTGATTTTGATTTACAGGTACAGTTAACGATTCGTTAACCGCTTTTTCAAACATTACTAGGTCTTTTCTTAGTAATTCTTCTGCTTTTACTTGCGAAATTATTTGACCTCCGTACACACCAGACGTTGTACCAAAC
>Ga0247844_1003434_pt1 | contig 23229 bp, 14 predicted proteins | sample LaCtaG_FD_192421 | JGI IMG/M metagenome (GOLD analysis project Ga0247844, IMG submission 192421) | Freshwater microbial communities from meromictic Lake La Cruz, Castile-La Mancha, Spain - LaCruzMarch201714.5m_1 | ecosystem: Environmental > Aquatic > Freshwater > Lake | place: Spain: Castile-La... | reverse complement strand
AAGTTAGCGAATTAATAATTAACAGCCAAATTAATTAAGGTTAATTCATCTTTACTTTCAAACATTTATCTTTGAGTATCGTATTGACTTATTGATGATTAGAAGTTTTCTTTCAAACACTACATATAAATTCCAAAGATGCTCAGAATTCAATCGTTCACCACCTGTAAATTGTTTGCCACATGCGTGACATTTATACTGTTGAATCCCATATTTCAAACCGTTTTTTTTGATGATTGGAGAAAAACAGTAAAAGCACTTTTTTTATTCATAACCTTTGATTTGCTGCAAAGGTAATGAATATGGGCAATCACAAAGATTTCAGCCTGATTTTTGACCTATACGCCGAAAATTCTCCTTTATCAATAACTTTCCAATCGATTTGGTTGTCAGAAGCATAAAATTCGTATGAAGTAATTATTCCTTCACTCTTTTTATGTTGGTCTGGCAAGTATTTAAATCCAAAGATATTTATATTGTTTCCCAAGTCAATAATCAGATCGACAGGCATGCTTTCACTTTTTTGGTGCCATACGCTGGTTGGGTCACCATCGAATATCGCATTAGTTTTTTTGTCATTTACTCCCATCAATTTCCAGTCCTTTTTGGAAATATCAAATTTATGAGAACCTACAGGACTGCTTTTACCCGAAGAAGGATTGTTGGAAATTGCCTTAACCTCCACTTTTCCATCAGCAACAAATGACCCTGTATATTTAGTTGATTTTAAATTCGGATTACTTCCATCCAACGTGTAATAAAAAACGGGGCCTATATCGTTGGAGCTTATCGTCACCTCACCAGCCTGATTTCTGGAAAATGAAGGCGCATTCAGAAACACTGGAGCGTTATAAATTCCAATGTTTGAAATAATTGGACTGTATTTTGAATCAGTGACTGTGAAACGTACCTTAGTAGCTTCTACTGCCGGGAAACGAAGTATTCGTTTGTAACCAATGGTTGTTGCTTCAGCTAACACTTTCCAGTTTTCATCTACAAGCGCCTCAATTTTAAAAGCTTTTACCCGTTGTCCCAACCGGATATACTCTTGTGCCAAAAACCGATTGAACAAGGTTGGTTTATCCAGATAGATAGTGAATGTAACAGTTTTACATGTATCATCCGCATGCCAATAGGTATCTTTTTGGTTGTCAACTACATTTTCAGCCCCAGCTTGTATATTGCTTCCACATGCATTTGAAACATGCACATTTTTATTTTCGGCTAAATTCTGAGCAAATGATTTTTTGATGGCTTTGCCAAATTCAATCGCATTCTTTTCATCATTTGGGTGTATCAAACCGGTTGGCATTACCGGAAAATTGAGCAACATTGTACCGTTACGCCCAATGGAGTTATAGTAAAGATCCATTAATTGAGGAACTGTTTTTACTTTATCATCTTCGTTTGGATGGTAAAACCATTCAGGACGAATGGAAGTATTTACTTCGGCAGCCACCCACTTGTTTCCGTTTTCCATTCCGTAATGTAACATATTATAGCTCTCACTACCCAAAGAATCCATTAAACTCCAGTTGGTTTCACCTACATATCCCTCTTCGGTGCCTACCCAGCGAAGGTCAGCCCTGTCGCCTCCACTATTCCAAATTGCGCATTTCGGTTGCAACTTATGAATTAAGGCATAGGTATTTTTCCAGTCGTAATAGGTTGTTCGATCAATCTTACGGGTTTCGTTGGCACCACCATAATATCCGTCTCCACCATTGGCACCATCAAACCACACTTCGAAAATTGGCCCATAATTTGTCAGAAGCTCTGTCAATTGATTTCTGAAATAAGTAATATATTCAGGTTTTCCATAATCTGGAGAGTTCCTGTCCCATGGTGACAAATAAATACCTAACTTCAAACCATATTCCTTACAGGCATCGGCCAATTCACGAAGCAAATCTCCTTTCCCATTCTTCCAGGGAGTATTTTTTACCGAATATTCAGTGTGTGCTGAAGGCCAAAGGCAAAAACCACTGTGGTGTTTGGCTGTGATAATAATAGCTTTTAATCCGGTTTTTTTACAAATACGAACCCACTGGCGACAATCCAATTTTTCGGGATTGAAAAGTTTCACATTTTCATTGCCAAAGCCCCACGACTGATTGGTATAAGTATTGAGTGAAAAATGGATAAATGCATAGGTTTCCATCTCCTGAACCATCAATTGGTTTTCATTGGGAACGGGACCATAAGCTATAGGTTTTTCGGCTTGTACATTAAAAATCCCTACAATAAACACGGAGATCAAAATGCCAAAAGAACTAATTCTATTCATAAAATGATTCAGTATAATTATAAAAACAACTCAGTATATCAAAACGAATTTTTCATCTTTGACCAATTAATATTGAATTACACTAAAACCATTGGGTCTGATAATTTCAAATGCAAATTTTGGATTCATTTGCTTTAGTACTACCGCATGGGTATCACCCGGATTAAGAATAGGCAAGTCAATATTCACCAATTCATTATCCTTTGTTTTGTATTGAATACTATATCCCCGCAACATGTATGAGGGAATATCTGACTTCACCTTTATTTCAACCAGCGCATCAGTTTTGTTCACAATTTCCACTTTTGTAATATCTATAGGCGCAGCCAATTGTTTGAAAACCAAATAGGAAGGTTTCGGTTTCAAATACATATCCGTTATGCCGTGACGGCGAATGCGATATTTACCAAAGCCTTCTTCGCCCATGTGTGTGCGGTAATCGCTTAGACAGAAATAAATATATCCAATAGTGAAAGGTCTGCTTTTCCATTCTTTTATGTGGAATAACATATCGTCAATTCGGCGTGCATCGCCTCCCGGATTAGCTGGTTCGCATAAACCATTTTCAGTAATTAACAACGGACGATTTCCTATCGACATTTTAACCGTATCTAATTTCGCTTTCAATTCATTTCTATCTTTGCCATGCCAGGTTCCAATGTATTCATTCCAAGTTGGCATATCGTACCACAGCGATTCATCTTTTTCTTTTTTCTGCCAAATTCGGTTCGACACCACTGTTGCAAATCTTGTGGCATCCAGTCCTTTTATAAAATCTTTCAGTTGTAAATAGGTTTCCTTATCAGTATCTCCGTTAACCTCATTACTGATTCCCCATGAAAAAATGGATGGATGATTGTAATGTGCTTCAATGACATCGTTCATTTGCTTCTTGGCTGACTGTATCAGCTCCGGACTCAGCCTTGCAGGTTTTTGCCACCACGGTAATTCTTCCTGAACCAAAATTCCGTATTTATCCATAAGGCTTAATGTATGTTCATCCTGTTGCCAGTGAAAACGGGTAATGCATACATTCAAATCTTTCATCATGCGTACTACAGAATCCATAAAAACATGAGGCTCTGCAATGCCATATATAGGCGAACTTGCCGGCGAGTATTCAATTCCGAGTAAACGAACAGCCTCACCATTTAAAAACAATTGTTCTCCTTTGATTTCAACTTTCCGGAATCCGAAAACAGAATTTCTACCATCGGCGATGTTATTTTTGGCGATAATTTTTGTTTCTAATTCGTATAAATTTGGTGCATCAAAATGCCAGGGTGAAATTCTGCCAAGTTCAAATGTAGTGGCAAAAATACCGTTAGTAATGCTTAAAGTCTTTGTTTCTGTATGTTTTATCACACCAGTGGTATTATCTTTAAAAACAAACGAAAATGTGGCCTTTCTGACATTTGTTTCCCAAAGCTTTATGGCTAAACTTGTTTTTCCAGTGCTGTCTGCTAAATTAATCTGAGGCGTAACATGTACATATTTAAACGATGGTTTTCCGGTAATTTCAAGATTGACAGAACGGATTATTCCTCCATCGTTTGCCCAGTCGAATGACTTCATGTAAGGAAAATTGGTTTCGGAAAAAGCATTATTCACCGCAACCACAACCTTGTTTTTCTTGTTGAACAATACAGATCCGGTAATATCAAGTGTAAAAGGAGTAAATCCTGCGTTCAGATTCTCCCCCACTTTTACACCGTTTACAAATACAATAGCGTTGTGGTAAACAGCCTCAAATTTTATTCGAATGTTTTTATTTTTCCACTCATTACGGATTTCAATTTCTTTTTCATACCATGCCCATCCAGCATATTCTTCTGTTCCATCTTCGATATTCCAGGTATGCGGTACTTTTACTTGCTTGCTTAATTGAGTTGGTAATCCATTAAACCAACTATTATCAAACCCGGTATTTGTTGAGTCAATAGCAAAATTCCATTGACCATTCAATGTTAATGTTTGATGCATCTGGCTTATAGCAATGCATGATATACTGAGTGCTGAAAACAGCAAAATCATTACTTTCATTTTCATCATCGGATAATTTAAATATTAAATATACAGGTCAGTATTCGAATTCATAAAAATTATTATTTCTTTTTAGCTGTCCCCCACTTTTTATTCGGCTCATTGCCCATCATAAGGGTGATTTTTGCTCCTTGAACCAAATCTTTCTGAATTAAACTCCAATTATTGAGTTTTTTTCCATTGTAGGTTGCAGATTGAATATAACAGTTCTGTGGGCTGTTGTTGATAGTTTTTATTTCGATTGTTTTATCTGAATAATAATCAGGATTCAAGTGAATAATGGTATTATCGAAAACCGGACTTCCCAGTTCGAGGGTAGGATTTGAAGTACAACCACCATCCATCGAAAACAATCCAATTTTCATCAATACCGCCAATGCTCCCATAAGACCCTGATCTTCATCTCCGTTGTATCCCCGCTCCGGACTGATGCCTTCATAAACAGTTTCAACTACATTGCGTGACCAATACTGTGTCAGCCACGGACTTCCCAGATGATTGAAAATAAAAGCAGTTTGAATAGAAGGTTGATTTCCATAATTGATCGGGATACGGTTATATTCAGGATGACTTTCAAGGTCGTGTGACGTCCCGATGGTGAATCCTTGTTTCTGTGCTGATATAAACGAATTATTCAGTTTTGCAGTTGTTTTTGTCTTTCCTCCCATGAGGCTGGCCAATCCGTTTAAATCATGAGGCACAAACCAGGTTGACTGTGCGGCATTTGCTTCATTAAACCCATGTTCATGCTGAAATGGGTCAAAATTTTCATACCAATTCCCCTTTACATCCTTTGGACGCATCCAGCCAGTTTCTTTATCGTAAACATGTCGGTAATTCTGACTTCTCTTTATGAAATAATTGTAGTCATCTTTGTGTCCAAGTATCTGTGCCAATTGCGCAAGAGTCCAATCCTGATATGCATATTCCATAGTCAAACTGGCCCCATCTTGATGAAGACCAAAATTTCCTTCAGGAATTGGATATGGAACGTAACCATTGGCAATATAATATTTTAATCCACCTCCAAGACTTGTTTCATGTTCATAGCCGGCTTTTTCCATAATTCCACCCGTCATATGATTTTTCTTTAATGCCTTGTAAAAAAGCTCAATGCTATCTTTAAGCAGTCCTTTTTGAATAGCGCTTACAATAAAGGGAGTTACCGGAGCACCTGTCATTACATAGGTATAATTTCCACCGGCAGGACCACGTGGTATGAAACCTCCATCACTATAATATTGCAACATTGACTTTGAGAATTCAACCATCATCTCAGGATATACCAAACCCCAAAGCGTATTTATTGTCCACTGTGCCCCCCAAAAAGAATCGGAATTGTAATGATTGAATAGAGGTTTGCCATTTTGACCCAAGGGCAACTGGCCAATTCTGAATTTGTTTCCGGTATTATCGGGATATGCACCATTTACGTCACTAATAATACGGCGTCCTTGCAAGGCATGCCATAAATCGGTATAAAAACGTTTTTGTTGATCTTTTGTCCCTCCAGCTATCTCAATTCTGGAAAGTAATTTATGCCATGCTGATTTTGAATCCTGTACCACCTGATCAAAATCCCAGCCGGGAATTTCAGCGGCCATATTTTCACCCGCATTATTGGCAGAAGTGTATGAAATTGCAACTTTCATCAACACCGTTTGGGTTTTTGAAAGATCAACATCTACTTTATAATTCTTTGTTTCTTTGTCTTTTAAAATTGATTTTATCGGAACATTTAGTTTTACTTTGAAAAAAACAGTGCAATCTTTCGGTCTGCGCATGGTAGGAGCATTCACGGTTTTACCTTCAAGCGTAAATTCATCTATTTGCACTAATTCCCCATCATACATCATGCTTGGTCCTAATTGTCCATTGAGATTGAAAAGTACAGTGCCGATAGAAGTATTGGTAAAAGAATAGCGATGAAATCCAACCCGATTTGTAGAGCTGATTTCTGCTTTAATCTGATAGCGTTCTAGATTAACTGATTGATAACCCGGAAAAACTATTTCGTCTTTGTGACTAAACTTCGATTTGTAGTCATTAAATATATCCAATTGCTGATTGTTCTGAGTAGTAACTGGCATTACAGAAACTCCAGCCAGTTGCCAATCGTGCACATGACTAAAACCATTGATAGTATCTATATTGTAACGGTAACCACTTCCCCAGTCACCTCCTGTTTGAGTATCAGGAAAAAGACTCACCATGCCAAAGGGACGACATGCCGATGAGAAAAAAAACCAGCGTGAATTTACTGCGTCAACAGAAGGGTACACCAGTTCGACAGGTTTTTCCTGTGCGAGTATATTAAAACAGAATATAAAAAGAAAACTTAAAAACGCAGAGTAGCTTTTCATGTATTAGCAAATTTCAAAAAATGCAGCCTAATCACTTTCCGATAAGGCTGCATTTTTCAGTTATATATCAACCCAACTTATTTTACCATTAAAATAAGAGATCCATGCTCTAGTTCAGTATTAATTTTCAAGAAATACATTCCTGATTTCAAATCGTTTCTATTAATAACCACGGAATTAGTTCCAGAACCATATCTTCCAAGATTTTCATTTCGCATTTGTTTTCCTGTTACGTCAGTAATTTCAATACTCACATTTGATGATACATTTAAAGTAAAACGCAATACAGTTTGATCAGTAAATGGATTAGGATAATTATCAAGGTCCGTTTTATTAATCATGTGATTTTGAAGAGAGTTAATTACCGAAGAACCCCAACTTGGATCACCCACAGGCTTACCATTGCTACCAATAAATGCAGCGTCATTTGCATTGTATTTGCAATTCAATGTGTTTAACATATAGTTAATAGACATTCTATTATAATCGTGTTCTGGAGTAACTCCTTTTTTCTTTGTCAGATAATACCAACTTACTAAATCAGTCATTGCAGCTGGTGCAGCTGTTACTGAAATTGATTTTTTAACCCATGTATTGGTTGGATTGCTAATTTTACCTTTAATGAAATCGGTCATAATCGGACCTTCGTTTACATTATTAGCAGTATATATAGCAGCAAGTTCTGTTGAAACAGAATACACATTATTATTGAGGATGTATTTGGTTGAATCATTTGGAACTGAGCCTATCCAAACTATTTTATTCTGACCAGTTGCATCTTTTTCAGTGTGCATATTAAATTCAGTTATTCTTGTAGCATCACTTTGATCAGAACCAAATGACATTCCATTGATAACGAGGTTATTTGTGATTTTAATTGTATCGCCCACATTACCTAATTCCATAAAACCAAAATACCCACCGTGATTAATAATTGTATTATTGCTAAAATTCATATTTTTAATTACACCGGCGCCATTGCGGTGACGCACCAAACGGTCGTAGCTATTGACTATGGTATTGTTTGTAATGATAAGTTTTTCAATCTGACTGTCGCGGGTTTCAATCATACGACCAGCACCCTGGTCACTAAAGGTGATATTACCCATGTTATAGAATTTGCAATTGTCAACTGTAAATATATTGGCTGCATTCCATGTGCCTACGCCACCCTGACCGGTATTAGCAAATACACAATTTCTAAAAGTCAAATTCGGATTTTTCCCTAAATTCACAAAACACCAGTTGGCAGGTCCATATCCCTCATTGGCCGATTGAGCATCGAAAAAGATGCCATCTACAGAAACATCTTGTTGGCAACCAATCATAAACCAATTCTGAGTTCCTGCATCTGAAAGATCAGCTCTGACTATGGGCATTGCTCCGGTACCAGCTTCGGCCACTAAGTTTAATTTAAATTTAAGATTTTCGAAAGCTCCACGGACAAAATAAGTACCCCCACGTTGGAGAACATAAATTTTATCCGCACGTGTGCCATTCGGAAGAGTGTCACCCAGAATTGCTTCGTTTAAATACGCGGGAGCAGGAATAGTAAATCTGGTTTGAGAACACAGATTGATTGCCGATAATAAAGCAACTGTCAGAAATAATGTAATTTTTGTTTTCATGATTGATTTTTTTAAAGTTATAAACTCCTGTGGGCTATTGCCCACAACGCTTCAGGCTTATTGTTCTGTTTATAGTCGCCCGAACGACTTTATAATTTAATACGTATTCCTGCATCTATAAGCATCCCATAAATTGAGCTACCACGGTCCATATTCAGATATTTGTAATAAGTCCCTTCCCGCATATTTGATATATTGCTAATGTTCAGCATTAGTTCAGCATTGAATTTCTTTAACTCCTGTTTTAAAGCTAAATCCCATTTTTGATAGCCTTTTTGCATAACATCTAATTTTTCATTACTGGAAACTGAAGCAATATAATCGCCCTGGAAGAAAACGGATAGACGTGCTGAGAAACCTCCCCGATCGTATCCCAGCGCAATATTTCCGAAGCTGCTGGGTTGTCCTTCAAGTGTTTCTTCTGTTTGATAAAATACAGGTGTTTTCACATAAGGTATTTTTGTTTTATCCATATCTATTCTGAATCGGGGTATATAGGTTATCGATTTTATAACAGAATAATTGCCACGTAAAACAAAATAACTTAGAAAACCGGGCAGGAAAGTCAGATTAGCCTGCAAATCAAATTCTAATCCTTTGACAACGGTATTATTTGTATTTACCGGAGATGTAAGTCTCATTCCCTTATAGCTACCAATTGCGGGGCCAGTAGGTAGTTCATAATTAGCAACCATATCATTGTTTGAAATGACAACATCGTTAAGAGTATAAAATACATTATCTAATTTTTTATAGAATGCACCTGCGGTGAATAAACCAAATTTTGATTTGTAGAAAGAGGCGATTGCATCATAATTCCATGCTTCTGTATTATTTAATGCGGTGTAACCTTTGTAGATGGTATTAACATCACCCCTGCCTATTACAAGTGTCGGAAGGCGCATAGTAAAATCGGGGCGTGCCAACGTTTTGGTTGCAGCCAAACGTAAATCGAACCAATCAACCGGTTTGAATCTTAAATGGAAATTTGGCAGTATATAGGTAGAATGGTATGTTTGAGTAGTGTCTTTTATATCCTCTTTGGTAAATAAAGTCATACTATATACTTCAGGAGCAAAAACAGCTGTATAACTATTATTTTCACGTTCAATACGTACACCTGCTATCACTCTGAACATTTTACCGAAATCAGCTGTAGTCATAAGATATGCGGAGTTAACCTGCTCTCTTACCGAATAGTTTTCTGAGATTCCACTTGGGTGAGCTCTGTATTCATAATCACTACCATCTGAATTGACAGCATTTTTATGTGTATTATACCATTCACGGGCTAAGTTTGAATTTACCATCGGACTTAAATCATATTGTCCGTCAAATATTGGTTTGGATGTTATAGGATTATCAATAAAATTAGTTAGCAGAACACTTCCCCCAAATTTTTTAAGATTAGCGAATGAAGTATTGCTATAATCAGCAGGAACAATAGTTCCATCTTCAAGAATTGAATTAGAATAAGGCTCCATTGATGTATAATAAGCACGATACACATCATTTTGATTACTTCTTATTTTATTCTTGCTCTTAAATCCTGTTTTAAAAGTAATATCAATTTTGGGACTTATTGTGAATTTGCGTTCTAAATCGACATATCCAACCAAGTCACGGTCCATACTTTTGCTTGGTTTGAAGTAACCGGTTTTCAGCATAGATAAATTGTAATTATTGAATGCATAGGGTATAATACGACTTCCGGGTCCATGTTGAATAATATCATAATACTCTTCATCAGGTATTCTATTTACATCAATACCTGTATTGGTAGTACCACCTTCGTAAAATTCCATTATATGATCAAAAGGAGTATTTCCAATGGTTAAAGCGTGAGAAGCTCCCCATTTAATCTTAAATTTATCAATATAGTTCTCCCCTGAAATGGAGTTATTGAATGTTTCAATATCTCTTTCTTTATCCTCGATATTATAAGAAACATCTGAAGTTTTAATGCCATAATATCTCGAATAATTAACAAAATCGCGGTCGGAATGACTATAGAAATTATTAAACCTAATTGTGCCTTTATCTTTTGTATCTAAATCCAGTAGCAGGCTTACTCCTTGTCTTTTCCTTTTTTCATTTGTGTATGAAAGCGTAAAATCATTAATCTCCGGAACGTCTTTTCCTTCAATAATCCATCCCTGTGCATAAGCTTCATTACTCCTGATTCTTTGTTCTGAATTAACAGACAACTGCATCCCAATTAAATCTTTCAGAAGTCTGCGCTCATATCTTACTGCTAGGTTATATTGCGAACCGCTTTTTTCAAGATCATTGTAACCACCACCCATATCTATTCTGAGTTCAGGTTTGTATGACGCTTTTTTGGTAACCAAATTTACCGAACCGGCAATTGCATCGGCATCCATGTCAGGAGTTAATGCTTTTGTTACTTCAATTCCGGCAAGCGAACTTAGGGAGAACATACTTAAATCGACCCCGCGGCTGGAGCCATCAGTAGAAGGCACCTGTACGCCATTCAATTGAATACTGCTGAATTTCTCATTTAATCCGCGTAATACAATATTCTGAGCTTCACCTCCTGAACGTTTTAAAGATATACCTGGTAATCGTCCTAATGCATCACCGGCATTGGCATCGGGGAGTTCCTGAATTTGTTTTTCTGAAACAGCATTGACAATACCCATTGCATTTAACTGTGAGCTAATTGCAGCCTTTTGCCCTAACATCATTGCGGTAACAACAATTTCTTTACCTAAAATTGATTGAGCTTCCAGACTAAAATTCACAATGATATCTTTTTTATCTGCAACTACGACCAATTTCTCAATATTTTTATAACCCATATACGATGCCACTATGGTATAGGTACCCGCTTTTAATTTTAAGCGATATTCCCCGTTCAGATCGGTTACTGTACCTGTTGCTGCTCCTTTTACTAAAACACTTGCAAATGGTAAAGTTGCATCTCCAATCTCATCCTTTATTACTCCACTAACCATAGTTTGTGCATAAGAAGAAAAAATGGATGCTAATAATAATGTTACAATTAATCTTGTGATTCTTTTCATATCTGTTTGTATATTTAATCAATGACTGATTAGTTTTTTTCATTGCAGTTAACGTGGCAAATGTATTCTCATTTGGACAAAAAACAGTTATCAGAAAGTTGCGAAAAGTAGTCAAAATGTTGTAAAAACCCCTTTTTACAACATTTTGACTACTTTTTTTGATCAGAATTCAAATATTATTGATTCTTTTAGGATCAGAACACCAATATTTTCATGAGAAAATAAAAAAAAAAGACTATCTCATTTTTCATGAGATAGTCTTTTTGATTCAAATCTTTAAGTTGATTAGTGTTTCAGAAAAAAATCACGGTATTTACTGGGAGAGATTCCGAAATGTTTGTTGAAATTCCGACTGAAATTACTTAATTCACTTTCACCTACCAACTCAGCCACCTCACCAATATTGTGTTCTCCGATTAAAATAAGTTCAGCAGCTTTATTCATTTTGATGGTTGTAATAAATTCCTTGACACTCATATCTGTCATACCCTTTACTTTTCTATAAAGTTGTGTTCGGCTTAAGTTCATTTTATCCGAGAGAACTTCAACATCAAAGTCAGGTTCAGAAATCCTTTCGTTAATCAGGTTTTTAAGTTTATCCATAAAAATCCTATCAGTTCCGTTTACAGATATTATTTTAGTATCGAAACCTGTGTTCATATTGAAAAGCTTGCGTAGCTTTTTTCGGGTTTCAATCATGTTCTCTACTCTCACGAGTAATAAATTTGAACTAAATGGTTTTGTTATATATGCGTCTGCACCCGTTTCGTAACTATTAAAAATAACTTCCTCGTTGTGTTGTGCCGACAACAGTATAAATGGAATATGACTTGTTCTTTCATCAGTTTTTGCTTTCTGACAAAACATCATTCCGTCCATTTCGGGCATCATCAAGTCGCTAATGATCAGATCCGGAATTATTTCTACCGCAATTTCAAAACCTTCCAATCCATTAACTGCTTCAATAACGTTGTACTTATCTTTTAATGTTGTTACTACATATTCACGCACATCAATATTGTCTTCTGCAACCAGTACAATTGGTTTTGATTTGTCTAGAATTTTAGTTCTGAGTTGTTTTATTGGAATTCTGTTTTCTGTTTCATGAATGGAATTCGAATTATAAGGTTCAATTATCGGCTGCTGATCAGGCTTTGAAGGTCTCATTATCGGAAAAAACACCGTGAATTTTGTTCCACTTCCTAAGGTGCTTTCAACAGTGATTGTACCATTATGGAGTTCTACTAATTCTTTCGCAAAGGTCAGGCCAATGCCTGAACTATTTTTCTCGCCCTGGTTTACCTGATAATAAGGTTCAAAAATATAGTTCAACTGATTTTCCGGAATACCTTCCCCTGTATCTGAAACGCAGATAGTTACAATCTCATCTGTCACTTTCAGATCAAGCTTGATTACACCACCTTCATGAGTATGTTTAAATGCATTGTTAAGTAAATTGAGTATAACTATATCCATTTTAGCTGGATCGAACATCATATTAAGCTTCTTTTCAGTTGAAGAGAACACAAATTTAATGCGATGTAGCTTTGCCTGAATTTCGAAGTATTCAGTCTGACTTTTCATAAATTGAATAAAATCCCTGTATTCCGGATTAAGCTTCAAATTCCCAGATTCCAATTTTTTTAGGTCCAGGAACTGATTTACAAGTTCGAGTAACTTATGTGAGTTTTTAGAAATTACTTTCAGATATTTATTAGCATTCTCATCGTGCTGGAAATTCACCATTAACTTATCAACCGGATCAATGATTAACGTAAGAGGTGTTCTGAATTCATGTGATATATTAGTTACTAACTTGGTCTTTAGTTCATCAATCTCCCTGAATTTTTCGGCTTTATCCTTTTCATTTTTAATCTCATGTATATATTTCTGCTTATCAAGAAAATATCTGAAAATAAGCAGAACAATAGTAGCAACAATTGATATGTAAATTAAATATGCCCACCAACTTAACCACCATGGAGTCAAAACCACAATTTGAAGAGTGGAAGCTTCTGTCCATTGTTCGTTTGAATTTGCGGCTTTTACTTCAAAACTGTATTTACCTGGTTGTAGATTCTGAAAATAGGCTTTTCTAATTTTAGCATCCTGATAAATCCATTCATTATTAAGTCCTTTCAACCGGTAAGCATATCGGATACTGCCCGGATCGGAAAAAAACATTGCAGAGAATTCAATCTGAATATTTCGTTCATCCCAGTTCAGGACAATGGTTTTCGATAAATAGAGGGGCTTCTCAAGTATTATCCGATTTTCATATACATTGTTTACATTGATAATTTTATTGGAAATCTCCAGATTTGTCAACATGATTTTAGCTATTTCTGGATTTTTTGGTGTTTGATTTGGATTAATCGTGAAATATCCCCTGTTTCCACCAAAATAAATAATGCCGGTTTTGTCTTTAAAATATGCTCCATCTGACATTTCAACTCCCAGAAAATCATTATTTTTCCGAAAATCTCTGGAATGCCCAGTTTTGCAATCTATCTCTGAAACTCCATGCTCATGACTTACCCATAAACTACTGCCTGTGCTAACTAAACCAAGAATCAACATTTCCCTGAGCAGTGGATTTTCTTCAAAATGAATTAATTTCATATTATTTGGGTCGAGAATCTCCAGGCCATTTTCTGTGCCAATCCAGATTTTGCCTGCTACGTCCACTGCCATGCAGTACAATTTATTATCAAGCAATGAATTTGTGCTATCTTCCTCATTTGTAAACTGTTCGTATTTTATTTTTTTACCTTTTTCAGTATCAATTACTCTTACTTTGTAAAGTCCGTTATCTTCAGTAGCAATCCAGATATTCTTGTTATGATCTTCTACTATATCTCTGATTCGAATCAGGATTTTCGGGTCATCATTAAAGAATTGGTTGAATTTATCGTTTTTTATGTCATATAAAGCAGGTCCAAACCAGGTACCAGCCCACAGATTGCCTTTTGAATCTTCGAATAATGAAAACACCCAGTCCTCATTTCTTGATTTATTAAAATCAAAATTGTAAGTTTTGAAAGTACCAGTCTTAGGAAGATATCTGCATAAACCTCCTTTAACTCCAACCCAGATATTACCCCATTTATCTTCAAGAAGTCTTCTTATCCTATTATCGTTGATTGACCCAGGTGAATTTGAATACAGGAAGTGTTTCTTCCTGCCAGACGAATCAATTTTTATAAGACCATCGTTTCTGGTTCCCAGCCAAACATTCCCTTCTCGATCTTTCATAATCGATCTGATGACACTTTCTTTGAAATTGCTAGAAGAGATATTATTAAACTCGACAAAATCAAAGACCGCTGTGTTCAGTTGTACATAATTGACCCCACCCTTATCAGTACCTATCCAAAGTATATTAGTATTATCCACATACATTGTCAAAACAAATTCGTCGGAAATGGACCACTTAGAAGTTGGATCGGTTTTATAAATTATCTTCTTACCGGTACGTTTGTTGGATTGGATTAAATTCAAGGGACCAATCTCCATTTTGAAGGAGTCATTTTCCAACTTTGTGATATTTCCTAATGAATTTCGTTCCAGCTTTTGCAGGATATCTTTATCAGCATCCTTTATCTTAATTCGGGTGAATTTTTCATCGGAATAATTGAACTTACAAATCTCATTATATTCCCGTAAGAATGAGATCCAAATATTACTGTCTTTATCAAGGGCAAGAGAAACAGGTCGGTTACTAATTGGTTTGTCGGGTGAATGGGCACCGCTTCTGAATGTTTTGAATGAATAACCGTCGTATCGTGCCAGACCATTCATTGTGGCAAACCACATGAATCCATGTTTATCTTTAATAATGGAGTGAATGGTATTGCTCGGCAAACCGTCATCCATGGTTAAATGTTTAAATCTGAACAACTCGTCCAAAGCCCACATTGGTGAAATGGAGAAAAAAAGCAGCAGTATTCCTGCTATTAATTTGTGTATTGATTTAAACCTTTTCATAAAAAAAATAGTGATAATATTTCAAGCTTGAATTTAAGTATTAAATGCAATTTTCGGAAAGTAGAATAGCATTTTTTTCAGATTATATAGATTTCCCTCTATCCGCCGAATGGAATAAATAACTATTTTGCTTACCGTCCAAAGTTTTCAATTATGAGTCATTTAACCGTATCACAAAGATACACAATTTCAGTAATGAAACAAAAGGGTTACAGTTAAACCGATATTAATCAGTTAATAGGAAAAGACAAGTCTGTAATCTGTTACTAATTTTAAACGCAATGCTGATGGCAGGTCAAGTGAATATATTTTTGATTTGATAAACCATTTAAACAAAATCAAAACTTCAAAAGAATTTTTTTCAACGATTTAAACTAAATCCTTATCTATACGACAATGAATTATTAATCATAATGTAACATAAAATAGTTGGCAGATTCAAATCTATGTCGTATGTTTGCGACATAAAACACAGCAGCAATGATAAAACCGCAAGTATTTGATAAAGAGCTACAAGAGTTGGCAACATTCGCCAAAGTAATTTCGCATCCAGCTCGTTTGGCCATTTTGAAGTACCTGGCGGAAACAAAAACCTGCATTTCGGGCGACATTTCGGGCAAGTTACCCTTGAGCCGCACCACGGTTTCGCAACATTTGAAAGAATTGCGCGAGTTGGGATTAATTCATGGCGAAATTGATGGATTGAAAATAAATTATTGCCTGTGTGGAAGCAGTATAGATGAAAAATTGCAGCTGTTCGACACATTTTTTGAAACCATTAGATCGGCGAATATAAATTGTGAAACAGGTAAACCTTGTTGATAACAAATAAAATCATGATAGAAATAAACGAAATAAGTCCAGCAATGACAAACGAATTAATTGCTTCGGGTGCATTATTAATTGATGTTCGTGAAAAGGAGGAAGTGGAGCAAATTTCATTTTCAGTTCCTGATGTTCGAAATATTGCCTACAGCACTTTTGACGAAAATTATATAGAACTTCCAAAAGATAAAAAACTGATAATTACATGCCACTTGGGAATTAGAAGTTTGCGGGTAGCACAATTTTTGGTTGTTCAAGGCTGGAATATCGAAAATATATTTAGCTTGGAAGGTGGAATTGACGCTTGGAAAAATGAAAATTTCCCAGTAAAAGTAGCCCCACGTTCATTTTCGTTTGTAAAGCCAACAAATTCAGGCTGTTGTGGCGGTGGTTCTACTGGTTCTTGCTGTTAAAAAATTACCATCTAAAAAATAGACAATCATGACAAAATTAAAAGTATTATTTGTGTGCTTGCACAATTCTGCTAGAAGCCAAATGGCTGAAGCCTTTCTGAATTCATTGGCTGGTGATAAATTCATTGCAGAAAGTGCTGGTTTAGAAGCAGGGAAAATCAATCCGTACGTTGTTGAAGTAATGAAAGAAGTGGGTATTGACATATCTCAAAACAAAACGGATAGCGTTTTTGAGTTTTTTAAACAAGGTCGTTTATTTGCGTATGTGATTGCTGTTTGTGATGCAGCAAGTGCCGAAAAATGTCCTATTTTTCCCGGTGTTTGTACCCGAATAAATTGGTCTTTCCCTAATCCCGCTGAATTTGTAGGTGCCGACGAAGAAATTTTAGCTGAAACACGAAAAGTAAGAGATTTGATAAAGTCTGATATTGAGACATTTATAAATACATATTCCAAATAAATATATATAAAATAGAAATTATGAAAGTACTAATTCTTTGTACAGGAAACAGTTGCCGCAGCCAAATGGCACACGGTTTTTTACAATCTTTCGATGAAACGCTCACAGTTTGTTCGGCAGGAACAGAAGCAAGTGGCAAACTTAACCTTAAGGCCGTTGCTGCAATGGCAGAAGCAGGCATCGACATCAGTCAGCACACTTCCGACTCGGTAAGTAAATACCTGGGCGAAGAGTGGGATTACGTAATCACGGTTTGTGGTGGTGCCAATGAAAGTTGCCCTGCATTTATCGGAAAAGTGAAACATCGTTTGCACATTGGATTCGATGATCCAAGTCACGCTGTAGGAACTGACGAATTTATCTGGAGCGAATTCATTCGTGTTCGCGACGAAATAAAGGAAGGTTTCTACAAATTCTATGTAGAACAAATCAAACCGCAGTTATGATTTATTACATCATAAAAGTGCTATTGTCATCTGTAACCATCGTTGTCATTTCCGAAATATCTAAGCGCAACACATTCGCAGGAAGCATTTTGGCTTCAATACCTATCGTATCGCTTTTGGCATTTATTTGGATTTACATCGACACGAAAGATGTGACGAAAATTGCTGATTTGTCGCAAGGCATATTCTGGTTGGTAATTCCGTCGTTGATTTTCTTCATTCTATTTCCAATATTGCTGAAAAAAAATGTCGACTTTTGGATATCACTTGGCACCTCTCTCACGGTTATGGTTTTAGCATACTTTTTGATGTTGTTCTTTTTGAAAAAAGCGGGTATAAACATTTAAATAATTGACAATTATGAACACAGAAGATTTAAAACTAATTGTGCGCGAAAAATACGCAGAGATTGCAAAAAACAGTTTAATTAAGGTTCAGTATTCATGCTGTGGGAATTCCAACTGTTGCGAAGAATCGGATTTCAGCATGATTGGCGACGAATACACAAACGTAGCTGGTCATAATGCTGATGCCGATTTAGGTTTGGGCTGTGGCATTCCTACGCAATATGCAGATATTCAAGTTGGTTATTCCGTTCTCGATTTGGGAAGTGGTGCTGGCAATGATTGTTTTGTGGCAAGAGCCATAGTGGGTGAAACGGGAAAAGTGACAGGAATCGATTTTACGGATGCCATGACCGAAAAAGCCCGTGCCAATAATGCAAAACTTGGCTATTCAAATGTTGAATTTATTCAAGGTGATATTGAAGAAATGCCATTTTCTGACAATCAGTTTGATGTAATTGTGTCCAATTGCGTGTTGAACTTAGTGCCTGATAAACAGAAAGCGTTTTCAGAAATGTATCGTGTTTTGAAACCAAATGGACACTTTTGCGTATCGGACGTGGTTATAAAAGGCCAATTACCGGAGAAACTTCAGAAAGATGCTGAAATGTATGCTGGCTGTGTTTCAGGAGCAAGCGGTAAAGTTGCTTATCTGGAAATAATCAATAAACAAGGCTTTAAGGATGTAACCATTCACAAAGAAAAGGCGATTTCAATCCCTGAAAATATCCTTGCAAATTATTTGACTTTGGAAGAAATAAATAGTTTTACAAAGGGAGATGTTGGAATATTTAGTATTACTGTTTCTGCTTATAAATAAAGTTATAAAATTATGCCTTCAAATAAAAGACTTTCTTTTTTAGATAGATATCTAACACTTTGGATATTTCTAGCCATGTTTATTGGCGTTTTCTCTGGTTGGGCTTTTCCTTCCGTTGCCGTATTTTGGAACAGCATGTCATCTGGAACTACCAATATCCCCATCGCTATTGGACTTATTGTAATGATGTATCCGCCGTTGGCAAAAGTGCGTTACGAAGAGTTGGGCGAAGTTTTCCGCAACACCAAAATTCTCGGTTTATCATTGGTACAAAACTGGCTAATTGGGCCAGTTCTAATGTTTACGCTTGCCGTATTACTTTTCAAGTTTTTTCCTGGCGAAAACAACGCCAATTTACCATATGTATATGGAATTATCATGATTGGTTTGGCACGGTGCATTGCTATGGTGATAGTTTGGAACGATTTGGCGAAGGGCGACACGCAATATGCTGCTGGCTTGGTGGCTTTCAATAGTATTTTTCAGGTGTTGTTCTTTTCGGTTTATGCTTATTTCTTCATCGCCATAGCTCCGGCATGGTTTGGCATTCCAACAAGTGACGCAGTTTCGAAAATTACCATCGGACAAATTGCCGAAAGTGTTTTCATTTATCTTGGCATTCCTTTCATTGCAGGCTTTCTGACTCGTTTTACGCTCATCCGCATAATAAGTAAGGAATGGTATCACGGCAAGTTTATTCCTAAGATATCACCGCTTACGTTGATTGCATTGCTGTTTACTATCGTGGTTATGTTCTCGCTCAAAGGAGAATACATTGTAAAAATCCCATTCGACGTCGTTTTGATAGCTGTTCCGCTGCTAATCTATTTCGTTATCATGTTTGTAAGTTCATTTTGGATGAGCAAAAAAGCAGGTGCCACTTACGAACAATCCACAACTTTGTCATTTACCGCCGCCAGCAACAATTTTGAATTGGCCATTGCAGTTGCCATTGCAGTTTTTGGAATTAACTCAGGCGAAGCTTTTGCAGCAGTTATTGGACCATTGGTAGAAGTGCCGGTAATGATTGGTTTGGTAAATGTGGCATTCTGGTTCAAGAAAAAATGGTTTTGAGCCAGAAATAAGAAATTAATCATGCCAATTAAGCTTCAAATTCGTCCTCAAACAAGAAATTGGACAACCAAAAACAACGAAAAAGCTTCAGAGAAGCAATAACTCTACTTTTTGTCGTAATAAGAAATGTAAATATCATAGATAAAAGCGCAAATAACCCTTAAATTGGCACCCGAAACATTAAATGTATGTTATAAAACATAGTTCTGGAACATTTATAGTTGAAAACGCTTGGATGGTATCCAAAAAAGCTGTACTTTTGCATCGTGATTTTTTCATAGTATTAGATTTAAGGTTAACAAAGATTGGTAGTATGCCGTGAGGCAAGCTACCTTTCGTCTTTTATAGAGGTTGCCTTCCACGAACCTGTTTAAAAGTGACAAAGGTTTAGTTATATTGAAACCTTTTCTACGAGCGATCATAAGTACAACTCTAACATACGACTCTTCAAAGCTCATATTAAGATTGATTTTTGAAGAAATATAAAAGCCACGTAAAATTTTATTTTACGTGGCTTTCTGTTTTAGACTATCATTACTTTTTCTTGGATTCTTGATATTCCCGAGGTGTGAGACCAAACTCAGTCTTAAAACAGCGGCTGAAGTATTTTGGATCATTAAATCCAACAGAAAAAGCAACCTCAGAGATATTTCCAGTATTATTAGCAAGCATCAAAGCGGCATGTTTCAATCGGATATTTCTGATAAACTCACCCGGCGAAAGCCCTGTCAATGATTTTAGTTTACGGTGTAATGTCGATTTGGAAGTGGCCATATCTATGGCAAACTGATCGAAATCGTAAGTGTCATCCGATAGTTTTTCTTCTACTTTTTTCACGGATTGCTTTAGAAATAGTTCATCTATAGAACCATATTCCATCGACGAAATGTTGATTTCCTGATTTTTTTGGAAACTGTCCGTCTTTTGTTTTCTTTTGGTAATCAAATTCTTAGTTCGTGCATCCAGCACAGCCAGTTCAAAAGGTTTTGCAATATAAGCATCCGCACCAGCGTTATAGCATTCGATGCGGTCTTCAGTAGAGTTTTTAGCAGTAAGCAGCAATACGTTAATATGACTGGTGACAACATCGTTTTTCAGTAACTTGCACAATGTTAGTCCATCCATTTCGGGCATCATCACATCGCTAATTACCAAATCAATCTCGTTGTTGCGTACAATCTCTAACGCTTCAAGACCATTTTCGGCAGATAAAACCGTGTATTTCAACGAAAGATTCTCAACAATAAGATCTTTCAGTTCACGGTTATCCTCTACCACCAATATGTTACAATCTTTTCTGACATCCGCTTCTTCTAAAATTTCGGAAGCATTATCAAAAGTGATTGAGTCCGTCATTTCCGATATATCTATGGGTTCAGCTGTTTCAGTTTCCAGCAGTTCTTCATGATTATAAACACCTACCGAAACAGGAATTTCGATTGTGAATACTGAACCTTCTCCGAGCTGACTTTTCACCTCAATACTTCCTTTGTGCAATTGCAACAAATCGCTGGTTAGCGCCAATCCAATACCATGACTCTGGCTTTGGTCGGATGATTTGCTAATATAAAAGCGCTTGAAAATGTGTGGCAAATCGGCTTCTGCAATTCCATCTCCACTGTCGGAAACAGATAGACGCAAAATAGTTTCTGTGTCTCGGGGAATAAAACTCATTTTCACGCTTATTTTACCACCTTTTGGAGTGTGCTTAAAAGCATTCGACAGCAAGTTATACAGTATTTTGTCCAACTTATCAGCATCAAAATAAGCCATATAGCTTTCAAAATCGGAATTTATTGTGAAGTTAATCAGCTTTTCTGTTACCAGCGGATTAAAATTGGAATGACATATGTTTTTCACGAACAAAACAATGTCGTTCTCCCTGATTTTCAACTTCATATTGCCTGTTTCTGTTTTTCTGAAAACCAATATTTGCTGGATTAGTCGCTTTAATCGAACCACATTGTCCTTCAACATATCAAATTGCGATGAATCACCTTTGCTCTTTTTTTGAAGATTTTCAATAAGCAACATGATAATGGTCAAAGGTGTTAGCAGTTCATGAGAAATGTTGGTGAAAAAGCGCAATTTTATTTGTGCCAATTCTTCCGTCTTTTCTTTCTCAATGTGCGAAATCCGCAATTCGTTCTTCATTCGAATGCGGTTGGCAACATTTTTAGTCACAAAATACGCACCACCTGCCATCATAATCAGATATATAAAATATGCCCACCATGTTCTATAAATCGGAGGTAAAATCTCAATTTGTAAGGTCGTAATTTGATTTCCCCAAAAGCCATTTTCGTCGCTGGCTTTCACCATAAATTTATAAGTTCCAATGGGCAAGTTGGCATAATTTACAAACCGACGATTATTACCAATGTAATTCCAATCATTGTCAACCCCCGAAAGCATATAGGCATATTGAATCTTGCGCGCAGAAAAAAAATCGAGTGCCGAAAACTCCAGACTTAAATTATTCTCGGAATACTCCAAAGTCACCTTATTTTCGTAAGAATTATAGCGGTCATTTAATTCATCTTCAAAAATTGATTTGTTCTGAATCTGAATATCTGACATCACAACATGTTGATTAATATGCTTTGGAGATACATTTTGAATAGCCGGATTGAACATACAAATACCATTGTTTCCTCCAAAAAGAATTTTACCCGACTTCAGTTTAATACGGGCATCTTTGAAGAATGAGCTTATAAGCATTCCATCGGCACTAGAGAAATAGGTGGCAGTATGCGTTTTCGGATTGAATTTGATGATTCTTTTTATGGTAGAGATCCAAAGCATACCGTAATTATCTTCAATAATATCCATAATCCCCTCATCGGTAATACCATACAATCCACTTATATCTTTGGCGATTTGTTTTTCCTTATCGTAATAATAAAGGCAGCCATCCTTAGTTCCAATGTATACGTCGCCGTTTCTTTGGCAACAAATACTTTGTACACTATAACTTTGGTAATTGTCAATGTTCAGGTCTACTTTTGATAAAGTGTAAGTATTACTATTGCCTTTTTTCTGATGTTTGCAAACAAAAACACCCTCTTTTTCTGTTCCAATCCATATCTTTTTATCGGTATCTTCACCTATTGTATTAATAAAGTGTATATTTCCAGAAATAAGTTTTACTCTTCCATTCAATGGTTTAAGATAAAGTCCATTACTCGTTCCTATCCATATATTTTTTTTGGAATCCTCGAAAAAAGAACTAATCGTATTCTCCTTGGGCGTTTTGAAATTGCTGAGCGAAAAAGAATATAATTGGATCAATTCATTTGCATTGTTTTGCTTGAAAACATGAATCAAGTCTTCTCCTTCATTCGCCGCCCATATTTCATTGGTAGTAGATAGTGTTTGAAAGAAAACTTCTAATCATCAATAAGTCAATACGATACTCAAAGATAAATGTTTGAAAGTAAAGATGAATTAACCTTAATTAATTTGGCTGTTAATTATTAATTCGCTAACTTT
>Ga0247844_1003433_pt1 | contig 23235 bp, 24 predicted proteins | sample LaCtaG_FD_192421 | JGI IMG/M metagenome (GOLD analysis project Ga0247844, IMG submission 192421) | Freshwater microbial communities from meromictic Lake La Cruz, Castile-La Mancha, Spain - LaCruzMarch201714.5m_1 | ecosystem: Environmental > Aquatic > Freshwater > Lake | place: Spain: Castile-La... | reverse complement strand
GCCACGATCTGTGACTTGCTTGATTGCTTCAACCTTAAATTCATCTGTATATCTGATACCCTTCATTGTCATTTCTCCGTTTCAATTTCGACATTATGATATGTCTACTGAAACGGGTGATGTCCAGATAGCTTATATTTGGGATTGCGAGTTGCAGATTACTTCTTTGGTTAAGCAATAGTATCTATTTGGCCACCTAAGTGAGGCGGATTGCTGGGGATGATATTGGTCGCAGCCTGAATTAGCTGCAAGGCGCCTTGAGTGCTGATGTCGATGGCTTTTTTCAGCACAGCCATCTGTACTTCATCAGCAGCCTTAGATTGACTCATGCTCGTCGCTAAGCTGGTAATCCCTGAAATATCCATATGTTGTTATCTCCTGATATTACATTATTACCAAGATCAAGCCTTAATATCGATTAAGGTGCCCATCATAGCAATGTTCGCTTTAAGTACAGATAAGTTTGCCTGATAAAGACTCTTAGATTGGAGTTGCTCTACCATATCCGCTTCCAAATTATTACCTGAACCTGCAGAACTGCTTGTCAGTGATACGTTTACCCCGCCATTCACTGAATCGCTCTGCTGTACTTCTTGACGTGTGAAGTCCTGCGTACTGAGATTGGCAATATTATGCCCAGCAACATCTAAGCGCGTTTGGGCTGCGTTCATACCAGAGAAAGAAGCGTTTATATTCATGATTTGGATTCTGCTCCACAGAGTTTAGGTCAGATTACCAAGGAACTTCACACGAGTCAACGTTTTGGTAATGGCAATGTTTGAGGATATTTAGGCCACAATTTGCATAATTAACGATCGGAGAAATCCAAGTCCATTTCTAAGAGGAGCGCGACTGAAACTCACTCAATCCGTCTTAAGTATTCAAACTGTCAACAAAACGACTTAAACTTGTGATATGAATGGTAAATCATATTTTCTAAATTGAAAAATTATCACGTTATGTACATAAAATATACATTATTCATACTCATCTTAATGATGTCTCGTAGTGGCATAGCTCATGAACAAGAAAATTGCGCCACAACAATCGGCGAGCTAAGAGTTATGCTTAGCGATCAGACATTCCCTCTAATGTGGGAAGAGACTAGCATGAATGATGATAAGCCTTTGATGTTGTCAATAATTGAAATCGATAGTAATCTTGTAATTGAATTTACTAAAACCAGAGAGGGTCTCTGGGCAAAGACTGCCGTTGTCTTTTGCAAGGCGGGTGATAATCTTGAAGCCTATTTTTCCAGAGAGCAGATTCTCACGGGACCAGCAGCTAACTGGGTTTTGCGTTATGCTTTAGGAAAGGGCGGAAAATTCACGCTGACGAAGCTTGGCGCCGAAAAATTGCGAATAGCAACAAACGGTTGGAGCGGAAACTTTTCACCTTCTACAAAATAAATTCATGGTGTCCAAATTCAACATTCAACTGGGATCTAATTTATTATTTATAAACTGAACTAAATTTAATAATATGACTGTGCAACAGCTTGAAATAAGTATTGAATTTCCCTTTTTGGATTTAAGCCTGTTGATGCGCGAGTAATCTGTACTCATAATCCGTTGATGCTATGTTCGGCTCATAGGGGAGCCACCAAAATAAAAATAAGGCCAACATCTCTGTCAGCCTTATTTTTCTTAATTCCACCGATAGCCAGTTCGATTAATTTATGAACAATATGAAGATTTCATAAATATTTAATATATTAAATATTTCTACAACTTATACTTAAAATTTATATGTAAGTGTAAAACTTAATGTAAGGGTATCAATGAGAGTTTGTTCAATCAATCTAGTTTATATAGAAAAAGCGAAGAATTTGACCTATCAAGAAGTTGAACAACTATTGATTAGAATGCGAAGAAAAATAACCCGTAGAGAGGATGATATCAAGCTTAGTCCTATTGAAGCTTTGGCACAACAGCTCGAACTTGAAGATAGACAAACTGCTGAAATCTTGTAATTACTTAGGATTGCTTACCTTATTTAGTAGCACTTTAACACGCTGAAATTTTAGTCCACAGCTTGCTGTAGGCGTGGCATAAATAAAAATAGATTCAATTGACATGAATTTTTTTACTTTAGCGCTATCAAGGCGGGTGATACCCAAAATGCCAAAAATATCACGCCACCACCCCACTTACTCATCCAGATTAATAGACTCCATGTAGAAATGCGCTTCAATAATTCACCTTTAGTATTACTTTATGAGGTGTAGTGTAAGAGTTAAATGTTAAGAAAATATGATTTAGCAGTTAAGTATGTATTACAACCAACCTCAATCTCAGTCATCTATTCGGATTTTACGTGCATTACTTTCTTAGCTTTGGCCTCACTTCCAAATTCTGCAGCATATACTGATGACTTCCTTACATTGTTAAAATGTGTCACTAAAGTTAATTTATTGATAGATTTAAAAACCTCAGTTATTTTCACAATTTTGTAACCCAATTTAAAATATGGATGAACTATACTGCTAATTCTTTAGTACAAATATAGTTGACTTAATTAAGGAAAAGTAAATAAAAATTAAAGCAGTTATTAAAGAGCATGTCGAAAAAGCAATGAATTTGACTGGTGAAGAAACTGAGCGTCTATTAAACCGGATACATATGAAGTTAATAAGCAGAATAGATGACAAAAGCTTAGCGCTATTGAGGTTGTAGCGATACAACTCGAATTAGAAGATAAGCGACTTTAGGAATGGCGTGAGAATCGAATTAAATAAACGAAAATTATAAAAATTCATAACTATATTTTGAGAACTGCCTGCCAAATTTATGATGATTTAGAGAGGTTGTAATCCCATGGAACCAGAAGTATTCAGTGTGCTTTTTCTCTGCAACAGTAATTCAGCTCGCAGCATCATGGCGGAAAAATTGATGGAGCACTGGGGTAAAGGAAAATTCAAAGCCTATAGCGCCGGAGTTTTTCCAACTAGCCAGGTTAACCCTTTGACAATTAATACATTAGAATCGCATGGTCTTAAAACAGACGGATTAAGAAGTAAAAGCTGGAACGAGTTCTCTGGAAATAACGCACCACACCTAGATTTTGTTTTTACGCTTTGTGATGAAACTGCTAGTGAGGTTTGTCCCATCTGGCCAGGTCAGCCGATGACAGCCCATTGGGGCGTTGAAAATCCAGTTAATGCCACTGGCAGTAATCAGGATAAACTACTAGCATTCCGTACTATCTGTAGATATATTGAAAATCGCATTAAACTTTTTACTGCATTACCGTTAGATACACTTAACAAAATGAAAATTAAAAATGAAATCAATGCAATTGGCGCAATCAAGGAGGATAAGCAACCTTAGTATTCATGTCCGCTTAACGTATGGTTTAAATTTGGATGTACTGCTTCAACCATAACGCAAGTTGATCAGCAGGCAATGGTTTTGAAAATCGATAACCTTGAACAAACTCACACCCACATGATTCTGCCAAGTTCATCTCACTATCAGTTTCCACCCCTTCAGCGACTAATTCTAACGACATGCTTTTACCTAATGCAACAATAGCACGCACAATTTCAATATTTACTGGTTCGTTCTCGATATTCCGGATAAAAGATTGATCTATTTTTAACCTGTCAATCGGGAATTTATTTAGATAACTAAGGTTTGAAAACCCCGTACCAAAATCATCAATAGCTAATTTGATACCAAACGCATGCAATTCTTGCAAAGGGTTAAGCACAGATACCACATCATGCATACATACACTTTCAGTCAGTTCTAGTTCCAAATGTCCTGGTTGTATACCGCTGTCAATAACGATAGATTTCACCATCTCACAGAAATTAGATTGGTAAAACTGCATTGCGGAAATATTCACTGACATACACATGGGATCAAGACCACTTTTCATCCAAATCATTTGTTGGCGGCAGGCCTCTTCAATTACCCATTTTCCGATTGGTACAATGAGTCCTGATTCTTCAATGATTTCAATAAAGTGTATTGGAGACAATAATCCTCTCACTGGATGTCTCCATCTTATCAATGCCTCGTTCCCGACGACTTGCCCTGTTGATAGTAAAACTTGGGGTTGATAGAACAACTCAAACTCATTACGTTCCAGATCCATACGCAAATCTGTTTCTAAAGTCATTCTTTCATATGAATACAAATTCATACCTGGAACATAATGCCGATAAGCATTACGGCCGATGCGCTTGGCTTCGTACATAGCAGCATCTGCTTTCACAAGTAGTCCAGCAGGCTGATTGTCATCGTTAGGGCACATTGCAGAACCAATGCTAACTGTGATAAATACTTCACGTCCCATAATTTGCAAGGGCAGTTTCATTGATTCAAGTATACGGATACATAGAATATCTAGGTCATTCTGGCTCTTCACCTTGTCCACAAGGATGGTGAACTCATCTCCTGATAATCTTGCAACTGTTTCACCCTCTCTTGCACATCCAATTAAACGTTCAGCCACTGCGATGAGTAACTCATCACCAAAACTATGACCCATAGAGTCGTTAAAATGTTTAAATTTGTCCAAATCAATAAATAGTAGCCCAACTTGGCTTTGTTGACGTTCAGATTGAATGATTGCCATATTTAATCGGTCAAGAAAAAGTACACGGTTCGGTAGCTTGGTCAGTTGATCAAAATGCGCAAGTTTAAATAGATTTGCTTGCTTGCGCTGCGTAATCTCGGTCAATAAGTTATGACCATTGGCAATGCCGAGGTATTGACCTTCATCGGTGGCAATAAAGCCGCTCACCATATGATGCATTCCTGCATCTACAATGATTCTGGAAATATCATCTATTGACGTTTCTTTGTCCACGATGACAGGCATATTATTCATGAAGTCCGCAATCGGCTTCTTTGCATTAAGCTCTTTGGCGAAAGGTCTGATAAAAATCTCTACGAATGAATTACGTTCAACTATGCCTACGGGATGATTATGCTGATTGACGACTGGGATTGCGAAGAGTGAAGGTTGTTGTTGAAATAATTCAAGAACTAACAAGCATAGTTTATGTTCATGGACTGGGGCAATATTGTTAAGCAGGCGTATGACTGTTGGATTGTCGTCTAGCCTGTTTTGCCAAGCTTGATTAGAAATGCTGGATGTTGATTCACTAAGAGAGTAACTTGCGTTTGCTATAGTAGGTAACATTTCACAATCTCAAAAAAATTAAACTTGACCCTCTTAGTAACGGCAAATAAACAGATACTTTAATCATTCAAAATGAAAGTTGTTTATAGTTTGGAAACCCCACCTTCATATCTAATATTTCGCAGTCATGTAGCTATACTCTTAGTGTATCTTAAAATCTTACTCAGTGATTAATACTCGTCCCTTTCACTGCAATTTACTGCCGAATTTGCAATGGTCTTCATTGGTAAAGTTCCTGTCATTGTTTATTTGAAATGTTGGTATGCAAATGCTTATGTGGAAAATAAAAAAAACGAGGTCAAAGCCTTAATGTTAGATGTCAGGGACAATCAAAAAATAACACATATTTAACATGCTTAGAGTAAAGTCTATACGACAAATTGTAAATAAACCATTCGTCACAAAAATTTCATAAAAAATTCACTAACTACCTCAGAATATCCATAAAGGCTTCGTTGATTATTAATTAGAAATATGTTGTTAAACCGATGAAATGAGTACTTCTGTGAAATCTATGCCACAAAGAAAAAGGCTCACCTTGCTGTGAGCCTTGTATCTTGGTGCACCCGAAAAGCGAATCTGGGCAATAGGTAGAGGCTGCCACGCTTATCTAATCTGTATGGCAGGAACGTGGGTGTGAGCTCAACCGGTCAATGCAACACATGCATTAAATCTTTCTGCTGGGGTCTCGTTGGGTTTTAGAAACTGCTTGTAGGCAGCTTAAATCTTGGGAAGATGATCTGATAACTAGACATTTAATTCTCTCAGTGAATGTGAGTGCTAAGCAGTTTCATCAGTTAAATTTTGTAGATGAGGTGCTTGATGTACTAGCGCAAACTGGCGCTGACCCTAAGTTGTTGAAATTAGAGTTAACAGAAAGTTTGTTAGTGGAAAATGTAGATAGCATCATTTTAAAAATGAATGTGTTGAAAGAAAAAGGTGTCCACTTCTCATTAGATGATTTTGGTACAGGATTCTCTTCTCTTGCTTACCTTAAACGTCTTCCTATTGATCAGTTGAAAATAGATCAATCATTTGTGCGTGATATTAATATTGACCCCAATGATGCAGCTATTGTGCGTACAGTGATTGCTTTAGGTCATAGTCTTGGATTGGAAGTGATTGCAGAGGGTGTGGAAACTGAAGAACAGAGATACTTTCTTGCGGTTCATGGCTGTCATCAATTTCAGGGCTACTTTTTCAGTAAACCAGTGCCGCTGGAAATCTTTGAACTATTATTGAACTAGTTTTTTTGGGTGAGTTTATATTTAAGTGAGATCTTTGCACGAGCCAGTTAAAACCCGCACTTTGGTCAATTGTTAGGTGATATGTGATTAAATCTGCCTGAGTCAACTGAAGAAGTGCGACTTCCAATAGTTGGCGAAGAATAATTTTGATTGGCAAGTCTAAGGAATTCCCTTACGCTAAGCCGTCATTGAAAAGCGGGGCTTGGGGCCATGGTTGTCGGTGGCATATTGATGCTGGCCGTCAGCTTTGGGGATGTTGCAGTTAGACATACTTAATTACTGTATGACTCATTACAACTGGGAGTGCTAAACCTGATTGCTAGAAAGCTGCCATTCACAAATTTGTATTTAACCACCATTTTTGAGGCTAAAAATCTAGGCTAAATGACATCAACGGGGAGGCAAAGCTTCCTGTTAGATTATTTAATTCATTTATACAATACGCAAAATCTCGCGCATATATTTACATTTTTGGATTTGGCAAATAAATCCATATTAATTCATGGTTTTAATTTCTGACAACTGATATATGATTCATAATTAGAAACCCACCCAATAGTTGAATTACTAAGAGTAATTTATATTATAAATGTTCAACTTACTGTCATTAGTGATTAAGTACCGTCTAGGTAGTATGCAACTACATCGTTTTTTTATGCTCCTATTTTTCTTGCTACTGGTGAGTAATTTAGCTTATGCCCTTACAGTTGACAACTCAGTTAACGTCCAAGCAAAAAATCCTCTCCCAGTAACACAAAGCCCCACACTCATTGTCGGTAGTGAACAAAACTTTCCACCTTTTGCTACTGGCATGACTGATGAAACCGCTGGTGGATTTACGGTTGAGCTATGGAAAGCAGTCGCAACAGAAGCAGGTCTAAATTACCACATACGTGTGCTTCCTTTCTCTAAACTTCTTGATGAGTTTAAAGCAGGCAAATTAGATGTATTGATTAACCTCAATATTACGGATGATACTCACTTATACGCAGATTTCTCTGTACCTCATTCCGTTTTTAAAGGCGGGATATTTATTCGCAAGAATGATTCAAGTATCAACTCAGATGTTGATCTCAATGGTAAATCTATCATCATGATGAGAGACGATATAGACGCGAGCTATGCAACATCAAGAGGCTGGAACAAGCAGTTAGTATTGGTTAATACTGTGGAAGAAGGCATGCGTTTATTAGCCTCAGGCAGGCATGACGCCATGTTGGTCAATAAGGTCGTTGGCCTTCAAACATTAACTAAATATGCGCTTACCAATATCAAAGCTTTAAAAGCCAAAGCAGGATTTACACAAAAATTCGCATTTGCTGTGCATGAAGAGCAAACAGAGCAGTTAGCAAAAATCAACGAAGCATTAGCTGTTATTAAATTTAATGGTACTTACAACAACATTTATGAAAAATGGTTTGGCGCTTATGCAGATAAAGAAATTGGTTTCAGTGACCTGTTAAAGTACATTATTCCGATAGCTTTTATATTTATCAGCGCATTAGCTTACTCTTTCTATCGACGAAGGATCGAGCGGATAAAGGCGAAAAGTATTCTACAAAAAAGTGAAACAAAAATTAGTACGCTGGTGAATGCCATTCCTGACCTGATCTGGTTAAAAGATGAAGATGGCGTTTATATTTCTTGCAATCATGTGTTTGAGAAATTTTTTGGTGCTAAAGAAGCTGATGTTATTGGCAAGACTGATTACGATTTTTTAAACAAAGAATTAGCTGATTTTTTTAGAGAAAATGACAAACTGGCGATGGCAGCCCATAAACCCAGTGCTAATGAAGAATGGCTAACATTTGCTGATGGAGGTTATTGCGGCCTATTTGAAACAATCAAAACACCTATCCTAGATACTGGAGGTAAGCTGGTTGGAGTTTTGGGTGTCGCTCGAGACATTACCGCTCGCAGGCAAGCTGATGACAACCTTCGCATCGCAGCCAAAGCCTTTGAATCTCAAGAAGGCATGATGGTAACTGACGCTAATGCTGTTATTCTTCGAGTGAATGAGGCTTTCACTAAGATCACAGGCTATGGCGTAGAAGAAGCTGTTGGACAAACACCATCATTTCTTCATTCTGGCAGACATGGCAAAGAATTCTACGCAGTCATGTGGAAAAGTCTTAACAATACTGGTGCATGGGAAGGTGAGACTTGGAATCGTCGTAAGAGTGGTGAAATCTACCCTGAGCATCTTAGTATTACTGCCGTCAAAGATACGGATGGGATAGTTAAAAACTATGTGGCATCACGTGTCGACATTACACGTCAAAAACAGGCTGAAGAAAAGATTAACAACCTTGCATTCTTTGACCCACTGACGCACTTACCGAACCGAAGATTACTGCTCGACAGGCTTATTCAAGCTTTAGCAACAAGTGAGAGAAGTGGACGGCGAGGCGCATTAATGTTTCTTGACCTAGACCATTTCAAAACTCTTAATGAAACATTAGGGCATGATATAGGTGACTTGCTATTACAGCAGGTTGCTACTCGATTAAGTGGCTGTGTCCGTGGCGGGGGGGTAGTGTCTCTCGTTTTGGGAGTGATGACTTTGTTATCTTGCTAGAGGATTTAAGTAATGATGCTCTTGAAGCCGCCACACAAGCTCAGGAAATTGCTCATAAAATTCTTTATACATTCAGCGAATCCTTCGTGTTAAATGGACATCGCCATGACTGCACATCTAGCATTGGTGCAACATTGTTCCACGGCAGTGATGTAGATGCGGATGAGTTGTTAAAGCAAGCAGATATTGCGATATATCAATCTAAGAATGAAGGTCGTAATACTTTAAGGTTCTTTGACCTGAAGGTGCAGGAAGCCATTGCTAACCGAGCGGATATGGAACATGAGCTTCGCAAAGCCATTGAGCACAATCAATTTCAATTGCATTACCAAATGCAGGTAGGTAGTAGTGGTCAGGCATTGGGCGCAGAAGCGTTAATTCGCTGGATACACCCAGAACGCGGCATGATTTCACCGTTCAATTTTATACCTTTAGCAGAGGAAACTGGGTTGATTTTACCAATTGGACAATGGGTGCTTGATGCCGCATGTGCTCAACTTAAAACATGGCAACAAAATCCAGTGACAAAAGACCTTGTTCTAGCTGTGAATGTCAGCACTAAGCAATTTAACCAAGTGGACTTTGTTGAACAAGTTAAAGCCACCATGCAACGGCATGAGATTAATACAGCTCGACTCAAACTAGAGCTCACCGAAAGTATGTTGGTAGATAACATCAACGACATCATCAGTAAAATGACTGCCCTTAGTAAAATAGGGGTTCGCTTCTCGTTAGATGACTTTGGTACGGGTTACTCCTCGTTGCAATATCTGAAGAAACTGCCGATCAATCAACTAAAAATAGACCAGTCATTTGTCAGTGACCTTGTGACAGATGCCAGTGATAGAGCCATTGTGCGCACCATCATTACCATGGCGCATAGTTTGGATATTAACGTGATTGCTGAGGGTGTGGAAACGGAAGAGCAACGGCAGTATCTATTTGATAATGGCTGTACGCATTATCAAGGCTATTTGTTTAGTAAGCCTGTGCCGATTGATGAATTTGAAGCTTTGCTTAGAAAAAGCTAATTAGCATCGAAGGTCGGCTAAAGGGGATGTTGCAGTTAGCCAGAATTAATTACTGTATGACTCGTTACAATTGGGAGTGCTAAAACCTGATTGCCAAAAAGCTGCCATTCATAAACTAATACTCAACCACAATTTGTTGATACTAAAACCACAGGCTAAAAGACCTCAACGGGGGGACAAAGCAGTCGCATAGCTTTGGCTCGTCAACTTCTGGAGCCGGCCCTAACCAGCCGGTGGTGAATTTACGATGGAATATAAGTAAATCGCAGTCTAGCATCCTAATGAGCCTAATAATTTAACAGGACTATTCGGTCATGTTTTTTTATTTCAACTGCACTGAATCAGTCATGCTTTATGGATGCGACAATTTGCCACATTCCAAAGAATAAAATCCTCTGCTATGCTTCCCCGCTATAAATATAAAAATGGGGAATTCATCTTGATCAAGCACACAAAATCATACAAAAACATCATATTACAGTTTGTTTTTGGAATGGCAGTAACCTTTATATCCGTTAATGTTCAGGCAGATGACAGTGCTTCGCATCAGCAAATACAGGCAATAATTTCTTCAACCTACGATAAACCAGACCATAAGGTAGAAACAGCACCCATTGCTGTGGTTGATGACTATGCAGTGGCTGATTGGACTCAAGGCGAACGCGGTGGACGTGCGCTACTCCATCGTAGCAATGATAAATGGACGATTATGGCTTGTGGTGCAGATGGTCTCAAAGAGATCAAGACGCTGACCGAGGCTGGCATTCCCGACCAAACTGCCAAGAGCTTGGTTACCAAACTGACTTCAGCTGAACAGTCTGTAAGTCCTGACCGCTTTAAAAAATTCAGTTTGTTCGGCACCAAAGATGATCCTGCCACTCATGAACATCACCACCATCAATAAAAACTATAACGGGAGACTAAATTGAAAAACAATAAAATTGCCTTGGCTGTATTGATGGCTTTTGCTAATTCGGCAGGTGCAGAAGAATTAATTAACTTAAATGCCATTGAAGTAACAGCCCGTCCTATCATCGAGGAGATTGGTGTTGATGCCTATTCAAGCACATCTGCCGTTGTGACTGAGAATCAACTCAGGGATCAAAACGCAGTCGATCTTGCATCAGCATTACGTCGCACTCCTGGTGTGCAGATTTCACGCTACAACCCTGTGGGTGCCTTTGGTGGTGACCAAGGTGGTGCTGTCTATATTCGTGGTATGGGTGTCAGCCGTCCAGGTAGTGAAGTCAAGACTTACGTTGATGACGTGCCTTTTTACATGGGCGTGTGGGGCCATCCCTTACTTGATTTGTTACCAGTTAATGGGATGCAGTCAATTACCGTATACAAGAGTCCGCAACCACAGATTAATGGCAACAACTTCGCTTCAATTAATTTAGAAACCAAACGCGCAACTGAAGATGGCATACATGGTGATGCTAGATTATCTGGAGGTTCATTTGGCACAGTGGTTGAGCAAGCCAATTTAGTGGGGAGAACTGGGGCGATAGACTTTATGCTGGCGCAAGGTTACGCAAAATCTAACGGCGATCGTAAAGATTCTGATGGTGAACTACAAAATGTGATGGGGCGAATTGGAGCGCAATTTAACGAGCATTGGCGTGCTGATGTGAGCGTACTTTATGTAGATAACAAAGCGAGTGATCCGCAAGACGCTCGAAATGCAATCAACCCAATTACTCCAGAATATAAATCTCAAGCCACGATGCTGACGGCCAGTATCTCGCATAAATATGACAATTTGAGCGGTAGCTTCAAAGTGTATAGCAATCGTGGTGAAGGTAATTTGTATAATGACAACCGCAATCCTGGTGGTTGGGGAACATTCCTGACTGATTTTGATATGAGCGGCATGCGTTTAAAAGAAGATTTTTCGCCTTGGGTTGGTGGTTCTGTTTTGGCTGGATTAGATGTGGATCATATTTCCGGCAAGGTCCAAGGACCTTTTACTGGCGATGTACCTCCATTTTTTATTGGGCCTGGAATTCCTTTTACAGGTAATCATGTAATTAACATGCCCGATTTTCGCATTACGTCACCTTATATCGCTCTGAACCAAGCTATAAATATTAGTGATCATTGGTCGCTAGTTCCCTCTGCTGGTATTCGCTTCTACAATCATAGTGAATATGAATCTAAATCAGCACCACATGCTGGGGTGTCACTTATCTCTGATAAAGCAACAATTTTTGCTAATTTATCACGTGGGATTAACTACCCTGGCTTGGAAGGGCCTGCGATGGAGGCTGCACTACCCTTTTTATTCCCAATATCTTCTTGGAAAAAGCTTTCTCCAGAGGAGCTGAATCATGTGGAAATTGGCTTAAAATTATCTCCGACACAGGGTACGCAAGTGGATGTGAGTTTATTTAGTGACAAAATTAAAAATCGTTACATTTATGACTTTTCAGCGGGCCCAACTACTTTCCAAAATAGCGGTGGATATCATACAAACGGTGCTGAGCTATCAGTCAAGCAAGATATCGGTGCAAACTGGGTTGTTTTTGGTGGTTTAACCTTATTAAATCCAAGCATTAGTGGATTACCCTACACACCAAAATCAGCTTTTACTGCTGGTTTAAATGGTCAGGTTGGGCCAATCAAATTAGCACTTGATGCGCTGTATCAGTCTCAGGTCAGAGCATTAAGTCGTAACCGAGATGTATCGCAAAATCCAAATACAGAGAAAGTAGCGTCATTCACCGTGGTGAACGCTCGCGCTTCTTACCCACTTACTGCGCTGGGTAAAAAAGGCGAAGTGTTCTTAGCTGTTGAAAATCTGTTTGACCGTGATTATGAGTATCGCCCTGGTTATGCCATGCCAGGGGTTTCTGGGCAGTTAGGTTTTTCAGCTAGCTTCTAATATTGAACCTATCCCAGTTGCCTAATGGTTTCTGGGTAGCAAGCTTATACTGATATTTTTTTGCACTCTTTAGCACACGCAGCGCAACTCTCTCTACAGGCTTTGCAGGCTTCATGTTTATCTGAATGTTTCTTGCATTCATCTTCACATTTATTGCAGGCATCCATGGCGATTGCAGCCAACTTTTGAAGGTAGACACAGAAACAACGAAACTAAAAAAATTCCCTTATTTTTATATTTTGGAAAACTTAATGTATCTTTATATTCAAACAAACGGCTTTTTACTGACTGATCGCATTCGCAGCTTTAATTGTAGCAAAGGTCGGCTAAGGGGATGTTGCAGCCACTGCCCATGAATTGGCGCATGACTAAAATTGGCTGAGACTTGTTACATGAGTTGCAAATTAGCTCGCTCTAAAGCTGCCGCTCATAAACTTAATAGTTGAATCAACTTACACTGGAAATTTTCAATTCAGTGATTTTCTGAGCTTGCGGATTTTGTGAAAAGTAAAGGCTTACCATTGTTCGGTTGTTGGCGAATGCGCAAAAATCTCTGCGAAGCTGATACCCTGCAGTATAGATGCCATATGAGTATGTGACTTCAATCTTTTTAGGACGAGATTAGGACGCGGAGAACTAGAAAGACAAAAGGCCTACAGCGATTAAACTGTAAGCCTTTGTTTTTATTGGTGCGCCCGGAGCGATTCGAACGCCCGACCCCTTGGTTCGTAGCCAAGTACTCTATCCAGCTGAGCTACGGGCGCATGGGCAGTATTATACGACATACTGCTTATTTCTTAAAGAATAAATTACAATCTTCAAGTTAATGATTGGCGGAGAGCTAGGGATTTTCCCCTTCATTTCAACATCCTAGTGTTTACGTGGCTTCCAGAGCATGTGATTTTAAAAACTACCACATTACCTACCACAATTACTACCACATCTAGGTTGGGTGAAACCTCACTTCCAAACAGGTGCGAATTCTAGCATAAAGGTTGCGTTCTATGCCACAAAAAAAAGACACAAAAATTGTGCAACTTGTGGTGATATATTAGGCTTCAAATTAGGCTAGGGTGCGCCGCAAAACAGGGATTCATATTGCACTTTAATTGACTATTTTTTAACCAAAAAATGCAAAATAAATATTGATTTTCACCCAACAGTACGGCCTACTGTTCATGGCAAGGTGCTATATCTTGATTAAAATTAGGTGATAAATTATGAGAAATTTTCTATTATGGTGTTTGCTAATGGCAACTTTTATCGCAGTTGGCTATTTAACTTCCAATGTATTTTTGGGATTTGGGTCAATGTTCATACTGGCGTTTTTTATTAGACATTATGTAGTGCCTAGCCAAGGTTACTACTATCATGATAATAATGATGACTTTAGAATGCCTTTAGAGTCAACAGCATATAACCCAGCAACGGGCTTGATGTGTACTGCCGGTGTCGGCACTGTGGACGTAGGAGGGCATGCGTGGGGCAATTCAGATTAATGCGCCTGTAGCTTGCTAAAAACTGCTTCAATATAGGGGCTAAATGCCCAAGGTTCTAAGTGTAGGCGTTTTCTACATTTAATTTAGGCATAAATATTTCCTGAAAAAACCTAAAAATCCCACACCAATGAAAATCAGTTACTTTGCAATAATTTGCATAAATTATTGTTGATAGTGGGTTGCTATACTATAAATAGTCAATAAATAAAGAAAACCCCTATTCAATAGCAGCAGTTTTCTAACTATAAAATAATTAAGTCAATAGCGAGAATATACCGTGAAATCCGGACTGTAAGAAATAGCACCAGCTTGATTGATTAGTTATTAGTAATACATGTAATAAGTTCTATTGATTTTCAGGTGAGTAATGGACAGTCGGTCAATAGAGATTCAAAGCCAAAAGAGAGTGATATCCGAGTTGGCAACCTGGAAGTTGGTAGTAATAAGCATGCTATAAAAAGCCCTTTTACTATTAGTCAGCGGGGTGGAGATGTGGCAGATAAATTGCTATTAGAGCGCTGACGAATTAGCAGTTATTATCAATCTGCTAAACCCCTAAAATTTTTAATGGGTAAACTCTTAAAGCTAATTCAGTTTGGCTATGGGAAGCTTTTAACCCAAGACCTTAAAACAAGGTCGCTGAATTCTATTCTACAGTAGCTAATAACACTGTTCTGTGTTGTCTAAAATCAATCAACTTAATCTCCACCTATTAAAAACTATTTTTTTGGTTAAAGTCAAAGGCAATTGTATTTAATATAAAGTTCGATTTATTTTTTTAAATATAAAGCTCTTGTGAGCCTGCGGCTCCGTGTGCCAAGAAAAGAAATGGTCAGCTTACTGCTCTTTATTTGGCACATAGATTTTAATCAGAACTCTAACAAAAAAATACCCCACCTAAAAACTTAAGTGAGGCATGAATCAGAATCAATGTGTAAAAACTTACACTTTTAATATCAACTTTTTTCCTAAAAATAAATTGCATTTCCTATTACTGAGCGACAATTATCTAGCCTGTAAAACACTGATTTAGTATCCAGCTTTTGCATGTGCTGATAAACCAGCAACTACTTGCGCTAAACAATAAACAGCACCTGCTGAACTTAAAGCTAACTTTATAACTAAAAATACTGTCATAACTATCTCCTATAATTAAAATATAGAAGATGCAAAATCAAATTTTGTCCTTGGGTGTTAAATCCCTAGGCACAATTAATTTTGCACCTAGAGGCAATTTCATACCCTCATAATCAGTATAGATAGCCAATGAAAAAACTATCAATTTTTTAGCTGTTTTTATAAATTCCTAAAATAAAACTCCCGCAACAGTTGTAAATACTAAAGCCTTTGATGTTGGAATCTTCATAAGCAGTTAAATGGTCTCTGCTGTCTTTAACAAACCATGCCCCACGAATTCCAAGCGTATTAGAAGTGTGAATATCATCGGGTAATATTCTCTGAAAACCTAAATCATCCACATCCCTAACCCCGTCAACCATCCCATCAAATTTTGATTTAACTTTTATTAGCAAATGCCCTTTGTTCTTGTTGATGAAACTCTTCACCGTTGCCAGTGTAATCTTGGTGTTGCCTTGTGCTTTTTTCATGATTTTTTCCTATTAAAAGCAGCTTAATTACTGCCCTTAATAGGTATAGCTACTAATTCATAAATGAGTTTTTCAGGTCAACTAATCCCTAGAACAGCAATCTCCAGACCAGTCCCCAAATATAAATTTATTAGTCTCTTTGTCTACATGGCATATATAAACAACAGTTGATAAGCTAAGTATAAAATAGCTATTTTCCTCATCCTCATCATCATAATCAAACTGATAATATTCACCTGGTTCTGGTAAGTATTTAGAAATTATTTCATAAGCAATTTCTGCCTCATCATCAGTTAGCTCTTTACACTTGCCAAGAATATGGAAAATTTCCATCTTACAAAAGAATTTATGAAGCTTAATAGCCTGGTCGTGAGTTAGAGGACCTTTCTGTTTTTTGGGTTTAGATTTGCTGATTTTAGATTTGCGGATTTTAGATTTAGGCATGATTCATCTCCAAATCTTCAATCTTGATTTTGCCAATTTTAAATAAGCACTCAATTTTCTTTCTTGCAAAAAAATCAATGCTTTCTGGTGAATCAGATGCGGCTTCATTTAATGCATCAATAAATGTCAGCACCTCTAACTCTCCTTGAGCTTCATGCAAGCCAAGGGCTACTGCTGGTTCAATATCAACAATAATTTTAAAGATTACTTCACTTAGGTGAGGAGTAAGGATGTCTGTGTTAAGCAAACAGATGAAGTAAAAGCCATCAGATTTTATTCTGACTACTCTATGAATGTCATTTAGATTGATAGGTGTGCAAAGCTTGAGGGCATCTCTTTTTAAGATGCCTCCTTTGCATAGTTCTTTGATTGCTTTTTTGAGCGTAATAGCCATAAGTATCTCCTTCAAAGTTAAAAATAGTTTAAAAACAACTTTTTTAAAGTTAAGGAGAGGTAGGCAACTTCTTTCGTGCAATAGAAACTTATAACGACTTTAAAATTATAAGCTTACTGCTAGACTATTTAACCACCCTAATTAGGTGTGGAAACCGCTCTCTTACATCATCAATCTCCGAACTGCGAGTTGATAAATGAAACTATACAGAATATTTTTATTTTTGTCAAGCTTTTTTCTTGACTTTTAATTAAAAGTATGTTTTAAATCTATTATCTTGATGATTTGTATGAAATAAATCAAAGTTTTAATCTTCCTTCTTTCCACCAATTAGAATTTTTGGTGCAGAAACCAGATAACCTTCATTTGGTTGCTTTTGCAGATAGTAGAGCCTTGGAAATTTGTAGATTGTTGCAATTTTCCTTCTTTTGAATTCTGCTTTAACCAGCTCCCTTAATTTCTTTATCTGTTCCCTAATGCCTGAAAATTTAGGTTGCTGATACATTAAATAAACAACCTGATTTAATTGCATCGGGTCAGTGTTGTAGATTCTGGCAGATTTTACTACTTGAAACCTAAGCCCCTCATAGATGGAAGCTTGAAGCTTCCAAGTCCATTTGGACTTAGTGCAATGCAATTGAAAATCAGAATACTTGCATTGTTCTATTGGATTTAATTTTTCTAATTGCTTGGCGATATGTGTGCCTTTTGTGAGTAGCAAAATCCAATGAATTTCTTTGGTCTTTTCTGTATTGCAATAAGCAACCAGTATGCAACCTGCTTTACCCCTTAACTTGCTTCTGTGCCGTTGCATAGGGGTTTGGTCTATATCATAAAGTTTTATGAATTTAGCGACCATTCTCAGGTAGCCTGGCAAGTCTGGAGAGATGCCTGAGCAATATGACTCATAGCCTCGCTGAGCATATTCAGCAATTCTTTGCATATATGTGGATTTATATTTTAGTAGTAGGTCATAGCTTGACATTAAGACTCCTCATTTATAGGTTATGGAACATATAAGGTATAGCTATAAATTGGATAAATAGTTATTGAACTACATAAAGGATTCCTAATGAAATGGAGGGTTTATGCAAAAATTGCCTATACTAATTAGCTCAGTGTGTTCCAACATACTGGGGGTGATAATCCGCCATTTAGTTGAGGGTTTCCACCCCTCAGCCAATAAGTAATGCAAATAGTCTGGATAGGCTAAGGGGAGAGTGCCAACCTCCCTGACTGTGGTAGCTCTATGCTTCTAATCAAGCTCGTAGAGCCGCAACGAGGCGCTGGAATCTGTAATGATTCCTTCGACCTCATTCTAAGGAAATGAATTTAGTGATTGGGCGACAAGGACACGGGTCTACTTTGGAAATATAGTAGACACCTGACAAATCTAAATTGGGTATTCAATCCCAACGAGGGGAAGTGGGCAACCATTTAACCTTTGACACCTGGTGGGCTTTTGAGATTGCAGTAATGCAATAGGGAATTGAGCGAGAGTGGATATTCCGGGCGGGTAGTAGGGCAACCTCTAACCCTCAATGTATAGCTTAAACCAGTAAGTGCACCCCTGAGGTGTATTGTGGAGATATGAAGTTTTTTGCAAGTGATAGGGCAATGCCCTATTAGGCTATTATCGATGAAGTAAAGAGAGAGTAAGTGAGGGGTCTTGGAATCCTGCCCCACTGAAAACCAATTGCATTTTTTGCAATAGGTGAGGTGCTTAGCACTGGATTAGTCTTTTTATGGAGATAGCTTGCTATATATCATTAGTAGATTTGTATAACTTGGGAAGCACCTACTCTGTTCCCTGTGGCAAGGGATTTTTAGGAGGGTGTGGGAGATTGATTGATTAGACTTTGAATTTATCTGCTGAATAGCTGTGGTGGATAAAGAATGGATTTGCAATGATTGTTTTTATTGCATTTTCAGGTTGAAAGATTGACACAGTCAATGTTGCATTAGTTTTGAATCTTGGCGGATTCTTATTGGAGTATTTTACTTAGCCCCTATGTGGAACATGGGTGGCTCTTAAATGACATTCAGGTGGAACTGATATGGAAGTAAAAGGAGCAGAATAGAGTAAGGGCAGGCTTAATGCTGTAATTATTCGACTAAGACCCTCAGTTTTGGGGGTCTTTTTTATGGATTGAGAGAGTGCTAATTAAACACTATGCAAAATTGTTTAGAGTGAATACAGCACCACTTCTTTATTTAAATTAATCATAGACTTCGCTGATTCTCAATTTAAATAATCTATACCTTTTTAAAATCCCTAACACACTAAATTCAATAAATCAACAAATAATGCTTGACAATTGAAAATAAATGTGATAAATTACGCAAATCAGCTAATTCTTACAAAACAAATTGGCTGATATACCAAAAAAATAGGCATCGATGAGATGGCAGAGCACTGTTACTCCTAATTTTTTGAGCTTAAAGGAATTTTTTTAAACTTAAAAAAAAGGAGACTCTCATGTCTGTATCAAAGAATCAATTATCAGAAGTTCTACTAAATTCAACTATTCTTGATCAAGAATTTATTGATCAAATTGTTGAAAGTGTATCCACAGGTCTTTCAGACTGCAATCATATTTCAGTTGCTTCAACAAATGATGAAAATGGCAACAAACAGCTTACTTATTGCTTACTTAATGATTTAAGTCAGTCTGTAAATAATGATGACATTTTTATTACAATCAATAAAGATGGAAGTGCAAAAGTAGTCAACATGACTGGTGCTATAAATGAAGTTCATGATGATGAAACAAAAGTATTAAAAGTCTGTTGCAATTTACTGATGATGAAACACTCTGCAATAGCTAATGTGCAAACTTTTAAAAAGCTCAATAAGAAAATGGAGGAACTTAGAAAAGCTGGAAAAAGCAGTGGACCTTATTTGTATTCTCAAGCTATGAAAAAAGCTAAGAAAGCAGGTATGTCATATGCCTACTAATAAGGAAGTATTGCAAACACTTCTCAATCTTGATTGTCCTGAACTCATAGCTTCAGAAATGATTAATGACATCAATTTAGATGACATTAATCATCAAGCTTTATTCTTTTTAGATAGTGGAGACACTAATAGAAACATACTTGCTTATTGTCATTTGCATGACTTAAATAAAAAACAAATTCACAAATCAGATAGCTTCATTATGCAGGAAGCAACAGAACTTGGAAATGGAGAGTGCAATTTAAGCTTTAATCACATAGCTGTAGGAAACTTAAATGCACTTAAAAAATCACCACTATACAAGGGAATGCTGATACTAAAAAGAGAAGCAATTTCAGTTGCTAAGCACTTTGATGCTGCAAATGAAATTTTAGCTAAACTAGCAGAAATAAATGCTGAAGCTGATAAGAAAAAAGCAGGTGCTTCATATGCCTAAAGCTAATTCTAAATTAAGAAATATGCATCAGTATTGGGATAAGAAAACTAATCAATTTCTTTACACATTCAAAGAAATTTTTGATGAGATTGTTAAAGTTTATGATGAAAGTGGTCAATATTACTACAGTGAATGTCAAGATTATGCTGATTTAACTTTAGAGTTAATGCAGGGTGGGACTGAATTTCAATTCTACATTAATTGGAATGATTGCAACCAGCATTGGTTTACTTTGAAAGTTAGACATCCTGATTTATCAATTGAAACTCACACAATAACTATTGATGATTTGAAGTTTAACCACAAATGACTAGTTATTTAAAATAATAGCTAATGCAGTGTTGACGCGCGTTTAAAATTGACCAGATAAGCGCAGTTATGCGCGTTGAATTTTGACCAGGTAAAACCAGTATCCTGCTTATTTTATGAGCAGGAGTATATGAGGTGATTACCATGGTCATGTATGCCAAGATTCGTCGTATGTTCTTTCGAGAACATTTATCCATTAGTGAGATTGCAAGACGCACCACACTCACACGCAACACCATTAAGAAGTGGCTAAAAGCCGCAGATGGCTCAGAGCCAAAGTACCGCAGACCTCCGAAGCTTACCAAGCTCACGCCGTTTGAACCCAGGATATTAATGGCATTGGTTGCTGATGCACACCGCCCAAAGCGTGATCGGCGCAATGCACTCATGCTGTTTAAAGAAATCCAGCAGGATGGATTCACCGGCAGCTATACACGCGTCACTGAGTTCATACGCCACTGGCGTAATCAATCCTCTGCTGCCAGTACCAAGTCTGCCTTTGTGCCCCTTCACTTTGCCTTAGGTGAAGCCTTTCAGTTTGACTGGAGTGAAGAATGGCTTGTCATCGGCGGCATCCACCGCAAGATTCTCGCGGCTCATACCAAACTATGCGCCAGTCGCGCTTTTATGATTTGCGCCTATCCCACCCAAAGCCATGAGATGCTGTTTGATGCGCATACGCGCTCCTTTACCGCATTAGGCGGCATCACTAAACGCGGTATCTACGACAACATGAAGAGTGCTGTCGATAAGGTGCAAAAAGGTAAAGGACGTATCGTTAATACACGTTTCTTCGCCATGACCGCGCATTATCTGTTTGATCCTGATTTCTGCAATGTCGCCTCAGGCTGGGAGAAAGGTGTAGTCGAGAAGAATGTGCAAGATGCACGCCGTCGCGTCTGGTCTGAAGCGAGGAAACATAAGTTTAGCCACTTTGGCGAACTCAACGCCTGGTTAGAAACGCAGTGTCGCTCGCTATGGGCAACGCTGCCTCATCCTGACTACGCAAGTTTGACCATTGCTGATGTGCTGGAACAAGAACAACTGTACATGATGCCAATGCCTACGCCCTTTGATGGCTATACAGAAGTGCTGGCACGTGTTTCCAGCACTTGCTTAGTGACTGTGCAACGCAATCGATATTCGGTGCCATGCCATCTGGCGAACAGTAAAGTTGCGGTCCACCTATACCCAGAGTGCATGACCATTTATGCAGAGAATACCATGGTAGCCAGTCATATACGATTGTATGAGCGCGACCAAACCCGTTATGACTGGCAGCACTATATTCCGCTGATTGACCGCAAGCCAGGAGCCTTGCGTAATGGTGCACCCTTTGCCGAAATGCCACTGCCTTTACTCAAGCTGCAATCTGAATTGCGACGACGCGAGCGACTCATGGGCGACCGCATCATGGCCAGCGTGCTGGCTAATGTGCCAGTGCATGGTTTAGAAGCAGTACTGATTGCCGTAGAACAGGTGCTGGCTTCTGGTGCGCCCAGTGCTGAGCATATCCTCAATGTATTAACCCGACTAAAACCACCCAAGATCCCAGCGCAGGTGGCCACCAGCCTCACGTTACTTGAAGAACCCTTGGCCAATACGGCGCGTTACGACAGTTTAAATACAAAGGAGATTACCCATGCCTGACATCATCACCCAGCTTAAAGCGCTTAAATTACACGGCATGGCCGATAGCTATGCTGAACTAGTCAGCCAAGGTGCGCATGGCGCAACCGCATCACTGGATTCCTCTGAATGGTTGTTGCGGCATCTGGTGGAAGCCGAATCTACCGACCGTGCCATACGCTCTATTGCTTATCAGATGCATACGGCCAGATTTCCTATCCACCGTAATCTAGAGGGCTTTGAGTTTGAGGAATCCAGTGTAGATGCTGCTTTAATTGATCGGCTTGCTTCCATGAGCTTTACTGATGCTGCTGAGAATGTAGTCCTAGTCGGTGGTTCTGGCACAGGTAAATCTCATTTAGCCACGGCATTGGGCGTGGCAGGCATTCAACACCATGCCAAGCGTGTGCGTTTTTATTCTGTCGTGGAGTTAGTCAATAACCTGGAACGCGAGAAAGCCGCAGGCAAACAAGGTAAATTAGCCATGAGTTTGATGCAGATGGATCTGGTGATTCTTGATGAGCTGGGTTATTTGCCATTCTCTCAAGCAGGCGGAGCCTTGTTGTTTCATCTGCTGTCACGTTTATATGAACGCACCAGTGTGATTATTACTACCAATTTAAGCTTCTCGGAATGGAGTAGCGTCTTTGGTGACGCCAAACTCACTACTGCGTTATTGGATCGACTCACGCATCATTGCCATATTGTTGAAACGGGCAACGAATCTTATCGTTTCAAGCACAGCAGCACGCAAGCTAAAGGTCGTATCAAGGCACGTGAGGCTGAACGAAAGGAATTTGTGATTCCTGAAAACGCAGACTTTTAATCAAATATTAAAAAGGAGATTAAGACCCAGTCAGTTTGGTCGACTTATCCACAGCGGTGTAGTAATCTACACCTAATAAACGCCTGGTCAAAATTCAACGCGCACAGGTGGTCATTTTTAAACGCGCGCCAACACTAATGCAGTAATTATTCAACTAAGACCCTCAGTTTTGAGGGTCTTTTTTATTGAGTGAATGGGATGGTGATTAGCTGAAGAGAAATGCAATTTCTTTACTATA
>Ga0247844_1003432_pt1 | contig 23237 bp, 26 predicted proteins | sample LaCtaG_FD_192421 | JGI IMG/M metagenome (GOLD analysis project Ga0247844, IMG submission 192421) | Freshwater microbial communities from meromictic Lake La Cruz, Castile-La Mancha, Spain - LaCruzMarch201714.5m_1 | ecosystem: Environmental > Aquatic > Freshwater > Lake | place: Spain: Castile-La... | reverse complement strand
TTGCGGTGACCTGGAATGGTGCGCCTGCTGCGCGCGGAGATGTCAATACTGTTGCTGGGGTTGTAGATACCGATGTCAATGATGACTGGAAAAAATTCACGACGATGTATGGAGATACAAAGGATCGAACAATCTCTTTTACCACCGGCGAGGTTTTAGCTGAACCGATTGAATTGTTGTCAAAGATGCCATGTACCGGCATCGCTGCAAGTAACTTCATAAATGCGATTCGCCCTGAGGCCTATAGCCGCTTAGGGATTGCGGATTATTCAGAGAGATATTTGCTTGTTATTTCGCCACGAGCTGGATGTATCTGGTCTGGTCGAGCTTTGTTGGGTGAGGTTAATGAAAAATTTGGAACCTTGGTTTTGCATGACTCAGATTCCTCATTTGTAATCTCCCATGAGTTAGGACATGCGTTAGGTCTTGGACACTCCAACTTTTTAAGCTGCCAAAACAAGGCAAAGGATGGTCCGTGGGGAGATAACTGCAAAGCGGTTGAGTATGGCGGAACTATCGATGCCATGGGCAACCTTGATACAAAATCACCGCTCAATACCTATCACCAGTGGCGTATGGGTTTAATTGATGATTCGCAGATTAAACAGGTGTGGCAATCTGAGGTTGTTAATTTAGCTCCTAGTGATTTTGCAAACGGAATCAAGGCAATTTTTATCCGTGATGGAAAAGCTGGGTACTGGATTGAGTATCGTCGTAAGACCGATGGGGTTGCATATAAGCCAGGGCTAGCGATTTATCGCTTAGATCCTCCACCAGTATCAGCGATAGTTTCTCCAAACCCTGAAGATGGTGCAAGCTCTGAGTTTCCACCCGTTTTAGGCACCGATGTATGGATGCTTAATCTTGATGATTATCAGTACAAGAACTCTGCCGATCTCAGCGGCTCTATGACTGGCTTTGTTGCATCAACATTTTCCGGCGATGTCTCCTTTAGCGCCGTTGGATCTGAAACAGGTGCGGTAGTAACGGTGACAAAAAAGGCGGATGTAACTCCACCTCCTGTTCCTCCAGTTGTTCCAGTGGAACAGTGGCGTTCACCCACCATGACAATTATCAAACAGGGTTATGAGGATGCAGATACAGCGATTGCAGGATTTGAAGCACAGATCGATGGGGCGGTAAGAACCCTTAAGGCCACAGATGTTGATGGCTGGGTACCAACATATTTGAGCCCATTTGTTGCACCTAAGACCTTGTACCTTCGTGATCTTCCAGAGGGAAGTTATAACTTTTCAATGCGTGCGATCGATATCGTGGGTAATAAGAGTGATTGGTCTCCTGCGATGAAGGTTGTCATCGATCGCGCCGATCCAGTTGTTACTAACACCTTCTCAACTGATGGCATTACATCAACTGAGCTCTCACTTCTTTGGAAAGGCGCCACCGATGTTGGCAGCGGTATCTGTGAAGTTAGCATCGTTGATGAGGATGGGTTAGTTATTCAATCCTCAACTGCAAAGAATGCGCCAACTCTGAAGTTGGAAACTGGCACAAAGTTGAGCGGCGATGCACGCATTTTTGACTGTATCGGCAACGGTGTTGCAGCTGATATCTCACTTACCCACACAATGGTTCCAGTGGGCAAGGGCAGCAAATCTGGAAAGTGGAGCGCTGTAACAGGGTTTGGCGCAGGAGCAATGCGCTGCACAGGCAAGTGCACTGCATCCTTCACGGTGACGGGAACACAGGATGTAGTTGTTGGAACCGGTGCTGCAACTGTTTCGCTGGTAGGAAAAACCGTTGCAACGATTGCAGATAACAAGAGCGCAAAGCCACGAATCGGTGCAACGATTAATGTGGGAGCAAATAAGAGAATTGTTCGTGTCAACGGATCCAACTTTGTTTTAGTTGGCTTGAGCTCTGTCACAACTACCTTGGGAACTTTGCGAGATTACGACCGTGCGCCAGCAATTGTTGATACATCACTGACAGATGAGAAGCAGGTAAAGCTCTCCAAGTTTGGATTTCGTGCTGAGGATTTCAGTCAGGAATGGATCGTGTTGCCAATGCTTCGCGGAACTACCCTGCTAGATCCAACCCTAGATTTATGTAATGGAAAATTTGATTCCGAAACTGGTCGTGCAGAGCGTCGACAACTCTCAATTGGAAAAGTTGGATCACAGTTTGCGTTCTTATCTTCAGAGGTTGTTGGGTACTCATCAACCGATGCAGCAGCTGCTGCGCTCAAGGAGCTGAAAAAGGTTTTTGAAGAGTGCAAAACTCAAGGTGGATACAAAGAGAGCACGGGAGCACTCACAAGTTACACATTTAGAGCGCTACCAACCTTGCCCAGCACCCTAGTTCCAGAGGGCAATCGAGTGATGGTGCATGCCACGATAGGTAGCGGCGCAGAGTCACGACAGATGCTCGCCTTTTATCAATTTAATGGCGAGATCTTTACCGGTCTCTATATCTTGACCGAGTCAGAGACCCCATTTACCGATGCACAGCTAACCAAGTGGCTCAAGGTTGCAGGCACTATGGCTCAACGTTTACAGGGTAAAGCGGTTTAAGCTGAAAGAGTATTGAGCTTTTCAACCTCTTCGTGGGTTAACTCAATAACTTGAACAATCTCTTCAAGCTGCGGCACGGTGCGTGCCGATGCGATCGGAACACTGACCGTTGGTTGCGAACGCAGCCAGGCTAGCGCGATAGCAGATAGCGGTGCGTTGTTATGTGCCGCAGAGATCTCATCCATCGCTGAAAGAATCGCGTAGTTCTTATCTGTTGCATACTCGCGAGCACCAGCTGCGCGCTTTGAATCAACCTCAGTTACTCCGGGGCGGTACTTTCCAGATAAAAATCCACGGGCGATTCCATAAAATGGAATATTAGAGACTCCAAGATCAGCAACTGTTGGTGCGAGATCTGTTTCATAGGTTTTTCTATCAACTAAGTTATATAAATCCTGAACCGCGATGTATGCAGGAACATTGTTTACTTCACTGTATGCGATTGATTCACGCAAACGGGCTGCGGTGAAGTTTGAGGCTGCGATGTAGCGCACCTTTCCTTGTGCAATTAACTGTGCGTATGCTCCAAGGGTTTCCTCAAGTGAAACAGTCGCATCATCTTCATGGCTGTAATACAGATCGATGTAATCGGTTTGCAAACGATAAAGGGAGTCTTCGCAAGCGGCGATGATATTTGCAGCGGATAATCCGCGGCGACGATCCATCTTTGCAACCTTTGTTGCGATCACCATCTCGCTGCGATTTCCACGAGATGCCATCCAACTACCGATGACAGATTCAGACTCTCCGCCCACATGTCCTTCAACCCACTGGTTATACATATCTGCGGTATCGATGAAGTTTCCACCATGGCTGCGATAGGCATCCATCACTAAGTGGGATTCAGCCTCTGTGGCATTTCCACCAAAGATATTGGAGCCTAGGCATAGTTCATGAACAACGAGGTCGGATTCTGGGATAGTGATCATGTACGCAGATTAAGGCACAATTGCACACATGGCGACTACAACGGGAGGCTTTTCAAGCGATGGCTTGGCCCTGGAGGCGCGGACACTAGAGTTGGAGTCTTTATCCCATAAAGATGCCGTTGAAATCGGCGAGATCGCTATGGATTTTGGCTTTCAACGCGGATTAAGTATCGCGGTTGAAGTTCGATTGAAAGAGTGGATTGTTTTTCATGCATCGCTACCAGGTTCAACACCTGACAATGATGGGTGGATCGCTCGTAAAGCGCGAGTTGTTTTGGCAACGGGTCATTCAACAATGCATGAAAGAGTTCTTGCAGAAGAGCAAGATATTGATTGGTATGCGGTCAAGGGTTTGCCTGAAGAGACACATGCGATTCACGGTGGTGGATTGCCATTAAATGTTAAGGGCATGGGATGTGTTGGTATTTTGTTGATTAGCGGTTTACCACAAGTACAAGATCATTTGCTAGGTGTTGAGGTCTTGACAGAATTTTTAGCACGAAAGGGTGAGTTAATTTGAGCATCTGGGTGTGCGGAGAAGTGTTGATCGATATTTTACCAACCGGTCCTATCGTTGGTGGCGGTCCTGCAAATACAGCTAAAGCATTGGCACGTTTAGGATTACAGGTTGATTTCATCGATGGGATTTCAACGGATGCATATGGGGTTACAGCGCGAAAAGAGTTAGAGCGTGATGGTGTTGGATTAACTCTTGCTCTCAATAGTGACAAGCCAACCTGCACAGCAACGGTAACTTTAGATTCTGCCGGTTCTGCATCCTATGAATTCCTGATTGCCGGAACAGCAACCTTTGATTTCAATGATTCATGGTTGCCAGATCCGGAAGCGCTAAAGCCATCGGTGCTGCACATTGGAACACTGGCAACAATTGTGGAACCCGCATCGACAACATTGCAAAACTGGGCGATTAAGTGTGCTGAATTCGCACCTATTGTCTTTGATCCCAATGTGCGTTCATCTGTCCTTGGAGATCGCGAAAAGTACCGTTCTGCTGTTGAAAAATGGGTCGGAATTTCAAGTGTTATAAAGCTCTCTGATGATGATATTTCCTGGTTATATCCCGATGAATCTATGGATGAGGTTGCCAAGCGATGGATTGCTGGTGGGGCGTCGTTGGTAGTTATTACACGGGGCGCAAAGGGAATCATCGGATACACCGAACATGGATATGAAGAGGTGGATGGTGCAAAGGTCACCGTTGTCGACACCGTTGGTGCAGGCGACACTGTTGGTGCAGTTGTGGTCGAAGGAATCTTGAAGCACTCTGTCATCGAATTACAGGGACAGGTGTTAAATGCGGTGTTGCACCGTGCAGCAATTGCTGCAGGAATTACCGTTTCACGTGCTGGTGCTCAACCTCCACGACTGCACGAACTAGTAGAAGCGTTGGATGCCTAATGCAATTTATTGATGATGCCGAATTTCAAATCGCAATTGATGATGACAATGGTGCACGAATTACTTCGCTGAAATGGCGCGAGAATGAGTTCACAGTTCCATTTCGCGGACAGGTGCACACATCGGGTTGGTACTCGATGGCACCGTGGGCGGGAAGAATAAAAGAGGGTTTGATTACAAATAGCGCGGGGCAACAGATTCAACTGCCAGCAACAATTGATCCACCACATGCCCTACATGGGTTCGGAGTAATTTCATCTTGGCAAGAGATCGGTCCCGGACGTTCCTTGTTACACCTTCCATCGCCTTACGGTGATGCAACTGTTGAACAAAAGATTGAAGTTTTAGATGATGCAATTCGTTGGTCATTGGAATATGAACCCAATGGTTGCGATCTACCAGCATGGTTAGGTTTTCATCCATGGTTTGCACGTGATTTAGAACGTGGTGGCAGCGCCGAGATTGAGTTTGATGCAACGGAGATGTTGATTCGCGGCAGCGATGGAATACCAACGGGAAAGCGCAGCGCCCCAACGCAGCCGCCTTGGGATGATGCATTTACCGGCATAAAAGGCACCCCCGCTGTCGTTTGGGAGGATGTAGCCCGTATTTCTATTGAATGTGATGCGCCATGGTGGGTTGTTTATAGCGAAGACTCTGATGGTGTATGTATTGAGCCACAAACCGCACCACCTGATGCGCAAAACTTAGGTATTAGTGGCGAGAACTACATCGAAGCTTTGTTTGTTTTTGAATCTCTTGAATAGACTGGCTCAATGATTAATCGCGACCGTTTAGCACAGTTACGTAAAATTGAGGATGAGCGCTTTTTAGCCTTGCACCCAAAGAGTGGTGAGATGTTTAAGGCTGGACAGAAGAACATGCCAGGCGGAGTTCCAATGTCCTGGATGGCAAAGTGGCCAGGTGCGTATCCGGTATTTGTGCAAGAGGCTAAAGGTGCGCGCTTTACCGATGTTGATGGCAACACATACATTGATTTTTGCTTAGGTGATACAGGATCGATGACAGGTCATTCACCTGATGCAACGGTTGCTGCGATCCGTGAACAAGCAGGTAAGGGAATTACCGCGATGCTTCCAACAGCAGATGCTGCGATTGTGTCCGCTGAACTATCGCGCCGTTTTGGTTTGCCGCTATGGCAGTTCACCGTGTCAGCAACTGATGCGAATCGACATGTAATTCGCTATAGCCGCATGATTACTGGCCGTTCAAAGATCGTTGTGATCGATCGCTGTTACCACGGTTCAGTTGATGAAACATTTGCAACATTGGATGCAGCTGGAAACACAATTTCTCGTGAAGGAAATATCGGAGCACCGGTTGCTCTTGATCAAACTACGCGGGTTGTTGAATTCAACGATATTGCCGGTATGGAAAAGGCGTTAGCTCATGGTGATGTAGCTGCGATTTTGATGGAGCCGGCAATGACAAATGTGGGCATTGTTTTGCCAGAGGCTGGATATTTAGAAGCGGTCCAGCAAATAGCAAAGAAATACGGGGCTATTTTGATCATCGATGAGACCCACACAATTTCGGTGGGCCCTGGTGGAATGACCGCCGATCGGGGATTAAACCCTGATTTTCTGACCATTGGTAAGGCGATTGGTGGTGGAATTCCAACTGGAACCTTTGGAATGACTCAAGCGATTGCAGATCGAATCAAATCTATGATCGAGTTAGAGATCATCGATACCGGTGGAGTCGGCGGAACTCTTGCAGGAAATGCACTGTCATTAGCTGCGATGCGCGCAACTTTGACTCAAGTACTGACTCAAGAAAACTTTGATCGCATGATTGATTTAGGAACCCGTTGGTCTGATGGTGTGGATGCGGCAATCGATGAGTTTGATTTGCCGTGGACCTGTAATCGTCTAGGTGCACGTGGTGAGTACATGTTTGGCAAGGTTGCACCAGTTACGGGTGCAGATGCCAACAACGCGGGGGATTTTGAATTAGAACAATTCATTCACCTACGTATGTTGAATGATGGCTTCTTGATTACTCCATTTCACAATATGGCGCTGATGTGTCCAGACACAACAGCAGAAGATGTCGATGCCCATACAAAGGCGTTCCATAAGATGTGCGGAGATTTGATTAGTTCTCAGTAACAATAGCCACCTGCACTTTTGGGGCCCTTGATATCTTCCTATTCCCTTAGGGTTCGCTTACGATGAGGGTGTGAAACGGCTACTAATTGCTTTCTTTGCAATGATGTTGATTGCATCTCCATTAACCGCCGTAGCCGCGGTCAAGGCTGGTGAACCATGCGCGAAGGCGGGAATCATCGAAATTGCGGATGGTAGAAAGTTCACTTGTATAAAGTTTGGTAAAAAGTTTATTTGGAACAAAGGTGTTACGGTACGAAAACGAACACCAACACCCACTCCAACACCCACTCCAACACCCACTCCAACACCCACTCCAACACCAACACCAACACCCACACCCACTCCAACACCAACACCAACACCCACACCCACACCCACTCCAACAATCCAGTTACCTACTCAGGATTCACCTTGCACGAAAATTGGAGCGAAAGTTTTTGGAAATGGCGGATTCATGAAGTGCGTCTGGAGTGGCGGGGCGACTAATGATTTTCTCAAGAATGTTATATGGCGTTTTTTTCCAACAACTAAGGTCTCATCCTCTAAGTCAAATAATTATTTGAAGACGCCTGCAGAGAGCGCTTCCTGTGAATCATCCGGTGACACTTATGACATCCCTGGCGGGATTTTGGAGTGTCGTTGGGTCCATGGCGGAAATCTTCAATGGATCAAGATCAACACAAAAAAGAAAACTTTTACTAACGCAAAAAGCCCTGTTTCAATTGATACATGCAAGCTTCAAAACAGCGCATCATCGGCAGATCGCACGGGGCGTAACTCCAGTGGTTTAGTCGGCTTCCCATTGGTAAATACAGATAGACATCGGATGAACTTAAAAGGATCCAATGAAGTCCTCATTGTTCCAATCGATTTTCCTGATTTTCAGGGCGGCAGTGAGGTATTGGCTCAACTTGAGTACGATAAGAAGTGGATGACTGATTGGTATCAGTACTTTAGTAATGGGCAAGTGAAATTTAACGTAACAACAGTTAATAAGTGGCTGCGTATGCCTAAAGAGCGATCTGCTTATCCGAGCGATGCGAAGACAGTTGATGCATTTGCAGCTGACCACGGGCGCCGCATGGCTAATCAAGCTCAACCATTTATTGATGAAATCACTAAAGTGGTTGATCTACGAAAGTTTTCTACTGTCTACTTCTTCTATCCAGATGGTGAAATTACATTTGTAGATTTCATCATTCGAAATCAAGTCTTTAAGGCTAAAGAGGGCGAAGTTATGCTGAATTTGTTCAGCTGGGGCAAGAATCTTGAGGGCATGGAAACCCTTAAGTGGTCCTATTACATCCATGAAACTATGCATGACTTTGGAATTTCAATGCACGCCCCCGGCAATGGTTGGCCACTGAGTATCGGCACTAACCAATCTGGAATCAGCCTTGCATTAAACCCTTGGGAGCAGTTCCTATTTGACTGGTTGCCCACGGACCAAATTTATTGTGATGACTTTGCGACCCTTAAGTCTGCAACGATCTCATTATCACCAGTAGAAAGAGAAGATCGCCAAACCAAAATGGCGGTCATCAGGTTGTCACCAACTAAGGCAATTATTGTTGAATCACATAGCATCGATAAGTGGAGTGACTTCAAGTATGGTGATCGAGAGTTCCCACCTGGTTTCTACTCAGTTATGGTATATATCCTTGATTTAGACAAAAACGCAGCCCCTCCCATTAACAGCGATGGAACATCACTTGGAAACGATGAATGGGCGTGGGCGGTTTGGCAGAAGGTTCAGGGCCAGCGATCAAATCAATTCAATATTAATGTCGGAGAACGTAAGATTCTTGGCGATTACGTCGCCGTGCTAGGTGACTCCTTTGTTATCGAAGGAGTCCGAATCAAGTTTGTGGGTACAGGTGATTTCGAGACTATTGAAATTTCGAAGGCTTAGTTAAAACCTAACGATCCGTAGAGCTTCAGACCTTTTTCATTGTCAGCATCGACATACAAGATTGCGTGCTTAAGCCCTTTGTTTGCAAGGTAATTAATAGCCTCTACAGATAGCGCGCGGGCAATACCCTTTCCTGCATGATCTGGGTGGGTGCCAACGACATACAGCTCACCCACTGGATCTTGGTTAATCAAATCCTGATGGATCTTGGTCCACACAAAGCCTTCAATAGCAGCGTTTTCTGTAGCCAAGAAGAAGCCTTGTGCATCAAACCAGGCTTCAGCCATTCGGTTATCTAGATCTTGCATCACCCAATTACCTTGGTCTGGATGGTGCGAAAAGATTAAATTATTGAGATCTAGCCATTGTTGTTTATGAAGCTCGGGATTAAAAGTTTCGATTGTGTAATCGTGTTCTGCTTGTGGAAGTGAGTGTGAATCTAGATCACGATGCAGTTTAAGTATGTGTCTCATTGTTAAGCATCAACGGTAAAGCGGTAACCAACATTGCGAACTGTGCCAATGATGGCTTCAAACTCTGGACCTAACTTGGAACGAAGGCGTCGGATATGAACATCGACCGTGCGAGTTCCGCCGAAATAGTCATAACCCCAGATTTCTTGTAGCAACTGCGCTCTAGTGAATACGCGACCTGGGTGTTGAGCTAAATACTTTAGAAGTTCAAACTCTTTAAAAGTTAAATCAAGAACATTTCCCTTAAGGCGAGCGGTGTATGTGCTCTCATCAATAGTTACCTCACCGCTGCGAATCTCGGCACTGTGTGGATCTGCTGCAACCATTTCAATTGCGTGCTTACCAAGTGCGATTCGAATTCGTGCGTCAACTTCGGCAGGGCCTGCTGTATCCAAAATGACATCATCAATTCCCCAGTCCGCATTAAATGCGGTGAGGCCACCTTCAGTTGTGATGGCAACAATTGGGCAACCAACACCAGTTGAGTTAAGTAGTTTGGTTAAGGACTTAACAGCTGGAAGATCACGACGTGCATCGATCATCAGAAGATCTGCATCGGGCGCATCAACAAGAACACTTGCTTCGGCAGGCAAAATTCGAACTTGATGCTGCAGTAAACCAAGTGCTGGAAGCACCTCTGCACTGGCACCAAGAGTGTTCGTAAGTAGCAGAACCTTCGCCATTGAGACAGACTACTCCCGTGGAATCCTTGCTCCCAATCGTGATCGTGCTGGCTTTGGCTAGCGCGTATGGCCTTTGGCATAAGCGAACCCGGGGCAAGATCGTGGTGAAGTCGGATAAGGGCTTGATCACTGCGGCCATGATCGGGGGCGAACTTGGCTCCAGGGCGACGCTCTTGCAGTTCTCATCGGCTTTTTGTGGACCCTGCCGTGCAACTCGTTTACTGATTGAGGATGTCACCGCCGATATGGCAGATGTGGCCCACGTAGAGGTTGATGCAGAGGCGAACCTAGAACTAGTGCGACAGCTGGATATTCGAAGCACCCCTACAACTCTGTTTATCAATGGCGCAGGTCATGAGGTGGGTCGCGCAGTAGGTGCGCCTAAGCGTGATCAGGTAGTTAAAGCCATCGCTGCAATCGCTTAATGCGAATTAGTTGCAACTCGCATAACCGGTGCAATCTCTTTACTCTTAACCCATGTTGTTAGCAGCTACTAAGCGCCGCGTAATTGATTACGGCCGTATCGCTGCATCTTTGTGTCTTGCGTAATTGTTTCTTCATTTAACAATTAACGCTTTTCCAGACTCTCACAACACAAAGGATTAAAAATGACACAAGTTTCAAATTCAGTAAAAGTTTCAACTCTCATCGATGCGCGCGGTCCTCGTTTTGGTGCGGCGATTACAACAGTTGTTTTAGCTGCAGCGCTGGCAACAAATAATGTGTGGTTCATTGTTGCGCAAGCGATTGTTTTTGCAGTTGGTGCATTCAAGGGTCCTCAGTTCTCACCGTATGCATTTATTTACAAAACTCTTGTAAAGCCACGTCTTAAAAATGAGTTTGAAAAAGAGGATGTACGTCCACCACAGTTTGCACAAAGTGTTGGATTGCTATTTGCATTGGTTGCGATCGCAGGCGCGACATCTGGGTTGAATCTTCTCTTTTCAATCGCTGTTGCTGGTGCATTAGGCGCGGCTTTCTTGAATGCAGCCTTCAAATTCTGCCTAGGATGCGAGATTTACCTCCTCCTACTTCGCGCACGTACAAAGTAAGGCTGTAGGCTTGTCGTATGGCTGCCAAACATGAACTACATGAAAAGGGTTTGCGCTTAACACCACAGCGTGAGCTGGTTCTATCTGCGGTGCGTGCCTTGGGGCATGCAACACCTGAAGAGGTTGCAGAAAAGGTTCGCCAAACACATCCCGGAATCAATCTTTCAACTGTGTATCGAAACCTTGAAACCCTTGAAAATGTTGGCTTAGTCCAACACACCCACTTGGGTCATGGTGGTGCGACCTATCACGCTGCCGAAGAGTTAACCCATCTGCACTTGGTCTGCGATACATGTGGATCTGTGGGAGATGCACCAATTGAGGTTGCAGCGAACTTTGTTAACACCTTGGCCGATGATTACGGCTTCAAAACCGATGTAACACACTTTGCAATCACCGGCACCTGCGCAGCATGCGTCAAGCCCTAACTTAATTTGTTAGATAGGCTGGAATCATGAGCGCGGTTCTAGTTGAGGATGGTCCCGATAAGGGAGCTGTCTGGCACTTTGGCGAACCGGTTAAGGAACAACGCGCACTAGAAGCTGGAACTGCGTGGGCAGATCTATCCCATCTCAACATCGTCGCAGTAACTGGTGAGGATCGTTTGAAGTGGCTCCATGATTTAACTACACAGTTTGTGAGCGATTTACAGCCCGCGGTCTGGATGCCTTCAATGATCTTGGATGCACAGGGCCATGTCGAGTTTCAATTCAATTTAGTTGATGATGGAACAAGTACGTACTTAGTTTTAGATCCGGGTTACGTTGAAAAGTTAGTTGAATACCTCACCAAGATGAAGTTCATGCTTCGTGTTGATGTTCGTGACGCAACTGCCGAATATGTTGTCCTGCGCGCGCCAGGCTTGGCAGATGAAATCGGTGGACCATTTGCTTTAGTACCACGGAATGAAGTTGAACAAATGAAGGAAACCTTTGGTGGGGTAGCAACTCAGGTCGGAACCTGGGCGTTAGATGCAGAGCGTGTTGCAAAGGGTCGACCACGTATTGGTTTTGAGACTGATCACAAATCAATTCCCAATGAGCTTGGGGTTTTAAACACCGCGGTTCATATGAAAAAGGGTTGCTATCGCGGTCAAGAAACGGTGGCAAAGATATTCAACTTGGGTAATCCACCACGTCGTTTGGTGATGCTGCACCTAGATGGCAGCGATGTTGGTTTTCCTGCGGCTGGCACCAAAGTCGAAAACGATGGTGTGGTGGTTGGTTTTATAGGCACCGTTGCCCGTCACCATGAATTAGGAACAATCGCTTTGGCCATTGTTAAGCGCAATACTCCAACTGATGCAACGCTAACAATCGACGGAATACCTGCAAATCAAGAAGTAATTGTTTAACCGCTATTCTTAAGCCATGGAGTTGTTTACCTCAGTAATCCTTGGCCTTGTTGCCATTGCTCTGGGTGTAGCGCTCATTATTTATGCATTTAAAGGTCGCCAATCGCAAGCGCGACGTATTACTAACTGGAGGCAACGTCGCTAATGGTCTTTACAATTCCAGAAGGTTTGCATCCCGATCTCAATCCTTTAGCGTGGATCGTTGGAACATGGCGCGGAAAAGGTCGCGGCGAGTATCCAGGCATCGAACCCTTTGAGTATGCGCAAGAAGTTGTCTTTAACCATGATGGCCGTAATTTTTTAAATTACTTTTCTCGTTCGTGGATCATCGATTCAGAAGGTGAAATTGTTCGACCTGGTGCATCCGAAGCTGGTTTCTGGCGCGTTAAGCCCAACAATGTTTTAGAGGTTGTTATCTCACACAACACCGGAATTACCGAAGGTTGGGTTGGACAGTTTGATGGTCCCAAAATTCAATTAGTTTTAGATCAAGGGTATTCAGCACCATCTGCAAAGATTGTTACAGCAGGTGTGCGTTTATACGGATTAGTTGAAGGTGAGTTGTTCTATGCGTATGACATGGCCGCTGAAGGTCATGAACTACAAGCCCATATTTGGTCTTCACTAGAACGCCAGTCTCAATAGATGTTAGGCGAAGTTCTAGCTGAGGTAACACGTAGCGGGGTTGTTGAATCTGTTCACTCAGGTCACCTTGTTTTACTTAACGCTGACGGTTCAATTCACTTTCAAATGGGTAATCCCACTTTAGATATTTACTCGCGTTCATCACTGAAATCAATTCAGGCATCTGCAATGGTGCGCGCCGGTTTAGATATTGAGCCACGTTTATTAGCTTTAGTGTGTGCATCTCACTCAGGCACACCGATGCATCAACAAGGAGCCCTTGCGATCTTGGCAAAGGCAGGTCTTGATGAGCATTCGCTTAAATGCATTCTTGACCGCCCCTTAGATGAAGAGCTTCGTCGCACATCAGAACCAACACGTCTTGCTATGAACTGCAGTGGAAAGCATGCAGGAATGCTTGCCACCTGTGTTGTTAATGGGTGGCCTACAGATTCATATTTAGATTCCGAGCATCCTTTGCAAGTTGCAATTAAGGCTGAGGTCGAAACAATGAGTGGGGAGAAAGTTACTGTTACCAGTGTTGATGGATGCGGTGCTCCGCTCTTTCTTTTTTCTTTACTAGGTCTTGCTCGCGCAATTCGTAATTTAACAATCAGCACAGATCAAATCCACCAAGATGTTGCACAGGCTTGTCGTGATTTTCCTGAAATGGTTGCAGGTCCTGGTCGCTTAGGAACACGAATGATGCAAAACATCCCAGGGTTGTTTATGAAGGAGGGAGCAGAGGCGGTCAATGTTGCTTCGCTACCTGATGGCCGAACATTGGCGATCAAGATCAGTGATGGTAATCAACGTGCCATGTCTGCAATCACCACCGCTGCACTCAAGAGATTTGGTGTAGATACACATGAAGCTGCAATCAACACACTGGGTGGTGGGCTTCCAGTCGGCACCATTCGCGCTTCTTTCTAACACCCCGTACCCTTAAAGCCTATGAATGGCCGCATTGCAACTGTAATGGTGCACACCTCGCCCCTGGATCAACCAGGTATCGGCGATGCTGGCGGCATGAATATTTATGTCTTGGAGTCGGCCCAACGCATGGCCGCGATGGGCGTGAGCGTTGATATTTTTACCCGTCGAACTGATGCAGATGCACCTGAAATCATAGAGATTTCTCCAGGAGTTCGCGTTCGTCACTTTGATTGTGGACATGGCGCTCTTACTAAAGAACAACTGCCAGCACATATCGCTGGTTTGTCGCGCGAGTTTTTGAAAATTTTAAAGAGTGAAAATTACGATGTGATTCATTCTCATTACTGGTTGTCGGGCAAGGTCGCAATGCCTGCTTCAAAGGAGCTGAATATTCCCCTGGTGCACACGATGCACACGATGGCGCGTGTTAAGAATTTGAATTTAGCGGAAGGTGAAAGCCCAGAACCGATGATTCGAGTTCAAGGTGAAACTCAGGTTGTCGCAGCCGCAAGTGCATTGATTGCAAATACAGATGCTGAAGCTGCAAGCCTTGTCTCTTTGTACGATGCCTGTCCAGATACGGTTCATGTAGTTACCCCTGGTGTAGATCTCTTCACATTTACACCTGGTCAAAGTCGCAGTGCAGCTCGTGAATTTATTGGTCTGCCGCATGATTCATTCGTAGTTTCATTTGTGGGTCGTATTCAACCGCACAAGGGCCCTGAAGTTTTGATTCGTGCAACTAGCGAGTTGGTAAAGCACTCACCACAGCTTCGTCCTAAATTGATTGTGAACATTATCGGAGGCGCATCTGGTGCAAATACCGAAGAAGTCGATCGCCTTAAGGATTGCACGCAATGGCTAGGAATTGATGATGTGGTGCGCTTTGCGCCTCCAGTCTCGCGCGCAGATTTACCGCAGTGGTATCGCGCTTCAGATTTAGTTGTTGTTCCAAGCTACAGCGAGAGTTTTGGTTTAGTTGCGCTAGAAGCACAGGCATGCGGAACACCGGTCGTAGCTACAGCTGTGGGTGGATTACGTACCGCAGTTGCTGATGGTATTTCTGGCGTTTTAGTTGATGGACATGATCCAAAGGCGTGGTCCTCGGTCATTGCGCGTTTACTGCAAGAACCTCAACGTCGCGTGCTGCTTTCAATGGGTGCGATTGAGCATGCATCCCACTTTGGTTGGGATGGCACCGCCCGAGGCACTTTAGATATTTATGATCTAGTGATCAGTAGTGCCCGTAAATCATTGGAAGCGTAAATGGCTGGGATTGATCCACGTATTACCATCGAGGAGTTTCTCGATTCACATGATCTTGAATATGAACGCAAGGATGTAAATACTTTTTTAATCAGTTTGCCCGGTGAAAAGAAGTTACAAACACACTGCGCGTTGATAGTTGGCGACCATTCCTTAAGCATCAACGCATTTGTAATTCGCAAACCTGATGACAACGTTGATCAAGTACATGCTTGGTGCATGTCAAAAAATGCTTCAATGTATGGAATCGCATTTGCAACCAATGAAATCGGAGATATCTTCCTTGTGGGTCGGCTGCCATTGTTTGCCGTCACTGAACGGGAGCTAGACCGATTGATTGGCTCTGTTCTTCAATACAGCGACAACTCCTTTAACCCACTTCTTGAACTTGGCTTTGCAAATGCAATTCGCCGCGAATGGGCGTGGAGACTCTCACGCGGGGAATCACTGGCCAATTTAGATGCCTTCAAACATTTGGTTTAGACTGCAGCCATGACTAACTTCGAACTAGTACTTCTGCGCCACGGCGAATCTGAATGGAACGCTAAAAATCTCTTCACGGGCTGGGTAGATGTCCGCCTCTCTGAAAAGGGTGAGGCAGAGGCCCAACGTGGTGGTTCGATGTTGGCAGAGCGTGGCTTGTTGCCCGATGTTGTTCACACCTCACTCTTGCGCCGAGCGATTCATACCTCGCAGTTAGCACTTGATGCCTGTGATCGTCATTGGATTCCAGTGAAGCGTTCATGGCGCCTTAATGAACGCCACTACGGCGCATTGCAGGGCAAGGACAAGGCACAAACTTTGGCCCAATACGGTGAAGAACAGTTCCAGCTATGGCGCCGCAGCTTTGATGTTCCGCCTCCTGCAATCGATGACAATGATGAATTTAGCCAGGCAAAGGATCCGCGCTACGCAGATTTAGGGGCTTCTGCTCCTAAAACCGAGTGCCTCAAGGATGTAATCACCCGCATGCTTCCGTACTGGGATGAATCAATCGTTCCAGATCTAAAGACTGGAAAGCGCGTGTTGGTAACCGCTCACGGAAACTCATTACGTGCATTAGTAAAGCACCTTGATGGTATTTCAGATGCTGATATCGCTGGGCTGAATATTCCAACCGGCATTCCTTTGTACTACAAGCTGGATGAAAACTTTAAGCCAGTTGTAAAGGGTGGAGAGTATTTAGATCCTGATGCAGCCAAAGAAGCAATTGCAGCTGTTGCAAATCAAGGTAAAAAGTAAATTTAATTACTTGCAGTAGCAGATGGTGAAGGCGAGGCTGTCGCTAAAACGCCACCAGCTGTTACGCCTGCATACTCATCTTTGTTATCGCGCACGATAACGCTCTTTGTGACTTCGCCAGCTCGTGCGAAAAACATTGTGATCGTTACATTTGTACCAGGCTGAGCCCCAAAGCCAGTTAAAACAGCCTTAGCGTTTGCACTGTCTCCCTCAAAAATAATTGGTGAGTTCTTAGGTAAGTTGTTCTTGCCTGTATAGGTAAGAACGCTTCCATTAATCGCTACACCGAGCAATGCATCTTCAGTATCTGCTGCATTTACAATTGTTCCTACTAAAACTCCTGTTCCGCCCTCAGCGGCAACTACAAGTAGGTTGACTACACGGATGTTGTTTCCATCGCCAATGACTTGAGCCTCGGCACCATCAGTTACCTGAGTAATTTGGCGTGTAGATGCATTAAGTCCTGCACCACATCCAGTAAGTGAGACAGCAAGAGCTGCAATTGCTAATGCAGAAAGTATGCGACGCATAGGCGCAATTGTCTCACATCAAATTAGCAGTGAATGACGCTACTTTCTTCGGGTTTTGTGAACTGAAGATTGCTGGTAGAATTGACCCTCTAGCGAAGGGCATCACATGACATTTAAGGTCGGCGAAACCGTTGTTTATCCTCATCACGGGGCTGCATTAATCGAAGCTATTGAAACTCGTGTGATCAAGGGTGAAGAAAAGACCTACCTAGTGTTAAAAGTTGCTCAAGGAGATCTCACAGTCCGCGTTCCTGCAGACAACGTAGATCTAGTCGGAGTTCGTGATGTTGTTGATTCAGCAGGCCTTGATCGCGTATTTAGCGTATTGCGCCAGCCATACACAGAAGAGCCAACTAACTGGTCCCGTCGCTACAAGGCAAATCTAGAAAAGCTTGCTTCAGGTGATGTCATTAAGGTTGCCGAAGTTGTTCGTGATCTTTACCGTCGCGATCTAGATCGTGGACTTTCAGCAGGTGAAAAGCGCATGCTCGCCAAGGCGAAGCAGATCCTAGTTTCAGAGCTGGCTCTTGCAGAGCGCACCGATGAAGAAAAGGCTGCAGTAATCCTTGACGAGGTTTTAGCTTCCTAATTTCATGACACCTTCTCTGAAGGTTGTTGTGGCGATTACCTCGCCAATAGCGTTCCATCAATTAAATAATCAAACAATTGTGTCTAACTGCATTAATTCTGTGCAGGGCTTTGTCGCATCGGTCGATGGGGCGCATCTTGCAATCGCAGGTACGGCAGAGGATTTAGCCAAGGTTGCAGATATCAATTGTGAAAAGATTCTCTGTAATCCCAATAAGCCAGGTGAATTAGCTGTTGCACTGAAGGGTTCATCTCCAGTCGAGTTGGTGATGATTCACGATGGGCTAAGGCCTCTTACCCAGCCAGCTCAATTTAAAGGTGTATTTGCCGGGCTTACTAGCGATATCGATGCGGTTCGCCCAGTGTCACCCTTTACTGAAACCTTGAAATCCATCAACGCCGATAATTTCATCGATCAAACCATTGATCGCAACTCCATGATGCGTATTTCAACTCCTGAACTGATTCGCTTCAGCGCAATTGATTGTGATGCACCATCATCTACGTGGTTTGTTCCTCTAATTAAAAATGCTAGAACCGCAGTAGTTGAGGCTGACCCAGATAGTGCCCGCATTAACTCGGAAAAAGAGATTGAATTAATGGGTTATTTACTGGACTGGAACAAGTAGTTCGGCGATAGCTAAATCCTGCGGGTATGTAATTTTGATATTAAAGATATCGCCAGGAACAGCCACGGTATTTACATCAGGAAAGAACTTCTCCATACAGGCGGCTGTATCAGTTCCAATAAATCCACTTGCTGCAGCTTTTTCATAAGCTTGTAGCAACTGCTGTGCTCGAAATCCTTGAGGTGTTTGTACCCGAGCAATTGTTTCAGTTCGGGCTGCATCCATTTCATGTGGATCTAAAGGGATGGTTGGAATCGCACCACCATGTGTTTGTGCGCCATCTGCAATAGCTGAAAAAATCTGCGGAGTCGCTAATGGTCGTGCTCCATCATGGATTAAAACCAAATCAATTAAACCAGCTTCGATATCGCCCTTTAAATATTGAAGTGCTTTGTACTCGCTTTCGTGACGGGTTGCACCACCATGCACGATTTCAGTATTGGCAAGGACTCCATCCTTCTTTAACGCTTCACGAGCAAACTCTTCATCATCAGGATTAATCACCAAGATACTGCGAACTTGAGAAAAACTCTTACGTGAATTTTCAAGTGATCTAGAAATAATGTGTTTACCATGTAACTGCAGCCACACCTTGTTCATGCTGTGCCCAAAACGAGTTCCAGAGCCTGCTGCAAGAACGATCGATGCAACTGCGACCTGGGTGCTCATCTTTACTTCTGGCTTGGGGCGTAGGTAAGACCTAATTCATCCTGCTTCTTACGCAAAGCGACGATAAATGAATCTTGATTGAGCTCAACATGGTCGTAAGTAAGCAGCTCGCCAACACCAATTGGCTTAATGATTTTTGCGCCAGCAACTAAACCGATTGGAACTAAGTTATCTCGCTTTGCATCCATTGCGTTATCCGCGTATCCACGCACGGTAAATCCACCAATACCATCAATCACATCGCCTACTTCTAGGTTTTTCTTAGTCATTGTCACAACTTCGGCATTTAAGTGAGGCGCATACAGTGAAGATTCGCGATCCAAGATCGCACGGTAAACAGTGATGGGCGCTTCAATTGAAGCCAAATGGAATGGACGGTACAAAGTAAAGTAAGGACCAGGTCCCATCGCTAAGTAACTCATCTCATGTGCGATGTACGGGTCATTATGGCGAACAATCACAAATACACCTGGCGCAACATCACCGGTGCAGTAATCAACAACACCAGGACGATCTAAAACTCCACCATCTGCGGCAAGTGCAAAGGTGTCCTGCAAGGTTTTCACAGATGATGCAGGGCCATACATTCCGCGCTTTGAAAGCTGCAATCCTGTTGTGTTTGCTAGCGCAACCATTTCAGTCATTGTTTTGGATCCATCAGTAAATGAACACAACATCTTTGGGTTCATCTTCTTAGCAATCGCGGTTTCGCGGACAGTATCTGGAGTGCTCAACGGCTCAAAGGGATTGTTCTTTCCCTTACCTGCACAGATAATTTCAAAGTTTAGATCGCGGGCGTAATCAACTAAGACCTTGGCTTCAATTGGCTCATCGCCATGGCAGACCGCATAGATAACGCCGTTATCAGTTGCAACCTTGTGAAGCAGCGGCCCGATGGTGACATCCATTTCAACATTAAGAACTGCAACATCCTTTTTAGCAAGAAGTGAAGAGTATGTAATTTGGGCACCGATATCTGGAACACCGGTTCCTTCAACAACTAAATCAACTGGAAGCTCTGATACCAAAGTTGCATCGGTGCTGCCGGTGTGTTTGCCCTCCAATATAGCCTTGGATAAAACCACTTTGTCATCACTGAAAACAATCTCGGTGATTCCTAAATCTGCATAAACAACCTTTACTCGCTCAAGATCTGAATCGATAACGATCGATAGGGATATTCCCTCTTTGCGACCCAATTGGTTTCCAAAGCCGCGGCCCATCTGGCCAGCACCTACTAATGCGATGCGGGTATCGCGGCCGATCTTTAGTGCATGATCTCGAAGTCGAGATGTATAGGTCACTATGAACTCTTTTCCATGGATACAGCCTGTATGCGTATTAAACACCACCCGCCAAGCCGATACTCTTAGACAATGAACCTTTCCAAGATGCGTACTGGTGTCGGTGTAGATGCGCATCAATTTGGCGATAGCGGGCCTTGCTCACTAGCTGGATTGCAATGGCCAGATGCTCCACGCTTAGTGGGTCATTCAGATGGGGATGCTGCAGTTCACGCGCTGTGCGATGCGGTCTTATCTGCCTGCCAACTTGGAGATGTCGGAACATTTTTTGGAGTCGATACCCCTGAAATGGCTGGAGCCACAGGTGTTGCGATGATTGAAAAGCTTCGTGATTTTGTCACATCGAAAGGTTTTGTCATCAACAATGTGGCGCTGCAGATTGTTGGCAATCAACCAAAGATCACGCCTCGACGCGATGAAGCACAAAAGGTTTTATCTGTTGCCCTTGGCGCACCCGTATCAGTTGCTGCAACAACATCAGATCAAATGGGTTTCACCGGCAGAGGTGAAGGAATTTATGTGATTGCAAATGCTTTGGTTCAGGTGCCATGACTCTGAATCTTTACGACACAGCTACCCGCGAAGTAAGTGAATTCAAACCGCTAGAGCCTGGCAAGGTTTCAATCTATGTTTGTGGTGCAACGGTTCAGTCCTACCCACATATTGGCCATGTTCGCAGTGGAATCAACTTTGATATTTTGCGTCGTTGGTTAATGAAGAATGGTTATGCAGTTACCTTTATTCGCAACGTCACCGACATCGACGACAAGATCTTGCACAAAGCTGTTCATGAAGAAATGCCGTGGTGGGCGCTAGCAATGAAGTACGAGCGCATCTTTGCCGAAGCCTATGCAGCGCTCAATGTTTTGCCACCGACTTATGAACCGCGAGCAACCGGCCACATCACACAGATGGTCGAACTAATGCAGACTCTTATTGAGAACGGTGCAGCATACGCCCCAGGCAATGGCGATGTTTATCTAGAGGTCCGCAAGTTAAAACGTTACCTAACTTTGTCTCGCCAGCACTTAGATGATTTACAACCAGCAGCTGATGCTGATGACACTTACAAAAAAGATTTGCGTGACTTTGCTTTGTGGAAGGCTGCAAAGCCCGGAGACCCTTCATGGCCAACTCCTTGGGGTCCAGGTCGTCCAGGATGGCACTTGGAATGTTCTGCAATGGCGCATGCTTATCTTGGCGAAAACTTTGATATTCACGGTGGCGGATTAGATTTAGTGTTTCCACACCATGAAAATGAAATCGCGCAATCAGAGGCGGCAGGTTACGGCTTTGCGCAACGTTGGTTGCATAACGCATGGGTGACACAATCTGGCGAAAAAATGTCAAAGTCTTTAGGTAACACCTTGCAGGTCCATGAAATTTTGAAATCTTTCCGCGGAATCGAACTTCGTTGGTACTTAGGAGGGGCGCATTACCGTTCCATGCTCGAGTACTCACCAGAAGCGTTACAAGAAGCGGCAACAAATTTCCGACGGATTGAAAACTTCTTAAATCGTGCAACTGAGGTTCTTGGTGAAGTTCCAACTTCAATTGTCAGCGATGCATTTACAGCGGCGATGAATGATGACTTAGCTGTTCCTGCAGCACTTGCAACAATCAGCGAAAATCTTCGTTTAGGTAATCAGGCATTAACTGATAATGACACTGCAGTGATTTCTAGAAATGCCAAAGAGATCCGTGGAGCGCTTGATATCTTGGGCTGCGATCCATTTGATGCCACTTTTGCTTCATCTAGTGGTTCAGAGCTGTCTGCAGCCCTAGATGGCACCGTTAAATTAGCGTTGGCAGAGCGCGCAGCTGCCCGTGAGCGTAAGGATTTCGCTGCATCAGATGCCATCCGTGATGGGCTTGCCGCTTTAGGAATTACAATTGAGGACACTGCTCAAGGACCTCGCTGGTCTATTAATTAATTACTGAAACGAGATCTCATCATGGCTGGCAATTCATCCCGAAAAGGCGCTATTCGCCAATCAAAAAAGGGGCCATCTGCCGGTACTGGTGGAAATAATAAGCGTCGCCTTGAAGGAAAAGGTCCAACTCCAAAGGCGGAAGACCGTCCTTATCACGCAGCTGCAAAGCGCAAGAAGGCTGCTGAAAAGAAGGAGTCACGTTCTCCTCGTATGCCAAAGGGTGATCGCCCTCGCGGTGAAATCGTTGCAGGACGTAACGCGGTACTAGAAGCGCTACGCGAAAGTGTTCCAGCGACAGAGTTATTAGTTGCACGCAGTATCGATGTTGATGATCGCGTTGCAGAAAGCTTAAAGCTTGCATTACACCTCGGACTTCCAATCCGCGAAGCACACCGTGCTGAAGTTGAAGGTATCTCACCTAACAGCCAAGGAATTATTCTTGCGATCAAGCCATTTCAGTACTCAAGTTTTGAAGAGATTATGGAACGTGCAAAGCATCCATCATTGATTGTTGCACTTGATGGCGTTACAGATCCTCGTAACCTCGGAGCAATCATTCGTTCAGCTGCAGCTTTTGGTGCAGCAGGTGTAATCATGACTGAACGTCGCGCAGCAACAATGACTGCATCGGCATGGAAATCATCAGCAGGTGCCGCTGCTCGTTTGCCGATTGCGCAGATTACTAACCTTGCTCGCACAATCGATGCGGCCAAGAAGGCTGGAATGTTTGTGGTCGGATTAGATGGTGAATCTGATGAGATGATCAGCGATATGAAGGTTGCAACTGAGCCTTTAATGGTGATTGTTGGCTCTGAAGGTAAGGGTCTTGCACGATTGACTAGGGAAAAGTGTGATCTTGTAATCTCAATTCCAATTAGTGCTTCAACTGAATCTCTCAATGCAAGCGTTGCTACCTCGATCGCGCTGTTCCATATAGATCAACAGCGCCGCGCTAAGTAGGTAAAAGCCTTGAAATACAACCGTTTTATCGCTATTGGTGACTCATTCACCGAAGGTATGTGCGATG
>Ga0247844_1003429_pt1 | contig 23248 bp, 16 predicted proteins | sample LaCtaG_FD_192421 | JGI IMG/M metagenome (GOLD analysis project Ga0247844, IMG submission 192421) | Freshwater microbial communities from meromictic Lake La Cruz, Castile-La Mancha, Spain - LaCruzMarch201714.5m_1 | ecosystem: Environmental > Aquatic > Freshwater > Lake | place: Spain: Castile-La... | reverse complement strand
CATGATTGATAATTTGTTCACAAAACACAACGAAATAAATCAAAATAAGACCGAAATGAAATTGAATCATTTTGGATCAATAAGATTGTTGAAAAAAATAGGGTGTTTTCTTTCTGACACTATTTAAGGATTGCTATTATCTCATTTTTGTCATTTGTCACAATTAAATACATGTCATGATGTATTGATGTTAATACCATATTAGTATGTATATCGTCAAATCCCTTGATAAACGGATTTTTTTTGACAGACTTTTTAATTTCATACATTGCATCAATTCCAACTGATTCCGAACTTAGAGGAATATGATTTGAGTAATGATAATAATATTTCCCTGGAATCATCCATTTGACATAATATACAACTGAATCAATTTTAATTTCTAATTTCTCCTTTTGTAAAGCGTTTTTACTTCTCTCCTGTACTACCTGTGGAACATAAACTTCACCAAAATCATACTTCAAATAACTTTTAGTTTTTATCAACAGATTTTTATTACCCTGTTTCGAATAACCCATTCGAATATTTGGAGAATTATCTGCTAGTAGAAAGGAATTAAATACAGTATTAGTGTCTTTATCCATAATCTCTTTAATCTCATATTTATAATCCATGACACCTCTATTGTAAAACAAGCTTCTTATAGAATCTTCGTTGAATTCGTTATTCGATTTTCTGTACTTTATATCAAGAAAAATCTCATTTGTAACATCATCTATTACTGAATCACGTTTAATTTCAGGAAGCGAGCTACTACTTCTAAGTTTATTATAGCGTTCTATTAATTGTTTACTACGGTTCCGATTATCCTTATTCTGTGAAGATTCCAATAAATTTTGGGAACTTAAAATACAGGGCATTAGGAATAGAAAAAGAATGTTGATATATTTTTTCATTTTTTTATTATTAATAATTAAGCAAATTGTAAGCAATTGTGAATCGCAAAAACAAGTCTATAAAAGCCTTAAACTATTTTTGCAAATCCAACCTTAACTATTTTGTTAGAATCATTCGTTTCACATCCACTTCATTTCCATCCACAAGTAGCCCATATAAATAAATACCAGGTACAAATTCAGATGCAGAAATGATTTGAGAGCCTGCACCTCGTTCCGAAATAGTTATTTGTTTCAATTGTTTGCCTTGCAAATCGTAAATGCATAAATTTGCGTTATGAACTGTTGACGGTAAGTAATACTTTATTTGAGTTGACTGAGAGAACGGATTCGGGTTGTTTTGAAAAAGAGCAGCGGGTTCATTATCAGTCAGAGCCAGATCGCTTGAAGGATTCACTTTCACTTTAGCTGGCGTTTTTGTACTTGCTGCCGATAATGTTTCTACCTCAGTTTTTAAATCTTTAATCGATTCAATAAGCAATGGAATAATCCCAATGTAATTTACACTTAAATAACCGTTTACATCTTCATAAACCAAATCAGGATATAGTTTTTGTAAATCCTGAGCTATCAACCCAAAATGTTTTTTCTGAAACATCTGCGATTTTTCATCATATCTGCCAAGTTTTACTTTTGCCGAATCGGTTTTTGAGTCATCATACATTTGTTCTAAGTTATACTCAATTGGATTCAAAAGCAATAAATCGTCCAAGGTTCTTTTTTTACTACTCAGTTGAACGATATTCTTTTTATATCGAATATCTGAATTTCCTAACACTATGCCGTTCACAGTACCAGTAACTGCTACATTTCCTACAAAATAACCTGCATAAACACCTGGTACATTTACATCTCTATTATTTCCAGTTGTTCCTACAATTCCAGCTCCATTTTGTGAGCCGTAAGTTGTGCCAAACACGCCATAGTTATAGCCTGATGATGAATTCCCTGCAAGTCCGAACACACCAAACGCTCTCTTAGAGTTAAGTGCTGTTGTTGAAAAACTTTGACCAAGAACACCAATATGTTGATTACTGAATAAATTGGATGTGCCAATGATTCCATAAGTCCAGTTTGGTGATGTAGTTCCAGCCGCACTTAAAACATTTAATCCAATATCATTTCCTGTAATATAAACCTTTGTGTTTGCAGCGCCTACACATCCAACTGAGAGAGCAGATAATGGTGTAATTGGGTCTATAGTAACACCCACATTTCCATCGGCTGACAAATTTAATTGAGCGAATAAATGATTGCCACAAACAATCATTAAGAACAAAAGAAAAGAATACTTTTTCATAAGAGTTGAATTTTAAAAATTAATTTGTTTGTTTTATTTGTTAAACACTACAAATGTAGTCTTATTTAATCCGTAAGCCTAATTAATTTTACCGTGCCCAGAATTTATCATTATTCATTAATTGATAACAGTCAGTTAGTTGACTAAAAATAAACTACTGAAAAATATGTTTGACAACAAAATATAATATAATTTTAATCTCGTTATTTTAATTACAATACAATTCCAAATAAAATAGACAACCGTTCTTTGCTTCTGCTGGAGGAAAGAATGCCGCTAGAATTGAAAAAGCAATTGAAAAAGCGTTGGGGCAGTTGACAGTTATCAGCTAACAGTTATCAGTTATCAGTAAGAAAAAAAAATAGGAACTTTCCATAGCGGGAAGTTCCTATTTTTTTTACTATTGAAATCAATCTAAGTAGTTGGTATTATTTATTGATAAATTTATTATTTCATAACACGTTCATTTAATACGTCTTACTAATCATTAATTGTTCATTATTAATTACCTATTTCACACCATGCATAAGTTTTTCCAACCATTTGGAAAGTGAGAAAAGTATGACTGCAGCTACACCAGACATTACTACGAATAGCATAAAGAAATCGAAGAGTGTAGAAATTTGATAACCTGCAAAGGATTTTGCAACCCCATTTTCGGGATATAATCCGCTCAGAATACCCGCAAATTTATTGGCAGCGGCATTGGCCATAAACCAAACGCCCATCAATAAGGATGCGAAACGAACTGGAGCTAATTTATTTACTATCGACAAGCCAATGGGCGACAAACAGAGCTCACCCATGGTATGCAGTAAATAAAGACTGGTAATCCAAAGCATACTAACTTTTACATTGGTATCAATACCTCGTACACCAAACGCAATCACCAAATAACCTACTGCCAATAAAAACAGTCCGATAGATTGCTTTGCCGGTGAACTGGGTTCCATTCCACGTTTGCCCAAAAATGACCACAAAGCTGCAAAAACTGGAGCCAAGCTTACTACAAATATGGCGTTAAAGGATTGAAAAGAAGAAGCGGGCATTTCCCAACCAAATATATGTCGGTCTGTTTGTTCGTCGGCAAAAAACGTGAGCGAAGCTCCTGCTTGTTCAAATGCTGCCCAAAAGAAAATAACGAAGAAGGAAATAATGTAGATGACGAAAATGCGTGAGCGTTCAATTCTGGTGAGCGATTTATCGGCAACGATAAATATTGGCATTATGATGCTGACTGCAAAAATGGCTGATCCAATCCAGTCTGCACCCTCAAACATGGCTATGTTGAGGTTATTTATTGAGTCAAAATTAAATGAAAACAGAAGAAACAAGCCAACGAAACCACCCAACGACCACACCAATCTTTTTCTTGAGTTGGGATTCTTCAGCGCATCGTCCACATCCAATGTGTGCGAATGATGACTTAAATCTTCCATTGGAGAAAGCCCAATTTGCTTGCCTTCGGGTGTACATAGGTATTTATTTTTCAATAATTCGAAAATAATTACTGACAATAACATACCAACTCCTGCGGAAAGAAAACCCCACTTGAAGTCGCCCGGATTGCCTGTATCGCCTACAAATCCACACCACAATGGCGCCAAGGCTGCACCCAAATTTATACCCATATAAAAGATGGTGAAAGCTGAATCTTTACGTCTATCATTGGGTGCATAAAGATGACCAACCATGGTGGATATGTTTGGCTTAAAAAATCCATTACCCAAAATTAAAGCACCCAGACCACAAAACATTAAATACTTAGCAAGTTCCGCATCTTGGTAATACATCGCACTTGTAAACATGAGAAATTGACCAACTGCCATCACTAATCCGCCCCAAAAAATGGAACGGCGATTGCCCCAATATCTATCAGCAATATATCCACCAAGTAGCGGTGTTAGATACACCAATCCGGTATAACTACCATAGATTTGCGCTGCAAATCCTTTGTCGAATAATAACGCTTTGGTAATATAAAGCATAAATAAAGCACGCATTCCATAATAACTAAAACGTTCCCACATTTCAGTTATAAAAAGTAAGTACAATCCTTTTGGGTGACCTTGTTTAATTTCGTTTGTTGACATGAAGAAGAATTTACTCCCGATAGCTATCGGGATTGTTCATTTACTATTTACAATTCATAAAAAATGAACGCTGAAGAATTCGGCGTTCACCATTAATATTTCAACCACTTTCAAAATGGTTTGCAAAAATAGGCTTTTTATTTTAAAAGGAATAAAGATTGGAATAAAAAACGTATTTAATTACACATTTATATGGAATCGACTTTCTTTTTGATTAATTGGATAGTTACTCTTTCAACTTTACCTCCAAGTGGCGGATTTAGTTTAGAAAGACTAACCTCCAAAACTTCAATTTGCGGAAAACTGCGCATAATATTGTCCAACAGCCGTTGTCCTACATGTTCGATGAGCTTCGAAGGAATTTCCATTTGCGCTTTCACCACATCGTATACCAATTGATAATTGAGGGTATGCTCCAAATTATCCGTTTCGCCAGCCAGCTTGGTATCCAGTTCCATACTTATATTGACAATGAAGGTGTTACCAAGCGTTTGCTCATGTTCCAAACAGCCATGATAGGCGTGAAACTCCATATTTTCGAGTGATATTTTTGACATAATAATTCGTTTTTTTTTATTTTTCAATTTTGGATAACCTATATAGTTGTAATAATATATTTATTGTTAGGTGTAATCTGTCTTATTCCCCCTTCAGGGGGTTAGGGGGCTTTTTTAGTCGGTTACTTCACTTCCAAAATCTCCATCGTGAACAAAAGTACGAATTTGGTCACCTTTTTTTACTTGTTGGGCAGAAGTAATTCTTTTTCCGTTCAAAGTGCTAATTGTATATCCATGAAGCAATAAAAAGCTGGGCGAATGAGATTCTATGTTCTTTTCGAGCAAAACCAATCTGTTTTTTTGCTTCAATAATTCCAACCTAACGCTAGACTGCAAGCGACTTTTATGTCGTTCCAGCAAATGTGATTTCTGCACCACCCAGCTCCGCAAGGTTTGTTTGATACGTAATTGGGCTTGAATAATGTAACGTGATTCGTTCTCAATTCTATTTTTTACGGTATAACGAATGTCTGAAAGCAGTTCCAGCACTTGATTTTCTGCATCATTCAAGTTTGAAATCAGAAATTCGGCAACAGCGGTAGGTGTTTTCAAACTTGTATGCGCCACCATATCCAGAATTGATATATCACGCTGATGGCCAATTCCTGCAATTATTGGAAGCGGAAATTGTGCACAGTTCACAGCCAAATCATATGAATCGAAACAAGCCAAATCGGTAGTAGCACCACCACCACGGATAATCACTACAGCATCGAATAAATCGATATGCTCGTAGATTTTTTCCAGAGCAACAATAATGGATGTTTCCGCTTGGTCGCCTTGCATAATGGCGGGGAAAAGTTTGGTATAGAATGCAAAATGAGATGGGTCGTTTTGAAGTTGGTCGCAAAAATCATCATACCCGGCAGCCGTTGCCGAGGAAATAATGGCTATTCGTTGCATCAATTTTGGTAGTGACAATTGCTTATTCATGTCCACAATGCCATCAGCTTCCAGTTGACGAATAATCTTGAGCCTTCTGGCGGCCATTTCGCCAATGGTAAAAGTAGGGTCAATATCGCGCACATTCAAGCTAAAACCGTAAACGCCGTGATATTCAACCGTTACAGCTACCAATACATTTAATCCAGCACGAAGCGTTTGACCAGTACTGCTCTCAAAGTAAGGTTTCAGCATACGATAAGTGGATGCCCAAATTGTTGCTTTCGATTTGGCCAGCAAAGTATCAGAATTAGTGTCCTTTTCAATCAACTCCAGATAGCAATGACCGCCCGAATTGTCGCGCAACTCGCTAATCTCGGCACGAATCCACACCGGCGTTTCGAAACGTGAGCGTATGGTTTCTTGAATTTGGGAGGTGAGTTCGGAAAGGGTTATTGAATTCATTGGTATTTTTAGTGTTTGAAGTCCCGATAGCTATCGGGATGAAAGTTTGAAAGATTTGAAGGTTTGATGATTTAAAAATTGAAGAATAGAGAGTTGAAAAGTTTCATTCTTTCATTCTTCCATTTTTAAATTATCCCATTATCAGATTAACTCTTATTTTCTTATCAAATAACCACTTTATGCGTAGTCGTTTTTCCATTTCCAGAAATAGAAACAACATACATTCCTGGATGTATTTTTTCGGTATGAAGCACTGTCTCTGGTTCTTGCAAAGGAAGATTCATTTGCAAACAACCTGTTATCGAATATAATCGAATGGTTTTACCTTCCGCAATTTGATTATCAAGCAATCGTATATGAATGGATTTCTCATTCCTGTCGTAAGCAATTATAACATCCTTGGTCTGGGTTATTTCTGTCAAACTCGTAAATGGTAATTTTGCCATTGCCAACTGAAAATTGGGAATGCCATAACCCATTTGAGCAGTAGGGTTGCCATAAAAACTTCCACTTTCAAAAACCGTTTTCAATAAAGTGGGCACATCGCACGGTGGATAAATTGATTTGGACGCATGCAAAAAACAAGCCATCATACCCGCCATAATTGGCGACGCAAAAGAAGTTCCATTACCGCTAATAGTTGTTCCCGAAGTATTTACAACCCATGCAGCAGTTCCCAAAGCACAAATTTCAGGTTTTACCCGTAAATCAGAACTTGGACCATAAGAAGAAAATGTGCTGGGCGAACCAGTAGAAGTTACTGCACCAACTGTCACAATTCCGTCGGCATCAGCTGGAACGCCAATATTATGCCATGTTTTATAACCATCGTTTCCAGCACTATTTACAACAATGATTCCCTTTTGGGCGGCCAACGTAGCGGCACGGCTACATCTGGAAACTTTACCATTCATATCGGCGTATGTGAAGTTCATGGTAGAATCATCGAACTGTGTATATCCCAATGAAGAATTAACGACGTCAACTCCTACGCTGTCGGCAAATTCGATACCCGAACACCAAAAATCGGTTTCTACCAGGTATTCGGTTGGTGCGTATTCAGTTCGTATCAACCAAAAGGAAGCATCGGGAGCAGTACCAAGAAACTGATTGGGTAAATTACCTGTAATGGTCGACAAAACCGATGCGCCATGTCCATCTTCGGCGTAAATATTTGAATTTGGATTAATAATATCCTTCGTTCCAAGCAATCTATTATGCAATCTCAAACTATCGAAGGCAATATTTACATTTGCATTATTAAATCCGGCATCAATTATTCCAATTACAATATCTTTACCACGATAGCCCAGATTGTGCATATATTTACCATGCAACTGGTCAATTTGAGAAGTGGCAGTTCCGTAATTTATAGTTGTTTGCGATTTGTTTATTTTTGACTTAGCCGGAGCAGCAATACTATCATTACCAGTATATTGAACGAATTTCACACATGATAATGCCCGGACCTGATTAATTATATTTGAATCGGGGATTAAAACAGTGACTCCATTCATCCATTTACTTCTATTGTGAATAGTTACCCCCAGATTATTAATCTGCATCAAATATGAAGGATTTATGGGTAAATCGGTTGAATCATAAATTGATGCGCGATGTTCACGACGAGCAATAGCTTGTGTAGAAAGAAATTCAGAAGGATTTGACAATGAATAAGGTGAGTTATTTTTGTTGGCAAATTGAACGTAGTAATAATAACTTTTACTTGTGGCCTGTATGGAAATGACGAAAAATAGCAGAAATATTATTAATGGGTTTAGAGTGTTTGATTTTATCATGAGAATTGATTTTAAAAATACAAAGATACGAATTTTTTGATTGGGTATAAATCTATCTCTATCATTAATAATGATTAAATATATTGTAGAAAAACACAACTGCTACGAAATTGTCGTAGTTTTGCGAAGTATTCGTAATAATACATTAAATGAAACGTTTATATAGTAAATGAATATGGAAAAACTAACCAATCAGGAAGAAGAATTGATGCTGATAATTTTTCAGCAGGGCAAGGGATTCATCAAGGACTTTATTCAATTAATGGATGAACCGCATCCACCATACACTACAGTGGCATCTATTATCAAAAATCTGGAACGAAAAGGATATTTGATGGGTAAACGGTACGGCAATACCAGCGAATACAGTCCGGTGATGGAAGAGAGCGAATATAAATCGAAATTTATGTCGAGCGTGGTGCAGAACTATTTCGAGAATTCGTACAAAGACATGGTGAGCTTCTTTATTGAAAAACAGAATATATCAGCAGAAGAATTACAAGAAATCATCCAATTAATTGAGAAAAAATGAACGAAACACTCATGTATTTTCTGAAAGTAAACATTGCGATAGCATTGTTTTACTTGTTCTACCGATTATTTTTTGCTGGTGATACGTTTTGGAAAACGCGTCGATATTATATGCTTTTCAGCGTATTCATTTCATTTATACACCCCTTTCTTTCCGTCGAGAAATGGTTGGATAAACAAGAATCGTTGAAAACGATGGTAGTAAATTACGCCATGTTGCCCGAATTTACAGTAACTCCAGTGCAGCAAATCAACTGGATGAGCCTGAAAAATATCCTGATGGCAATTTATGCATTGGGAGCCGTTTTTCTTCTTACAAAAATGTTGGTACAATTGGTTGCTATTTTGCACATGAAGATGCTGGGTCGCAAAGAGCTGGTGCAAGGCGTTTCAATTATTGCACTCGAAAAAGAAGTCACACCATTTTCGTTTTTCAGCGCAATATTTATGAATCCGGCTATGCACAACGAACACGAAACCCGCGAAATTTTGGCGCATGAATTGACGCATGTTCGCCAGTGGCACAGTTTCGATGTGCTGGTGAGCGAGTTACTAACAATTGCTTTTTGGTTCAACCCTTCCACATGGCTTCTGAAAGGTGAAATGCGGCAAAATCTGGAATTCCTTGCCGATAATAAAGTGATAGAATCTTGCTTCGATTCCAAAGCATATCAATATCATTTGCTGCAACTTACATATCAAACGCCCGAAATAAAGTTAACTAATAAATTTAATGTATCACCCTTAAAAAAACGTATCATTATGATGAATCAAAAAAAATCAGCAAAAGCGAGCTTATTGAAATACTCGCTTATCGTTCCGTTGGCATTGGCTTTGGTATTGTCCAGCAATGCACAATCAGTAGTGAACAAGGCGAAAAAAGCCTTAAATTCAAAAGATGTCGTGACTGAACAGAAAACAGAGAAAACGAGCCCTAATAAAACGGTTGAAGCAACTAAAAAGGCAGTAGAAACAACAAAACCACTTCCAATGACACTTCAATCAGCTATGCCTGCTAATGAACTTACGGATCCTGTTGTAAAAACGGATGTAAAAGCAAATGATGAACCATTTATGGTCGTTGAAAAAATGCCACAGTTTCCGGGTGGCGAAAAAGCGTTGATGGAGTATATTGGAAGCAACTTGAAATATCCTGAAGATGCAATGAAAAAGGGTGAGCAAGGAAGATTAATCATTCGGTTTGTGGTGAATGCAAACGGGAAAGTCGAAAAAACGGAAGTGCTTCGTGGACTTACGCCAAGTATGAATGCCGAAGCATTAAGGGTTGTAAACGCCATGCCAGATTGGATTCCGGGTGAACAAAAAGGACAGAAAGTATCGGTATATTACACCATCCCAATTTCGTTTAGACTTCAAGGCAACTCAAAACCGGCGGGTACGATGCTTGCAGTAAAACGAATATTTGTATTGGATGGAAAAACGATGCCCTTAGATTTTGATATAAAATCAATCAAAACGGAGAGTATTGCATCAGTCGATGTTTTAAAACCTGATACCGAAACAAAGAAAGCGGAATTGGTAGCAAAATATGGTGCTGATGCAGCCAATGGAGTGATTTTGATTACGTGTAAAAAATAAAAGCTTATAAAAATACATTGTCGACTATTGAAGTAATAGAAAGCAAATAATGTCGCATTTTATTTGGAAACCACTAAAGAATAGAACGCGGATTTACACTGATAGAGCGGATTTGAAAACGGATTTGAATCTCGCCTCTGGCGAGATGATTTTCAGACAGTTGCGTCTTAATCCTCTTGCCGAAGGCAAGAAAAATCCTGTTCTTTTATCCGTCATTTTTCGCTAAATCAGCGAAAATCAGCGTTCTATTAAGTATTTTAAATGGTACATTAAATAGTTCCAGTTACTTATAGAGTCGACAATGTATTTAATTCTTGAACCATTGATTAAAAATCCTACTTATTAACAGGTCATCGGGTTCAATTCTTCACCGTTTTCACCACCACCCAATTGTTCTTTTTGTTGAATTCTACCAAATCCAATCCATTTCGGTTGGCTTCAGCTTCAATCAAAGGTATGTCCTCAACGTAAAAGCCACTCATATATAACTCGCCACCAGTGGATAAACACGCTGCATATTGTTCCATGTCGGCCAATAGAATGTTGCGATTGATGTTGGCAAGCACGATATCGAAATGCAAATCCTTCAGTAATTCAGCGCCACCCAATTGCACCTCTATGCCCGTGATGTTATTCACCGCGATATTCTCGATTGAATTTTCTGTACACCAGGTATCTATGTCGATGGCCAAGATATCTTTTGCGCCACGCATTGCTGCCAAAATAGCCAATACCGCAGTGCCACAACCCATATCAAGCAAGGTTTTACCTTCCAAATCCATGGTCAACAATTGGGCAATCACCAGGCTGGTAGTTTCGTGATGACCAGTGCCAAAAGCCATTTTTGGGTCTATCACAATATCGTATTTAGCATTGGGCACGTTTTTGTGAAACGAGCTGTGTATCACGCAATCTTCGCCAATTACTATGGGTTCAAAATAGTGCTTTTCCCATTCTTCATTCCAGTTTTTCGACTCAATTTGATTGATTACGTATTCGATGTTTGCCTCGAATGGAAAATCGGCCAGTAAACTTTTCAATTTCGATTCGTCAAAAGCCCGTTGCAGGATATATGCATCCATACCCAATTCGTTGGGAACAAAACTATCGAAACCAATTTCTCCTAGCTCTGATGCCAGTACGTCCGAAATATATTCTTCAAAAGGTTCGATAACGAAATTCACTTCTATGTAATCCATGGCTTTTTTTTTAATTGATAATTAATAATGAAGAATTAATAATTTTGGAAATGACTATTTACTTAAACTATTTGAAGTATAAACAGTCTATATACTTGAGCATACAAAAGTAAGTATTTTTTTGAAATATCACGGTTCTAATTTCAATCTCCGTTTTATACCCATAAAAGCAGCCCTATACCGACATTCGATGGCACGATTCTTGTAGAATTATTGTGACTGAAAAAACAAACAGAACAGATTAAAACAATGCTTTAATTGTGCAAATTGTTTTTTAAGCTTCACAGATTACAAATAGCTAACATTAAGCAACTTGACAATTATTATTATCTCATTATTCATTTAATCACTAGGAGGCAGTATCATGAAACAATCAACATTTTTTATCATGCTTTCCTTACTTATTCCTCTGGCAGGAATTGGTCAATCGAAAGAAGCATTTGTGGACGATATTTATTTTACGCCCAGCGATGCAAAAATCATAGAGGTATCGCACTCACAAAAACAAGCTCCAAAATATAAAAATGGAGCGAAGGAAATCATTTATATCGAGCGTGAAGTTCCAACGGCAGTTCACGACACAGTATATGTGGTGGGACAGGCCAATGACAGTAGTGAAAATCTACTAGGCAATGAACAACAAGGCAACGAATCCGATTTGGAATACGCAGATCGTATCCGTCGTTTTCACAACCCATCAAAAGTAATTTACATTTTGGAAGACAACCAAAATGACAACTATGGTTACAACAACTATGGTTACAACAATTGGGATTGTTACAGCCCTTACAATAGCTGGGGATGGGGCAATAACTGGGGTTCACCTTATTCATCTTTCTATAGTCCATGGGGTTACAACTCATGGAATAATTGGTATGGCTACGGAAGTGGTTTCGGATTTGGTGGTTACTACGGATACGGTGGTTATGGTAGTTATTATGGCTACGGTGGTTACGGAGGATATGGCGGCTACGGATATGGTGGTTACGGATATGGTGGTTACGGTGGATACGGATATGATAATTATTGGGGCGGACAAAGTTATACTTCCCGCAACCCTAGCCATAACGAGTCAAATAGGAGAGGATCAAGCGTAAATACGACAAGTCGTTTAGGGGATTCTAGAAATTCTGCAGCAAGTGTTAGCAGTGGCGGATACAATGGTCGTAGCGCCAGTCAATATACCACCATCAACGGTGCTGGTTCAAGAGGTGCTTCTCAAAGCAATATTGTAAGTAGCAGAGGTTCACGTTCTTCCATTTCAGGTGTTAATACTGCTAGAACTTACCCAAATACTTCCACAGGTATAGGTGTTGTAAGAACAGGTACTTCTAGAAATACCAGTGGATTGAATCCAAATACTACTGTAGAAAGAAATTCTTACGGCAGAACAGGTACTTCAACTATCAATACTCGCCCACGGACTGCTTACAGTACAGGTACTTCAGAATCAAGCGCTGTAAATAACAATTCATCACGTGGAACTTACTCTACGGGCACAACTTCCCGCGAAAGTTATTCAACCAGTACACCAGCACGTGGTAGTTATTCTACTGGAACGCCAACTCGTGGAACTTATACTACCAGTGCACCTTCAAGCACTTCACGCAGTTCGTATTCTCCAAATAGCAGTTCAAATAATAATAGTAGCTCCCGTTCTTCTACTCCAACTTATTCCGCTCCTTCTTATTCGGGAGGTAGTAGCAGCTCAAGCAGCTCAAGTTCAAGCAGTAGTAGCTCAAGTAGTTCAGGTGGCGGTTCTCGTGGAAGCTCTGGCGGTGGCGGCAGAAGATAGTTATCAGTTAACAGTTGATAGTTATCAGTTACTTACTTAGATTTTTACGATATAATTAAGAAATAAATTGAAATCAATACTATCTTAATCCCCTCCACGATAGCTATCGGGATAAGGGCTAGGGGTAATTAATAATACAGATTATGAAACGAACAATAATGGCAATGGTAGTAGTTTTAAACTGCACATTGATGATAGCGCAAACAGAATTTGAAGCCCAAAAGTATGTTCAAACCGACATTAACGGAACTGCTCGATACATGGGAATGGGTGGTGCTTTTGGTGCTTTGGGCGGTGATGCGTCAGCAATTAAAGACAATCCAGCCGGTTTAGGTATTTTCCGTAAATCGGAACTGAGTGGTACCATGAATTTAACCATGCAAAATACTACTTCCAAATGGAATGATGTAAAATCCATCTACGAAAATCCTTATAAAACAGGGCTCAACAATTTTTCATTGATATTTGCCATGCCTATTTCTGTTGTTGATGGGTCTGGACTTGTAAGTTCCAATTGGTCATTTGGCTATAACAGGCTCAAAGATTTTAATCGCAACATGAATATCAAAAGTGGTGCTTCCGCTTCATCCATAACAGATTATATGGGCTATTTTACAGGTGGAATTCCATCGAATGATTTGTCAGAAACAAACAATTATAATCCTTATGACAATGAATTTGTTCCTTGGATATCTATAGCAGCATACAATGGATATTTAATAGATCCATTGGCAAATAATCAATGGAGAACTGCTTTGGGAGATAATCAATTAGTTACTCCATCTTATTATCTTACCGAAAAAGGTCATTTGGATGAATATTCATTAGGATGGGCTGGGAATTTTAGCAACAGCTTCTATTTTGGGGCTACAGTTAATTTCCAATCGCTTAACTATACACATATTGGCAATTACTCTGAAGACTTTGGGTCAGGTGAATACATGAATATTGGTGATACCGTTTATTCAAAAGGCAATGGGATGAATCTTAGTATTGGATGTATATTTCGACCAATTGATTATTTGCGATTGGGACTGTCCATTCAAACACCGTCCATTTATACCATCACTGATAATTATTATTCCACGATGAAATCCAATTTAAGGGATACATTACGAACTCTTGTTTCACCACTTCCACCACCAAATGAGTTCAAGTTGCAAGGCCCTTTGAAAATCAACGCAAGTGCTGCTTTGATTCTTGGAAAGAAAGGAATTGTAAGTGTTGAATATGATTTTTCAAATAATTCGGGCATGCAACTAATGGATGTAGATAACAACAATGCCAAGTTCACGAAAGAAAACGAAAGAATGAAAACCAATTTGAACAATGTTCAAACCATTAAAATTGGGGGTGAATATAAATTGACTAATAGTTTTGCGCTTCGTGCCGGTTTTGCAAATACCAGCAATGCCAATAATCCAGATGCTTACAAACAAATGTATGAAAATACAGTGAGAATGGATCCACAGTTTTTTATACACAACAGCACCAACTATCTTACTGCAGGTTTTGGCTATCGTGAAGCCAGCTGGTTTGTCGATTTTGCATATGTAAATAAAATACTCGATGAAACCTTCTATCCTTATGATTCTTCTTCTTTAACAGGAGCATCTGTCATTACCAAAACCAACAATGTGGTAGTTACTTTGGGATTGAAATTTTAAGAGGCCACCATTCCGATAAATTGGAATAAAAGGGGTTTATAAGACACAATACTTTATTAAAGAGATTTTAGCTGATGAAGCTAAATAGTGATTGATTGTTTTTTTGATTTTGCTTGAAAAGGTTGGCTGAGAAGTCAACCTTTTCTTTGTTCAATAGTGATTGTCTCACTCCACGTTTGAGGCTTTCACTGATATATATAGTTTCATTTCAATTGTATCTATCACTGAAATATCTATACTACTAACATAGTGTCAATACTAAATTTGTTATCAAAACTTGTATCTGCAGCATCATCAAACATAATGTAAAACCACAACGTGGTTAAATACGTTTAGCCATGTATGAAATGCATGGGTGTATGTGCAGAAATTCAATCACATAACCACAACGTGGTTGAATATCACCAATTTTCTCATGATATTCAACCACGTTGTGGTTGTGTCCGTATTATTCATTTTCCCACGGGTTTTCACCCGTGGCTAATCACATTTAAGTCCTTCAGACTTCCAATTCCGCAATTAGTAATTCCTTGGTTCTTAAATCAATTTCCCCATCAAAATACTGCTGCAACACCTGATGAAATATCGAATCCTCCTCACTGATTAAACTAAAAAGCGTCATGCACGATTTTAGTTTCATATCGTCTGGTTTGCCAAAAATTTCGGTTGCCGTCATGTCTTTGTGTAACAATAATGCGTTCGTTATTTCAATTAATCTAGTCCCTAATACATTGTGATACAAGTATGCCTCGGCTTCCTCTCTACTATTGATGGCATAAAACACCGAAGTGCTACTCATGCCCAATCCTTGAAATTGCGGGAAAACATACCACATCCAATGGCTAACCTTTTTTCCACTCACTATTTCTGCCAATGCCCTTTCGTAGTCATTTTCTTGGGCGTTTATATACCGGTCTAAATCTTTCATTTTACTCATATATAGTATGTTATTATATTTTGTAAATATCAAATGTATATAAAGTCATTACTTATAATACTTTAAGAAAATTATCAATATAAATATCACTCTGTTTTTTTTTTGCTGACTGTAAACTAAATCAACATTCATGCAGGATACAATGCATCCAATCCTATTGAACCAGTGAGACTTTATATCTTGTATTTTAAACTTAAGCACACTCTTTTCAATTGACTCAAGCTTTTGACTTCGGCGTGAGCTCAGTCGAACGCTGGAGAAAAGAGAGAGTAGAATAATTATTCCAACTCACTCGCCGTATTAGGATCCTCGTTTTTTTTTGAGGCTTTTTCCATAGCTGTTATTTTTCTGGTGACGCGGTTACGCAATTGTGCACGATTGTCAGTCAATGTTTTGTTAAACATTCCTATGAGAATTTTATAATCAATTTCGGGAAATGTAATTACGTTTAAATCTATTGTCCGAAGCAATATCTGTATTTCGTTTATAATTAGTTCTTTTCCTTCAATAGATGCGCCAACGGTGGTCTCCTTTTTTAGTTTGCTATGTATGCTGGTAATCTTATTGATACTGAATGTGTTTTCCTCAAACGCAACTTTATATCGCTGCAATCCCAGGGTCTCAAAAGCATTGTACATTTCTCCATTCTCAAGCATCATTAGTAGCTCGCTTACGTCATTGTCGCGGGTTTGAATGCTTGCGTGAATAGCATTCTGGAATATTTTGCGCACAGGTTTATATATCAGCCGAACTGAGTCCTGCATTTCTATAAAGTTAGCCCGTTTAAGTGCTTTTATGTGCAGCATCAATGCAGTAATAAGCTCGTCGCGCTGCTTGCGAAGGGTATCCAAATTATCTTTCTGATGTAGTTTTCGACTTTTTGGCTCAATTTTTTTCAATAACGATTTTTGTTCTTTCATTCTCTTTAAAGCGACATCCAGATGCAATGCTGCACTATCATAATTTGATAGATATCTAAATAGAAGGCTGTATAGATTACTTAAATCATTGTTTTTTAATCGGTCGAAAGGAAGTTTGATGAATACACTTTTCATGGTTGATGTGTTTCTATAATTGGGTGCAAAATTTTTGTTGTTGTCAATGCCAAGCGCAATATAAGTAATGAATAATTAATAATGAACAATTAATAATTAATAAGACGTAGTAAATGACCATCTTATGAAATAACAAATATATCAATAAATATTTCCAACTACTTAACTGCTGCTTTGGATGAATTAAGTAGTTCTACTTTAATAAAATAAAACCTGAAAATATTATTAACCACAAAAGGCACAATAGTTCACATTAAAAATAGTATTTCGCAGGTTAAAATACCGATAGCTATTATCTATTGTGTTCTTTTTTTTAAGACTTCATATATTTTCTATTGTGCCTAATGTGGTTTACTCTTTAATTTGGTAAAGTAGAAGTAGGTACTTATTATTCATGCATTGTTCTGAAGTAATTCTATATTTATCATAATTCCATGATTGTTAGTGCTATTTTAAAAATTGTATTTGCTTTCGCATCATGTATTAGTATCAATAAATAAATTTAATGAATCAACTGCACTCTTTATTAGTATAATTGTAAAAATAATATTAGCCTCCGCACCCTGTTTTTGTGTAAACATATTAATACAATGGAACATCTGCACTGTACATTAGTGTTATTGTAAAAATAATATTTGCATCCGCACGAAGTTTTTGTGTAAATATATTAGTTGTTTTTTCATCTGCACTATACATTAGTGTAATTGGAAAAAATACTATTTGTATCCGCACCCTGTTTTTGTGTAAACCTATAAATATAATGCAACAACTGCACAGTGTATTTGTATTATTGTAAAAATAATATTGTTATTGACAGCATGTATTTGTATCAATAATTATTTATAATATTCGTATAGAGACGGAATTAGTACAAATAAATTTTTACAAAGATAATAATAAAAAGTTATTAATGTCGATGTAAAAATAGGATGAAGTAATGATAAAAAGAGTGGGAGTGATGGAAGAGTGGGAAGAGTAATTGAGAAAATTATTGACCTGGATGTAAATTTACATATTCATGCAGAATAAAGTCTAGCTTTCGTTGTAAAATATTGATTTGATTGCTACTTTTCTAATAGTCTCAATATAGTTTTACAATTGAATTAGTATGAAATTCTTGGCTCATTTAAAGAACGATAAGCTAAAAAAAATATTTATTCTGTTCAATTGAACTTTTTTTTAAACATCCAAATTCTTTCAATAAAACAATTGTAATTTGCTAAAACTACATTTAGAAACCTTATTGAAACATATCTATACCAATACTTTATTGTTTCTGGAATTGGTTCAATGCTGTTATTCTGATGTGCAAAGATACGAATAATTTTAGTATTATTACCTAATCATTTACGTAATTATTAAAAATAATACAATTGTAATTTCATTGAATTCTTATAAAGTTATGAATGTGCTTAAGTTCAATCCAATTGAACCATTGCATCTTCGCATCAATCATTTGCTCTGAATGATTTTACAACCAATTTTATTATTTTTAAAGCCCAATTAAATTTCCACCATATAATTGTTTGCACACTGCCAATCAATTGCCTCCTGCTTTAGACTTCGGCGTGAGCTCAGTCGAACGCTGGAGGAAAATGATTTTAATCCCTATCTTTTATTAACGACACCAGTTCAGTAATGCTCATTTTGGCGGACTGGTCACTGCCTTCGAGCAATGAATCCGCAAGGTCACGCTTGGTGTTGTGCAGCTGGATAATCTTTTCTTCGATGGTATTTTCTGCTACCAGGCGATAAATGGTAACTGGTCGCAATTGTCCAAAACGGTGCGCACGGTCGGAAGCCTGGTCTTCAATGGCTGGATTCCACCACGGGTCGAGGTGAATCACATAGTCGGCGGCAGTGAGGTTGAGTCCCAAACCTCCCGCTTTGAGGCTTATCAGGAACAATTCGCCCTCGCCACTCTGGAACTTCTTCACGCTTTGTTCCCGCTCATTCATGGGTGACGAACCATCCAGGTATTGATACTTAATTCCCAGTTTATCCAACGCAGCACGTACCAGAGTAAGGTGTTTCACAAACTGGCTAAATACCAATGCACGGTGCTTGTTTTCAATTAATTCGGCAACAATTTCCAGAAACATTGACTGTTTGGAAGAACCAATATTCAGTGTAGGGTCTACCAAAGCAGGATTGCAACAAGCTTGACGCAAGCGGGTAATTTCTGCCAATGCTTTGAGTTGCTTGCTGCCTTGCGGACTGTCATCGTTTTCCATATTTTCAATGGCTTGTCGGCGCAATGCTTCATAATAGGCCATTTCTTCTTTGCTGAGTTGTACTTTCTTTACAATCTCGGTTTTGGGTGGTAATTCATCCAATACGGCAGATTTTATTCGGCGCAAAATAAACGGTGCAATCAGTTTTTTCAAGTGTTTGCGAGCGTGTTCATTGTCCGATTTAATAAAGGTATCGGTAAAATGAGAAAGCGAACCCAGCAATCCCGGATTGATAAAGTTGAATAAGTTCCACACTTCGCCCAAGTGGTTTTGGATGGGCGTTCCGGTAAGTGCCATGCGAAATGGGGCTTGCAATTGCATGGCTGCTTTGGAGGTTTTGGTGGCATAGTTTTTAATGGTATGTGCTTCGTCCAACACTATGGTGGCAAACTGTATATTGGCAAATGCACTTTCTTCCGATTGTAGTAAACCATAGGAAGTTACCAACAAATCGCCCGCTTCCAGGCCCTGCAATGTTTTATCTCTATTGCCCGAAGTAAGCGTTTTTATATTCAAAGTGGGTGCAAACTTGGCCGTTTCACTGATCCAGTTGGGAATAACCGACACGGGACAAATTACCAATGCTGCCCCACACTGTGCCCTGTGCAATAGGATGGCAAGTGTTTGCACCGTTTTTCCCAAGCCCATATCGTCGGCCAAACAGGCGCCACCTTCCCATTCTGCCAATCGCGACAACCAGCGGAATCCTTCTTCCTGGTACGGTCGCAACTCGGCTTGCAGATTCGTTGGTATTTGCGTTTCCGTATTTTGCACCACATCCACGCGTTGCCTAAATTCTTTCCATGCTTTGTCGGTTTTCAGGTTTTCCACATCGTCGAAAAAGTCGCCCAACGCTACCGATGCAAATTTATTTATCTGCAAACCATCTTTATTGGCAGTAGAGAAAGTGCGCAATTCGTCCAATTGTTTTTTCAGTTTGTCGCTCAAAGCCAGAAACTCGCCTTGCTTCAGTTCGATAAACCGATGGTGACCTTTGGCAGTAAGTTCAAGCAATTGCTGGATAGTGAGAACGGTATTTTCGTCTACCTGCAACTCGCCTTGCAGCTCAAACCAGTTGGATTTGCTTTTGATTCTCAAGTTTAGATTGCCAAAACTCACCGAGCCTTTTATTTTGAACCGTTCGCCTTCCGGCCATTCTACCACGCATTTATCCGTATTGGCTGCCAATATATCCAACAGATGGAGCGAATCCATAGGGTCGTCGAAAGCAATTAAATCGTCGCTCATGTCAATGCTTTCCAAAGCTTGGATTTTGTCCATAAGCATGTTGGCAATTTCCGTTTCCAGTGATAAGTTACGCGTTACTTGCTGCTGTACACCATTTTCATTGGCAATAAGTGTTTTACCACCTTTCCCCGGTTTGCAATAGGGAGGATGCGTGCCAAAAGGTTTGGCGAAAATCTCCGCCTTCAGTCCTTCACCCAACGGAAGTAATTGTACGCGCAGACGATTATCGGCAGTCACTTTCTTTACTTTGGTATTATCGGTGGCCAACATGTCGGAATGAACGGTGAGGTGGGAACTGAAATTGCCCAGTACCTGCATGAGTTTGTCTTTTCCCTGGTCGGGAACAACAATTTTCTGATCCTGGATGGCTTTGATAATGACCACCTGCTGCGTCGTTAAATCATAAATCTTGTATCGGGTATTGGTTTCTTTCTCAACAATCAATCTGTCCGTGACATTTTTGATATCTGTTGTAAGCGTGTATCCTTTAGCTGTCTTTTTTACTTCCAATACTGGTTGAGATGCCACCAATTCAACCACCACATCATTCGAACCATTCAAAAAAATGAATGGATGCCCCACCAAATCTTTTATGGTGCCGTCTTTCAAATAATAATCTTCAGAACCATAATAACTACTCGAAACTTTCACGTTTTTGGAGATGCGCAAATCCTGTTCTGTCATTCCCTCCACAGATCCCTTACTGAATGTTTTGAGGGCAATGTTTCTCCCTGTACTCCATGCTCCTTTGGCATTGCGAGATTGTAAAACGGGCTGTATGAAACTATTGTTGAAGTTGACATAATACACCACACGATATTTACCAGTATCGTCTTTATCGGGCAAACTGGTTTTACCCTTGCCAACAATAGATAGAAAAGTATTGAGTGATTTTTCCCAATCTTCTTGGCGGGAAATGTGCGAAAGTGCTGGTTCGTAATCCAAACTGCTGGCTATTTTGGTGTACAAATCACTCACTTCCTTATCGTCAGTCCATTGTTTCAATGCATAAGCTGCCTCATACGCCAACACTAAATACCCATTGGTATACGCTCTTTTTACAGTTTGAATAACATCAGAAAGCACGCTTAGTTTTGGTTTTACATCTACCAAATACATCAGCAGAAAACTGATAAGGCTCAAATAATTTTGTTCTGAGGTGTAGACATTTTTAGTAAGATAGGAAATGGACGAAGCCAGATGTTCCTTTTCATTCAGTGCATAATTGACTACCGGCTTAAATAATTGAGTGAACTGAGTATCTAAGTTTTTATTAAAGTAGGTTTTGATTTTCTGGAAAATAGGAGCAGAGGCTTCTGGTGAAATGCTGAGTAATAGCGTAACGTAAAAATAAGCGGAGTGCGGGATTTGAGGTAACATGGCACCTTTCGTAGTCTTCCGGTGTTCTTTGAGTGCTGTCTCAAACAAGTTTAATGCCAATTTGTTATCCCCTTTCAGGAAGCTGTCTATGGCGCTAATATTATAATTTTGCGAAAATTGACCTTTAGAATTGGTTTGAGCTGTTGTGAAATGTCCTTGATGTAAATTGTAATGCGAATCTATCAATTCAGATATTTCTGAATAATCCATAGATGATTTAGATTTTAACCTGTCTACATAAAGCTTTAAATCACTCAATGCATCCAGTTTCAGAAGTGTTTGTTGTATTTTTGATATGAATAACCGATATATAATGCTAGGATGTAACAGTGGTATAACGGTATGATATGCTGCATTGTCGAGCATCAAAGCCAATTCATCAGCATAAGTTACATAGGCATATTGCAATAATTCTTCCTGGGCCACTTGAAGTTTGCTCTTATTGTAAAGCAAATTATACACGAAATTTTTGAAGAATTTGATGGGTAGATTGCCGTAATAATAATTGGACTGGCCATTTATCAACTTCCATTCCTCCGAATAATCTTTTAGCAATGGGTAAACGTAAACAATAAATGATGGATTCACCTGATATTCTCTGGAATACTGATTGGATGTGGTTAATAAACCTGCTTTAATAGCAGCATCCAAACAAGGTACGGTTTCCTTTTGGGTTATTCTTATTTGTACATTCAACAACTGAGAAATACTAGAAACGCTAATTGCAAATCCTTTGAGGGCAGCTACATTCAATATATGTTGCTCTTTTTCGGACAGTGATTTGTAATATTCAATCTGATGATTTGTCATTAAAATGGCTTTGAGATAGGTATTTAATTTTGAATTGCAAAAGTAATTATTTTTGGTTCAATATCAATTCGTAATTTGACTAAAAATAGAGCAATCAAAACTGTTTCAATATTGTATGTTGTAGATTAGTTTAATTTGTTGTTTAAATGAAATGTTTTAATTTGCGGTAATTGAATAATGAGAAATTGTTATGTCCAAGAATGTTTCGGCTAAAGCCAATGCCGATATTCCATTAAATGAATGGGCTGAAGCCCAATCCTACTGAACCAAGTATACTTCAAATAATCCTATTTCTACAATCATGAAAATCAGCACAGAGCCAAATCAATTGACTCCTGCTTTAGACTTCGGCGTGAGCTCAGTCGAACGCTGGAGGAAAAAGGAAAATGTGTCTTTAATTGGCTTTAGCCGAAATAAATAAAAGATTTTTCGGCTAAAGCCAAGACATTATATGCTATTTATGAATGGGCTGAAGTCCTACTGAACCAAGTATACTTCAAATAATCCTATTTCTTCAATCATGAAAATCAGTACAGAGCCAAATCAATTGACTCCTGCTTTAGACTTCGGCGTGAGCTCTGTCGAACGCTGGAGGAAAAAGGAAAATGTGTCTTTAATTGGCTTTAGTCAAAATAAATAAAAGATCTTTCGGTCAAAGCCAATACATTTTATCCATTAATTAGAGTCTGTTTTTTTAGTCAAAAAGTTGCTTGAAAATTTGTATATATCATTGATATTTATTATCTTAGCTAAAAATTATTAGTATATGAAACTATATAATCAATTAAAGCTTCGTTTTGA
>Ga0247844_1003425_pt1 | contig 23267 bp, 11 predicted proteins | sample LaCtaG_FD_192421 | JGI IMG/M metagenome (GOLD analysis project Ga0247844, IMG submission 192421) | Freshwater microbial communities from meromictic Lake La Cruz, Castile-La Mancha, Spain - LaCruzMarch201714.5m_1 | ecosystem: Environmental > Aquatic > Freshwater > Lake | place: Spain: Castile-La... | reverse complement strand
TGTTCGCTACAACGACGGAGGAGCCGATATGAACTCTGCCCCTGCCTGCAGCCTCTTCAAGGGCTACAACGCTGGCGCTTGCAAAAACGACGAGTCGGGCTTGGACGCCGCCGATTTGATGAGCTCGATCGAAGTGTATCCGAACCCCACCCGCGAATTCGTGAACCTGGTTTCGACCGGGGGCATGGACTACGTCCTCACCGACCTTCAAGGACGCGTTTTGGCCGCCGGCACGACGGTGGAAGGCGAAACCCGCCTCGATCTGAGCAGCTTCGCCAAAGGCATCTACATGATCCGCATCGGATCGGGCGATACCGCCGAGGTGGTGAAAGTGGTCAAGGAATAAGCACCGCGCACCAGCGCTTTGAAAGCCGCCTCGGGAAACCGGGGCGGTTTTTTTTTATCCGCTCAAAATGAAGGGGTCATAGATTTTCATCACTTATTCTTAATACTCTATAAAGTTGATATGATATATAGAGTAATATATTTGCTGCCGAATGCGCAAGAAGAGCGCAAGAGTAAATCACAAACAAAACAAAATGAACAAGTTGAATACTTTTCTAGCTGTGGCTGGATTCTTGATCACCCCCGTAGCGATTGCCCAAACCATGCTCAATGGTCGGGTTTTGGATGTTCAATCGTCCGAACCGCTTTTCGGTGTGGCCGTAGTGATAAAAGGAAGCACCAACGGTGCAGTGACCGATTTGAACGGCACTTTTAGCCTATCCTTTAGTGGGAAGTTCCCCGTCGTGCTTTCGGCCAGCTATATTGGCTACGAGAGCAAGGAGATCATCGTGGAAAGCAACAAGAAACTTGAAATTTACTTAGCCCCTTTGGCGACGTCGTTGCGCGAAATAGCCGTAACCGCCCGCCGCCGAAGTGAGGAAGTACAAGAAATTCCCATTTCCATCGCCGTACTCAACCTCAAGGCGCTCGATAACTCGACTGCGTTCAATGTCAACACCGTCAAGGAACTCGTGCCCTCGGTTCAGCTTTATTCTTCCAACCCGAGAAATACTACACTCAACGTTCGGGGCGTCGGTTCCACATTTGGATTGACCAACGACGGCATCGATCCTGGGGTAGGGTTTTATGTCGATGGAGTTTACTTTGCCCGACCCGCGGCAGCCACTTTAGATTTTATCGACGTACAACAAATCGAAGTCCTCAAAGGCCCTCAGGGTACCTTGTTTGGAAAGAATACCACAGCCGGAACATTCAATATCACCAGTCGCAAACCCACCTTCGTTCCCACGGGCATTTTTGAGCAGAGTTTTGGCAATTTTGGTTTTATCCAGACCAAAGGTTCGCTTTCCGGACCACTCGTGGATAAAAAGCTGGCCGTTCGTCTGTCCTTTACCGGCACCCACCGCAATGGCACCCTATACAATGTCGCCACCGAGAAGTACATCAATACCCTCAACAACCAAGGGATAAGAGCCCAGTTGTTGTATCTGCCCAACGACCGGCTTAGTTTGACTTTTGCAGGAGATTACACTCGGCAACGGCCAGACGGCTTTGCCCAAGTTTACGCGGGTACCGCCCCAACGTTAAGGGCCGATTTTCGGCAATTTGAACAGATTATAGCCGATTTGGGGTACGATCTGCCGAGTCGAAACGCTTTTGATCGAAAAGTAGACCACGACACGCCATGGAGATCCAATCAGGACATGGGCGGGCTTTCCTTGAATGCCGACTTCAAATTGGCGAAAGGGACGTTGACCTCCACAACGGCTTGGAGAACGTGGCTTTGGGGCCCTTCGAATGACCGAGATTATACCGGTTTGCAATCGCTGGCCTTGTCCCAGGCCCCTTCTATTCACCATCAGTGGTCTCAAGAATTGCGTTATGTCGGCGACATCACCGACCGATTGAGTGGAGTTGTGGGATTATTTGCCTTTTATCAAAAGTTGGATGCCGACGGCGCCCACGTAGAAGAATCGGGACGCGATCAATGGCGCTTTGTTCAAGACAGTCAGGATCCCTTGTGGGAAACGCCCGGACTATTGGACGGCTACGGCATTCGTTCAGAGCCCAATTTCCGAAACTTTAGCGGAGCCATATTTGGTCAGATCGACTGGAAAGTGACGGAGAAAATCACCATTTTACCTGGACTTCGATTGAATTATGACCAAAAAGAAGTGGATTTTAAACGCAAAACCTATGGTGGACTTCAAACCAACGATCCTGCGCTAATCGCGTTGCAGCGCAAGGTATATACCGATCAAGCCTTTGCTGCGAACATCGACGATTGGAACTTTTCTGGCCAATTGACAGCGAAGTGGAGTATCGACGAACGAAATCGCATTTACGCAACGTATTCAATTGGTTTCAAGCCGGTTGGATTGAATTTGGGCGGATTGCCCACCGCCAATGGAGAGCCTTTGGTTGAGTTGGCCGTAGTAAAGCCGGAACAAGCGAACCACATTGAAATCGGGTGGAAATCGGAACCCATCGAGAATGCCACGTTCAACGTGACGTTGTTTAACACCGATATTTTCAACTATCAAACGCTGGTTCAGTCGCCTCAATTGGGGGTGAATCGGGGATATCTATCGAATGCCGATCAGGTGAGAACCCGGGGCGTCGAAATCGAGGCTACCTACGCTACCGAAAAATTCATTCGCTTGAATGGTAGTGTGGTGTACACCGATGGAAGGTATGTTTCCTTTCCCAATGCGCCGCTTCCTCTGGAGCAAACCGGTCAAACGATCGATGGACAGGCAGTGGCTTTTAAAGACATTTCTGGAGGTCAATTGCCTGGTATCTCAGAATGGTCCGCGAGCGGAGGCGTCGAGTTGTTTACCCAAGGGAAGATGGTGGGTCTACAAGGCGAGTATTTTATCGGATCGGATGTCTTTTATCGATCGGGTTTTTCTTCGAGTCCTTCCCCTTCGGAATACTTGAACATAGAGGGCTATGCGTTGATCAACCCGCGTTTGGGTTTTCGCATGCAAAAAGGGGTTAGCCTGCAGATATGGTGTCGAAACATAGCCAACGTCAACTACTTCGAGCAATTGTTGCCCGCAGGCGGGAATGCGGGTCACTTTGCCGGCGTATTGGGCGATCCTCGGATGTATGGAATTACACTGCGCTATAGTTTTTACTAAATGGAAGGCGGGGTAAAGTCATTTTGGATTTCCTCGCGTCGTTCGCAGTGCTTCGTTGTCGTTTTGTGCGGGGATTGGGGAGAGTAGGGCATACTGAATCGGCTTTAGTAGCCTTGAATTGGGCATTTCCCTTCACTTCTCCCTAACCTCGACATAACATAAGCCAACGTGCTTTGGAGTTCTCAAAATCCATCGTTAACCTTCCGCACTATGCTACGTACCGTTCTCTTTCGCAGTGCATTGCTGCTATGTTTGGCGCCTTTTGGCAGCCTGCACGCCCAGACCTTGGTGCACTATTGGAATTTCAACGACAATACCAGTCAGGCCAACATTTTGACCCCGAGCACCGCCTTGGTAGCGGGTGCGTCGATTGTGCCCTCGGCCGGTGCCGTCATCAACCTGAGCGGTACCTCCAACGGATACGACAACAACCTCAACGCCCGCAATGGCGATGCCTTTGGAACCCACCTTCGCCTCGACGACGCGGCAGGCGACACTCTTTGGTTCTATTTGCCCACCACGGGCTTCCAGAACCCAGTAATAACGATGTCGACCCGTCGCTCCAACAGCGGAGCGGGCGATATGGTCTGCTCGATTTCCGACGACGGAGGGGCCACCTTTACCTACTTTTCCACCATCAACCCGATTTCGGGCAATCCCACGCTTCAAACCCTTGATTTTAACGGGGTAGCCGCGGCTCAGAACAACCCCGATTTCGTCCTGCAAATCGCCTATGTACAAGGCGCGGGTGGAACCGCCGGGACCAACCGCATCGACAACCTGACCCTCGATGCCGATGCCTATGTGCCCCCCACCTTGGTGCACTATTGGAACTTCAACGACAACGCCTCTTTGGGCGCATTGGTTACCCCGAGCTTTTCGAGCGTAGGGGGGGCGGCCATTTCGCACGTAGCCGGAGGCATCAGCACGATTGACTTTGCGAATGGAACCGGACAGGGCTTTGACGTAAGCAACTTTAACGCCCGCAATGGCGATGCGGCCGGTACGCATCTGCGATTCAACGATCCCATCGGGGGCAAACTCCGCTTTGCCCTGCCCACCACGGGTCATTCCGATCCCGTGGTTCGCTTTGCTACCCGCCGTTCAGGTTCGGGAGCCGGTGTACAGTATTGGGCGTATACGCTCGATGGCAGCACCTATATAGCCTTCGACACCATCGCCCCGAACAACGGCAACCCCACTTTGATCGAACTTGATTTTTCGGGCATCGCTGGAGCCGACAACAATTCGGATTTCGGATTGGAAGTGTCGTTCGCCCAGGGCGGTGGCGGAACGGTCGGCAACAACCGCTTCGACAACCTTACCGTCGACGCCATCCCCAGCGGTTTGGATGTGATTGCCCCCGTAGCGGTGTTTAGCCCGATCAACGCGGCCACCAATCAGCCGGTCAACCTCGTACCCACCGTCACCTTCAACGAACCCATCGTTTTGGCAGGCGGTATCGCCGTAACCAATACCAACATCGACGCGGCCTTCGAACTGCGCCTCAACAACGCCATGGGTGCCATGGTGCCCTTTGATGCGACGATCAGCGGCAACGTAGTGAGCATCGCCCCCAACGCGGCTTTGATGAACAGCCAAACCTATTGGATCGGCGTGGTCGATGGTGCCATCGAAGATGCAGCGGGCAACGCCCTTCCCAATGGAACGGCCTCGAGCTTTTCCACCATCGCACTCCAAACGATCTTCCAGCCCGGCGACCTCGTCCCCGTGGCCTACCGCATGAACGCGACCTCGACCGAAGACCAAGTGGCCCTGCTCACCTTGGTCAACATTTTGCCCGGTACGCTGATTAATATGGCCGATGCCAAATACACCGACAACGCCCAGGCTCAGTGCGCGGGCGGACTCACTTGGACGGCTCCCCTGGGAGGCGTTCCCGCAGGCACGGTGATCTACATCCAAAACGACGTTCCCACGGCCAGCGTGGGCAGCATTTCGGGTTCCGCATTCGGACTGAGTTCGGGAGGCGATCAGTTTATCGTCTACGCGGGTACCCCCGCCAATCCGACCCACATCACCGCTCTGAGCAGCAATGCCTGGATCGGTTCGAACACCAGCTGCAGCGGGAGCTTCTCGAAAATCCCCGCCACCTTGGCCGATGGGGTCAGCTCGATCAACTTGTCGATGGCGCCAGGCAACACCGGCGGCAATACGGTCAATGCCTACTACAACGGTCCTCAAAGCGGTCCGAATCTCAAGTCCCAGATTCTAAATCCCGCCAATTGGGTGGGCGTGGGTTCGAATACGCCTCCCCAAACCTGGCCGAGCTATAGCTTCCCCGGCCCTGTGGCCGTCAGCAGCGCTACGGTACTCAATGCGACCCAAATTCGCCTGGTCTTCAACAGCGACCTCGATCCGATGTCGGCCCAGAACACCGCCAACTATACCGGTATTGCCGGAATTCAGTCTGCGGTGGTGACCAACAATGGTTCGGCCAACGATACCGTCGTGTTGACCTATGCGCCCGGCTTTGCGCAGGGTTCGAGCAACAGTGTGACCGTTAGCGGCATTCTGAGCAGCAGCGCTACGCCCATGTTCGCGCCCTACACCTTCAACTTTACCTTCTCGAGCACGATGGCCTACGCGAATCGCTTCCAGACGGTCAACGAAGGGGTTGGCATGGCGCAGTTGGTCTTCAATCTGAACAATCCCGCCGCGGGCAGCTTTGACCTCGAAGTGGTTGCCCAGAGCAGCGCCAACAGCGCGGACCATGGTTTCACGACCCAGACCATCACCATTCCGGGCAACAGCAATATTGTTACCGTCAACGTCCCCATCACCGACGATAACTCGGTTGAAGACGACGAGTACCTCTTTTTCAAGGTGAGCAATGTGAGCGGTTATACGCTTCAGGGTTCGGCCAACTACACAGTGTTTATTGTCGACAACGACCGCATGGCTCCGGCCGGAGCGGGTAATTTGACGCTCGAGCACGTCGGTAGTTTCGATCCTTCGGCCACGGGCAGCTCGACCGAGATTTCGGCCTACGACCCCAGTACGCAGAAACTGTATGCCACCAGCGCAATCCAAGATCGCCTCGATATCATTGATTTTTCGAATCCCGCGGCTCCTGTAACCGTCGGCACCGTGAATATGGCGCCCTACGGAGGTATTACGAGCGTGGCCGTGCGCAGTGGTCGCGTGGCCGTGGCCAGCCCGAATGCGAACGAGCAAATGCCCGGTTCGGTGGTCTTTTTTGACGAAAACGGGGTGTTCCAAAGCCAGGTTACGGTGGGTTCTCTGCCCGACATGATCACCTACAGCCCCGATGGCAGCTTTATTATGACCGCCAACGAAGGCCAGCCGAACGACAACTGGAGCGTAGACCCCGAGGGTTCGGTGAGCTTTATCGAGGTGGTGGCCAACATCACCCAGGCGCAGGTTACGACGGTCGACTTTACCTCGTTCAATGCGAACGAAGCGGCTCTGGTGGCTGCCGGAGTCCGCAAGGCTTCGAACATCGGCACGCTGTCGCAGAACTTCGAGCCAGAATACATCGCGATCAGCGCCGATGGAACAACGGCTTGGGTGACGCTTCAGGAAAACAACACCATTGCGGTGTTCGATGTGGCGAGCAAGACCTGCACGAATTTGTTCCCGATGGGCACCAAAGACATGAGCGCGGCGGGCAATGGCTTCGACGCTTCCGACCGCAGTCTGTCGGTGCTTTTGGCCCAGTGGCCCATCAAGTCGTTCTACATTCCCGATGCCATCGCGGCGTTTGAGCAGGGTGGGGTGTCGTATTTGATTACGGCCAACGAGGGCGACGAGCGCGAGTATTCGGCCATCAACGAGCGCACTACGGTGGGCGCCAATGGTACGGTCCTCGACCCGATGGTGTTCCCGCATGCAGCGGTCTTGAAGGAAGAGCACAACTTGGGTCGTTTCCGGATCAGCAATCAGCATGGCGATATCGACAACGACGGCGACTACGACGAGCTCTACAGCGTGGGTTCGCGTTCGTTCAGCGTATGGAATGCGCAAACCGGGGCTTTGGTGTTCGACAGCGGCAGCGAGTTCGAGCAAATCACCTCGGTCGATCCGGTCTATGCGGGCTTGTTCAATGCCGACAACGAGAACAATACGTTCAAGAGCCGCAGCCGCGCCAAGGGTCCTGAGCCCGAAGGGGTGGCCGTTTCAACGATCAATGGCAAGCCGTATGCCTTTGTGTGCCTCGAGCGCACGGGGGGCTTGATGGCCTACAATTTGGACAATCCGGCTGCGCCTCAGTTTGAGGACTATTTGAATACCCGCGATGTGAATGCCTATGCGGGCGACAATGGGGCCGAAAGCGTGAATGTGATTCCGGCTTCGCAGAGCCCCGATGGGTTGACCTATATCGTGGTGGCGAACGAGTTGAGCGGTACGCTGAGCATTTTCCGCGTTCGTACGTGCTTGGATTCGGTGGCTGCTACGCTCGACGCGACCTTGGTGGGTGCCAAGAGCGCGCGTTTGAATGGGTATGTGGCTCCGGGTTGCGGGGGCGGTTTGATCGAGCGGGGTTTTGTGTTCGGCGCGAACCCGATGCCGACCATGGACGACTCTGTGTTGGTGGCGGGTGCTTCGTATGGGGCGTTTGACCGCAATATGGGCGGTTTGGATCCGAATACGACCTACTATTTCCGCGCTTATGCGGTAACGGCCAATGGCACGGCCTATGGTGATGTGAAGAGCTTCACGACGCTGTGCAGCAAGCCGATGGTGCTCAATGCGGTCATTTCGATGCCCGCAGAATGCCCTTCGGATTTGTTCGAGCTTACGGCCGACTACACAGGGGGTTCGGGTGCCCAGACGATTCTGTGGAGCACGGGGGCTTCGACCAAGCGCGTTGCGATGATGCCGGGTACCTATTGGGTGACCGTTACGGATGCCCAGGGCTGTATGGTGAGCGATACGATTGATGTGATGGCCAATCCGGCTGCGGCTTATGCGGTGACCTTGACGAGTGTCCAAAAGAACGGTCCTCAGGTGTTTGTCCTGAACTGGACTGCGCCCACACTTCCGATGGGGTCCACGGTGATTGGGTATCTCCCGGCCTTCCGTTCGCGGGGTTCGACTTCTTGGTCTACGCTGGTGGGTACGGCTACGACCAATTTGACGTCTTCGATCGACTTTACGGGGCTCGGACTGTGCAATGCGAACTACGAGTTCTCGGTGATTGTGGAAGTCGACGAAATGGGTTCTCTCGTTACTTCGGCTCCGGCTTGTCCGATTGCCCGTGGCTACAATGCGGGCGCTGTCTGCAAGGATATGCCTTCTGAAGCCGTCCTCGATGCCGAGTCCATCGCTGCCGTTTCGGTCTATCCCAACCCGACCTCAGGTCTGGTCTACGTCGAGCTCCCCGAGGGTAGCCAAGCCCTCCTCCTCGACCTCAGCGGCCGCATCCTCGACCGCCGCACCGCAACCGAGGGTTCGATCTCCTTCGACCTTTCCGCCTACGCCCGCGGCATCTATATGATCCAAGCCCAGGTCAACGGCGAACAACACACCCTTCGCCTGATCCGCGAGTAAACGGTGTTCTTTTCTCGACCATCCAAAGCCTCCCGAATGGGGGGCTTTTTTGTTGGGGGGTGCGGATTCCGTCGCTTCTCGTTGATAATTTCTAAAAGATCAAGGGTTGGGGTCGCGTTTGCTCTGGCAGTTTTGAATCAAATTGAAGGTCCTTTTGTGGGGATATGGAAAAGCTGTGGGTCGATGGGATTTGGGTCAGGGGCGATGCTTATTTGTGTGTTCGCTTCCCGTATCATGTCGGTTTTATTGCCTTGGTTCGGACGATTCCCGGGGCGCGGTGGGATCGAAGGATTCGGGCGTGGCTGTTGGCTGCTACGGCGGATTCGCTGCACCGGGTTTGCGCTGTTTTTAAGGGGGAGGCAGAGGTTAATGTGCAAAAAGCGGAGGTTTTTTTGGGTCATATCGCGAGAACATCTTTGGTAGAAGAGGCCTACGAACGCGAACGAAAGCGATGGGTTGATTGGATGCGCAGCAAGCGCTACAGCGACAATACGGTTCGGGTGTATGGGGAGACGCTGCATCAATTTCTGTTGTTCCAGGAGGGAAGGCCCATTGTGGACTGGGTTCAGGAGGATGTAATCCGGTACAACACGGAGTGTATTTTACGTCGGGGTTTGTCGGCTTCCTTTCAGAACCAGGTGGTGAATGCGCTGAAGCTGTTTTTGAAGGTGAATGGGATCCAGAGCATCTTGCCGGATCAACTTCCTCGACCTCGGGCTGAACACCGCCTTCCGAATGTGTTGAGCAAGGAGGAGGTGAAGCGTCTGTTGGAACAGACAGTAAATGCAAAACACCGCTCGATGTTGAGTTTGATCTATGCGTGCGGATTGCGGCGAGGCGAGCTGTTGGCCTTGAGATTAGGCGATATAGACGGCGAGCGCAAGGTGCTGTGGGTACGGGGTGGCAAGGGCGCCAAAGACCGCATGATTCCATTGAGTGTTAAGGTGTTGACGATGCTGCGTGAGTATTACAAAGGGCACCGGCCAGAGGTGTGGTTGTTTGAGGGGGAGAGGATTGGAGTGCAGTACAGTGAGCGCAGTCTACAGAACGTCATGAAGCAGGCCTGCGCTAGGGCTGGGGTGAACCCCAAAGCCAGTTTACATTGGCTTCGTCATAGCTACGCAACCCACTTGCTTGAGGCAGGCACGGACTTGCGATACATTCAGGAGTTGCTTGGGCACAAAAGCTCACGGACAACGGAAATCTACACACATGTCAGTACGCGGGCCTTGGAACAAATTCGGAGTCCGTTTGATGATCTTTGATATTTTTGCATTTTCTTTAGCGACACAAAGGCGCAACTGTATCACCCCAATACAACAGCATGTGCGTAGAGGGGGTGAGGATATGGCGCCCATAAGTAAGTTATATGCCATTTTAGGACGACCGACAGTTCCAACATAACCCGACAGACCAAAGGATGAAATATTAACTTTGAAACCGAAAAAAAGAAAACAACAGAATGACTGAGAAAGCAAAAAATAAAAACTTACAAGAAGCGAAAACCAATAAGAAGGACGAGTTTTATACGCAGCTTTCCGACATTGAAAGAGAGTTAAAACATTACAAAAAACACTTTAAAGACAAGGTAGTTTACTGTAACTGTGACGACCCAAGAGTTAGTAATTTCTTCCACTACTTTTCTCACAACTTTGAAAAATTAGGACTTAAAAAACTTATTACGACTTGTTACAAAAGTCAGAGTATGGACTTGTTCAGCGAAAACAAATCTGGGCAAGCCATTTATCTTGAATATACAGGTGACAAAAATGGAAACAATGTTCCAGACCCTGACGAAATTGGAATAAAGAAACTAAAAAGCGATGGAGATTTTAGAAGTAAAGAAAGTATCAGCTTGCTAACGCAAGCTGATATTGTCGTTACCAATCCGCCTTTTTCTTTGTTTCGTGAGTATGTTTCACAACTCATCGAATACGATAAGAAATTTATTATTGTCGGACATCAAAATGCAATAAAGTACAAGGAGATTTTTCCATTAATCAGAGATAACAAACTTTGGTTGGGTTATGGATTTAAAGGTGGTGCTGGACATTTTATCAATGAACACTATGAAGATTACGCGACAGCGAATGACCGCAAAGAAGGAATGATTAGAGTATCAGGTGTTCATTGGTTTACCAATCTTGAAATCAGTAAAAGACACGAAGATTTAATTCTTTATAAAAAATATACACCAGAGGAATATCCGAAATTTGAGAATTTAGATGCAATCAATGTAGATGTTACCAAAGACATTCCAATTGATTATGATGGAATGATGGGTGTGCCTATTACGTTTATGGACAAATACAATCCCGACCAATTCGAAATAATTGGCGTAGGTATCGCAAACTTAGGACTTGAAATGGGAATACAGCCATACAAACCCGAACATAAAAAATACAGAAAAGAAGTGCAAAAAAGAGGTGCTGTTGATGGCGATTTGTATATGATGGTCAATGGTGTGGTAACCGTTCCTTATTCCCGAATAATCATAAAGAGAAAGAAATAATGAAAATAGAACTTAAAGAAATAACAGTCCGTGAACTTACAAACGGTTATGAAGACAAGGAAGAAAACGGAGTTTTAGGATACGATGGAAAATTAGATATTCGTCCACCTTTCCAACGTGAATTTGTTTATGACCCAAAAGAACGTGATGCAGTGTTAAAGACTTTACAAAAGGACTTCCCACTTAATGTAATGTATTGGGCAGTTCGTGATGACGGAAATTTTGAAGTTATAGACGGACAACAAAGAACTATTTCCATTTGTCAATATGTAAACGGTGATTATTCAATCAATGGTTTAGCATTTCATAATTTACCAAAAGACAAGCAAGAGCAAATATTGAATTATACCTTAATGGTTTACTTCTGCTCAGGTACAGACAGCGAAAAACTAGATTGGTTTGAGACAATAAATATTGCTGGTAAAGTTCTAACAAATCAAGAATTAAGAAATGCTGTATATTCAGGTTCTTGGGTTTCTGATGCCAAACGCTACTTTTCAAAAAACAGCAGACCAAAAATTGGAGATGAATATTTAACAGGTTCTGCCAACAGACAAGAATATCTTGAAACTGCAATAGATTGGATTTCTAACAGCAGTATCAAAGAATATATGTCAAAGAACCAACACGAGCCAAATGCAAATGAACTTTGGCTTTATTTTCAAGCTGTAATTAATTGGGTTAAGGCAACATTTCCAAAGTATCGAAAAGAAATGAAAGGAATAAAATGGGGCTTCCTTTATAATGAATTTAAAGACAAAAAATTTGACCCTAAAAAACTTGAAGATGAAATAACAACTTTAATGTTGGACGAAGATGTAGAGAATAAAAAAGGAATTTACATCTACGTCATGACAAGAAAAGAAAGGTTCCTAAACATTCGTGCATTTAGCGACAAACAAAAACGTGAAGCATACGAAAGACAAAAAGGAATTTGCCCAGTTTGCACAGAAGAATACCAAATCGAAGAAATGGAAGGCGACCATATTACACCTTGGCATTTAGGCGGTAAGACAACAGCGGACAATTGCCAAATGTTATGCAAAGACGATAATAGAAGAAAGAGTGGGAAATGACGACAGAAAGAAAAACGGCATATAACAGCACCTACAAGAAATTGGCGGTTCAGTGGTTAAATGAAGCTTTGTGCTTCGTATCAAGTTCAGTGCTGGCAGACAGTTTTCGTCTCCGAAATCGCCAACTTCTTGTAGCTGCAAAACGTTAGCACTCACCCTAAAAGACCGACACGACAGAAAATGAACGAACAGAAAATGAAAGACGAAAAGCCAACGCTTCGGCAAAATCAAAAGAGCTGCAACCCAACGCACAAAGCCAACACTTTGCAGCACATTTGCTTTTGCCCCAACCGCACAACCTCACATTCGACAATCTTAAACTAATACAGAGAAATAAATGTCAGGAACGAAAAAAGAAAGCCATTGGATTCCCTTAGCCGACCTTATGACGGTTCTAATGGTAATTTTTCTGTTTATGTCTATTTCTTATATGGCATTAATGGAAAAGCGACAAAAGGAACAAAATCAAATATTTAAGGACTATGAAGAATCTAAAGTGGCATTACATAACGAATTAAACGAAGCTTTTAAAAACGATTTTGCAAAATGGAACTTAAAACTTGACAACGACTTGTCAATAAAATTTACAAATCCACAAGTTTTGTTTGATGAAGGAAAATCAGATGTTACTCCAACATTCCAAAATATTTTAAGAGAGTTTCTGCCTAAATATTTAAGGGTTGTTTTACAAGATAAATACAAAGACAAAATTGCAGAAATCCGTATCGAAGGACACACAAACACGAAGCCCATTAACAAAACAAGCGACCCCTACATTGACAATATGGAGTTGTCACAAAACAGAGCAAGAAATGTTTTAGGTTTTCTGAGACAACAAGATTGTTTTATAAATCTTGAAACAAATAAAAAAGACAGGTTACAGTATTGGCTGACAGCCAATGGTCTTTCATACGGACGAACCGTAGATAAAGATTTTAAAATTGCATTTGGTAGCAACCAACCAATTGACAATGACAAATCAAGAAGAGTTGAATTTAGAATTGTAACAACTAGCGAAGCCATTATTAACGAAGCACTTAAAAACATTGAAGAGAAATGAACATAGTTGAAATATTTATTGCAATAGCATTGTTTTCATATCTAATTTATGGAATCTATGTACTCAATATAGCAAAGAAAGATTACGGTAAAGTAAACCTAAACGACTTGGATTTAATTCCGTCAATGTTTACTACAATTGGGATATTAGGAACATTTGGTGGTATTGCTTATGGTTTATGGTTCTTTAATCCTGAAGACATTGAAAAAAGTATTCCTACATTATTACAAGGATTAAAAACAGCATTTTTTGCATCTATTGCTGGTATTGCTCTGTCAATTATCTTTTCAAAGAGAATATCGTTTGTTAAAAACAAAAATGAAAAAGGTGTTTTAAGCGATGAAACAATAGCTATAAACAAACTAATCGAATCAATTGAAGAATTAAGAAATGATTTCTCTACCACAGACGATAATGGCAACAAGATTAAAGCAGGAAATCTGTTTAGAGACATTTATAAAGAATCTTCAAAACAATCAAATGCACTACAAACATTTTCAAGTGATTTGGCATTAACTATTTCCGCAGGGTTTGAAGAAATATTAAATAATCCAACCGAAGGTGTAGTTGCTGAATTAAAATTAGTTAAAGCTGAAATAGAAAGATTAGGAAAGAAATTGCAAGACCCAGCTACTGATATGACGCAAAATATTGTAAAAGAATTGCAGGAATCAATGGGTAAAATGATTGAAGAGTTTAAATCTTCAATGAGTGGCGATACCAAAAATGAAATGGAACATTTGGCAAAACTTCTTGGACAAGCAGGCGGTTCGCTAACCGACTTTCCAATGAAATTACAAAATATGACAGATAACCTAAATGAAAATTTCAGGGGATTACAGGATGTTGTAAAACAAATCTCTCAACAAACTCTTTCTCAATCAGAAGATTCAACTAATGCAATGAAAAAGCAGGTTGAAGAAATGAGTGAAATTTTGAGAAGTAAAGTAGGTGATTTACAAACTGGTCAACAATCATTATTAACGGAACAGTCTAAAAATTTACAGGTTTCAGAGAATTTATTGAGTGCATTCAATACAAGTATTGAAAATATGAATGGTTTATCTGTTGGCGTAGCACAGAGTATAAGTAATTTAAATGAAGCTCAAGAAGCATTGGCAACTACAATTTCAAATTTCAGAAACGCTTCACAAGAAATCAATACATCATCTAGCAAATTTGGAGAATCTCAATTATTATTCTCAAAGCACTCAAATGAGTTCTTGCAAAACAATACCAGTACTATTGATGAGATTCAAAAATCCTTAGTAAAAGCCAAAGATGTTTCAGCAGATTACGCACAAAAATTTGAAATAATTGAAAAAGGTTTACAAGATATTTTTGCGAAAATCACAGTTGGACTTAAAGATTATCAGGAAACAGTAAGTGGAAGTCTTGAAACATATTTAGGCAAATACACGGAAGCATTGACTAAAACAGCTGAATCACTTGCAGGAGCCTCATCCAAACAAGAAGATATTTTAGAAGAACTAACAGAGCAACTTAGTAAACTAAACTCAAGAAGAAATTAGTATGACTACAACTCAAGACATACTACAATTTCACTTTTCACCGACAACTCTAAAGCAGTCGGCTCAAAAGATTATTCCAATAACACTGAGTTCTCTTAACGAACTTAGAATTGACAAGCTACATAAAATCACAGAAGAAGTTGGAGCCAATTCCTTTTCATTTTCGGGAAACAATCGTATTCCACAAGTTTTTAGAAAATTCAAAAGTTCAATCAATGATGAAAACAGCCTTTTTGAACGAAGAGAATTAAGAACATTGACCTATTCATTAACCTATTCTGAAAGAAACTTACAGACAATTTTTAGCGTTGAAAATGAACTCAAAAGTGCTTTGGAAGCAATGGAAACTAATTGGCGTGATTCTTTTTTATCGGGCTTGATAGATTGCCTTTTAAGCAATTGGGAAACTAAGCATCAAAAGTCCTTAGAGCAATTGGAACAATTCATCACTAAAAAATTGGATAACTATTCAGGAAACAGAAACACATTAAATTCATTCAAAAGCAACAAGCGTTACTTTAATACTAAAAATGGCGACTCAATATTAGGCGACACAATAGCCAAACTTAATAGACCAATTCAAGAAGCAACAAAAATATTGGGTGTGCCAGAATCTTGGTTTTCTTATTCTTATTTTTCAAGAGTTATAATTACCTACTACGAAAGGAACAAAGCGAATATTCTTAATGAAATAGATAATCTGAACGAAGTTCTATTGAAAAATAATAGTTCAATCACAAGTAAAAGATTAGTCAGCAAAATGATTATTCAAGCAAATCAACCAGCTTTTGCAACCTTACAAGACAGAATAAAGAAAATTGCATTCACCCAAATTGGCGACCCAAGCAATATATCAAATTGGACAGCTTTTGAAAATGCAACAGAAACCGAAAAAGTAGAAATAATTCAAGGACGAAATATTTTAAACGAGTGGATTACACAACAATTTATTAATGTGTTTTTCAATGTTTGTATAAATGATGAAAGACGAAAAAAGTTTTGGCTTCGCTTTGCTTCAAAAATATCATCTTTCAAAGTTTATGGACCTCAACATACAAAAGCCATACTTAAACGAGATGAAAAAATTGCTGAATATGTTGATGCAAGGTTTGAATCCGTTTCAAGCAGGCGTGATGTTTCGGCATTTATACTATACATCGGAGATTATATGTTGATTGAATTTAGCAACGAAGGCTACGCTTTCTATGCTTACAAAATCAACAGTTCTTACAGACCGAGTTTGAGTTACCAACTAAATAGTGTAGATGATTTAAGAAATGGTTCTATGCCAATGGCTGTGCATAGTGATAATTATTACGACTATTTTAATGACGAAGGTAGATTAACCCATAGAGATGGTAATCAAATTTGGGAAACAAGATTTAATAGTTGGATGAACAAAAAGGTCTTCGTATGATTCTAAAATTTAACTACAACAACAATTTTTCATTCTATTTTCTCAATCAATCAGAGAATAAAATTCCTGTTTCTAATTGGGAAGAACTACAATCAGAATTTTTATCTCAACTTGCCATTTTCAGCGAATTACAAGATAATGGTTTAGCTGATTACACAGAATATTACTGTGAAGTTGACAGTTTAGAAATTTTAAAGTTAAGCGATATTGACAAACAGATTTTAGATTTACCTAATAGTTATCCGTATGAAATATTTATAGAATCTGATGGCGTGCTTTCCCAAAATACTTTTAAATTCAAATACGGTTTTTATGATTTTAGTCCAAATGGCACAAGATTAAACACAAAAAGAAATGGAACAATTTTATACGTAGATGATATTCCATATCTGTTATCTGAAAATCAATACAAAATTTGTGAAGCCATTGAAGAGTTCAATAATTTAATTGATACGCAAAAAGGAAATGTAATTAATCTTAAAAAACTATCTGAATTAAAAACACTTTCCAATGAAAGTGGATTGACGTTAGAGCATTTTTTGAATAATCAAGAATTATTTATTCCTGAAAAAATTAAATTAGATATTGACTTCAATAATGGTTTTCTTGAAATATACCCAACAGTCGATATTGCTAACCCAGTTGGATTTACCAGCACTTTTGACAGAATACCAACTGTGAGAGATATTTATCCAATCTCAGGCAATAATGGTGAAACGACAAGAGTAATAATTTCAGAAAACCAAAAATTAGAGTTAAAAAAGATAAAGAGTAACAGGAAAATTTCAGACCGTGAATCAATACAAGAAATAATCGAACATCCTGAATTATTTTTCAATGATGAAGAAGTTGATTTCACAGTTTTTTATAGCGACAGAGTTAAAGAAATTGGGGTTTATAGTCCAAAGTTTTATCCTTTTGCAAGCCCATATAAATCACAATGGATACCGGGTATTGTGGTAAAGGACAAAGTCCACGGAGAGAAAAGAATCTATTTTAAATCGCAAGAAAGACTTGCTGATTTTATAGAACAAAAGGAAAAAGCAGTAAAGGAAAAGAAACAAACTGTTCAATGGGAAGAAACAGAAATTCCTATTGAAGATGCAGAGAAATTTATTAAAACTGCTAAAAAACAATTTGAAAATCCTAACAAACCTGTTAAACAAGAAAAAAAAACAGACCACGAAGTACTTATTATCAAAGAAAATGCTGAGCTAACAGAGTTTAGCAATAGCAATGAATTGCCTGAAAATTTAAAGCATAACTTTTACGAAATATCCAATTTAGACAGCGAAATAAGTTTAATGGAGCATCAAAAGGAAGGTATATCTTGGTTACAATCATTATTCAAAGAAAATTTTGCAGGTGGATTACTAGCCGATGATATGGGACTTGGTAAAACATTGCAATTACTTTATTTCATTGAGTGGCACTGTCAACATTACAGTGATAATAAACCTTATTTAATTGTTGCTCCTGTTAGTTTACTTGAAAATTGGGAAAACGAATATCAAAAGTTTTTTAGCCCACAAAATTTGCCTTTACTCAAACTATATGGTTCTGTTTCATTAACCAAAGAAAATAATCATATCCAAAACCAACAAGATGCAAAGCGTCTTCAATCCAAACAAATCATCTTAACGAATTATGAAACTGTAAGATCATATCAAATTAGTTTGGGATTGGTTGATTTTGCGATAATCGCACTTGATGAAGCACAAAAAATAAAAACACCAGGAACTCAGATTACAAATGCAAGCAAAGCTTTAAAAGCAGATTTCAAAATTGCAATGACAGGAACACCAGTAGAAAACACCCTAGTTGACATTTGGTGCTTAATGGATTTTGCAGTACCAGGACTTCTAGGAAATGCAAAAGATTTTGCAAAAGAATACCAAAAACCCTTAAGCGATGAAGGTACAGATATCAAAGCACTAACAGAACAACTTCGCAATAACATTGGTGTATTTATCAAAAGAAGATTGAAAAGTGATGTAGCAAAGGATTTACCAAACAAACACGATAATGCTAATTCAAGAATTAAAAAAGTAATGTCAACTATTCAATTAGACCGATACAAACAGGAAATTGAAATGGCAAATGATTCAGAATTAGAAGGCGTTGAAAAAAGAAATCAAAAATTAAAATCGCTTTGGGCAGTCCGAGACATTTCAGACCATCCGTTTTTATTGGAAAGTCAAATTTTGAATTTTACAAGCGAAGAACTTATTTCTAGTTCTTCAAAATTACAAACGACTATTGGTATTTTAGCTGATATAAAATCTAAAGGCGAAAAAGCTATAATATTTGCAGACAGAAGAAAAACACAAAAAATGCTGCAAAAAATTGTGTACGATACTTTTGGCATTTTTACAAGCATCATAAATGGCGACACACCGACAACAAAGCAACTTGAAGGCAAATCAAAATTAAGCAGACAGCAAACAATTGACCGTTTTCAATCCGAAGAAGGATTTAATGTAATCATTATGTCGCCAATTGCAGCTGGTGTTGGATTGAACGTAACCAAAGCAAACCATATCATCCATTATACAAGACATTGGAATCCTGCAAAAGAAGAGCAAGCAACAGACCGAGCATACAGAATAGGACAACAAAAGGATGTTTTTGTGTATTACCCAATGGCTGTTTTTCCAGAAGAAATGCAAGACGAAAGCGGTAATAGATTAAAATCTTTTGATGAAATTCTTGATATATTACTAAACAATAAAAAAGCACTAGCGAGTAATACACTCTTCCCGACAGAGCAAGCAGAAATTACACCTGACGAACTATTTGGTAACATATTTGGAACAAAAACCGAAACTAAATCAAAGTCATTGTCTTTGCTGGACATAGACAGATTGAATCCTAATTTATTTGAAGCAAGTATTGCTGCTCTTTATAAAAAACAAGGGTTTGAAATTTACTTAACACCATACTCCAACGACAAAGGTGTTGATGTTGTTGTTCTCAAAAATGGAGAGAACTATCTTATTCAAGTTAAACAGACAAAGTCATTGGTTGGAAATGAAGCAATACAGGAAATTTGTACAGCTAAAAATTATTATGAGAACAAATTTAATGAGCAATTCAATTTATTGACCGTGACAAACAATGACTATAGTTCATCAGCAAAAATATTAGCTAAGACCAACGACATTCAATTATTTAATCGTAATCATTTGGAAAACCTTATAAATACAACCGACATAACAATACAGGAAATTAACAAAATCGAATCTCAACGAATGACACGGGTATAGCCAACGCATTTGGTGGCACATTTGCAGTTTTTCCAACCGCACAAAGCCAAGCAAAAAACAACAAAAGAGCCACCAAGCCAACGCACCCCAAACAGACACGAAATGACAGCGAACAACCACGACAGAAAAGAAGGGCGAAGTGCTAACAGCGGTTTTGCAAAAAAGCGGGTTCAGTGGTTAATTGAACATTCTACCTCGCATCAACTTTTGTGCTATGTTGAGAGTTTTGAGCTCCGCAATCCGCTTCTTCGCAAAGCCGCAAACCGTTACCGGCAACCCTATGACGACAGTGCAGACCATGAACGAAAGTGCTAAAACGGACAGACAAAATGCCAACGCTTCGCAAAATAAAAAGAGCTGCAATGCCACCCACAAGCCGACACAAATTGCAGCACATTTTATTTTGCCCAACGCTCCCAAGCCCACCCACCACCCATATAGGACTTGTTGACAATCTTGAGAGTAAAAACACAGGTAATTATGACTGACAGACCGATTAAAAACATAAATTTGTGATAAACATTAATTTGAAGAGTAAGCAAACAAAATGATTAGAAAACTTGACGATTTAGAAGCAAATGCACTTAAATTTTGGCCACCTAAAATTGCTGAGACAAAACGCAATTCCAGTATAATTCCAAAACTTATTGAGACACAAGACAAGTTTATCAGCTTGTTAAACATTGCAGACGCAGAGCCGTTTGCATGGAAGAAAGTTTTGGAAACGACAAAAGAACTTTCCGCAAATCTTTTCCTAAAACATTTAATGGTTCTCTCGGACATTGGTGGTGAAAAGCTAATGAGATTTAAAAAAGAGTTGCCAAAAATATTTGAGAACAACACAATGGAATTTGTTTGGAACGCAAAGAACTATTCCTACAAATTTCAAACACTTTCAGGAAACAAAACTTGGAACAACACACATTTGAAAGTTGACGGTGTTGGACTTTCAACTCATCAAAAACTCAATCCAGTAATTGAGGATATTACAAACCTTCTTTTATTTGGCGGTGCTGCATTAGCCGAGAACATTCCAGCAGACATTGAAGAAAAATGTGTCATTGGAAATCTAATCGGACACAAAAAAGAACTTGATGCTTTTGTAAGACAGCGATACATTTGGGTAAGTAGAATTACAGGCGGTGCGACTGCAAATTCATTAGGCAACCTTGCACAGAAATATGTAGTTGATTATTTGCAAGACAAATTACCGAATTGGGATTTCAGCAAAAAGCAAATTCAAAAAATCAGTCAAAACAAACGGACACTTCTTTCCTATGACATTGTTGGAAATTCACCGAAAGGAAAGTTTTGTGCGATTGAGGTTTGTTTTCAGGTTACTACCAACAGCGTAATAGAACGCAAGGCAGGACAAGCACAGGACAGACAAAAGCAATTACACAAGCACGGACATTTTATTGCTTACATCATTGACGGAGCAGGAAACTTTGAACGGCTATCTGCATTAAGAACACTTTGCCAATTCAGCGACTGCACAGTTACGCTGAAAGACAGTGAACTTGATAAACTTTCAAAATTCTTATTGAGTTTAGACAAATAAGCCATGCACCAAAGCGAAAACTCAATACCACTCAAAATAAAAAAGATAAGCAAGAACTTATCAGAAGCAGTTCCTGCTTCTGATAATGTTGAGTTTGTTATTCTCCCTTATTACAATTCTCTTGAAGCAATTCCTCATAAGGAAAATTTATTTTCCGACCTGAATAACTTCATAAGCAAAACAGATAAGAACGCAACGATTGCTATTCTCACTTCACCAATTTTTGCAAATGACTTTTGTGCTCAATTAAAACACGACATTCATTTGAAACTTTGGATTACTGTAAAACTTGAAAAGCCGATTGAGCATAAAAATTATTTGACAGAGCAACACGGAGCATTGCTAATTCTCACACGATACAAAGAAGGTTTGCAACACACCAAGACAAGAATTGGTTACACCTATTGTCCGTGTTGCGACAAGACAACAAAAGATTACGGAGGCAAAAAACATTTGTATCACGAGTTTGGGACACTTATGTCAGATGTTTGGAAAGATGTAACCGTTGACTTTGAAAACTATCCAACAGAACTTGTAAATCGTTTAGGTGATTTGTTTGGTTTGCCGCAATACAAAACATTAAATGTTTATGACCAAAGAGAATTATACAAACCAACAAACAAGAAACATTCTTTCATGCAATTTTCGCAAAGCGAAAATTTCTATTCTGCTAAATCAAAGTTATTAAACGGAGATTGCATTGAACAACTTAAAACAATTCCCGACAACAGCATTGACTTTTGTTTTGCAGACCCACCTTACAATTTGAATAAGAAATATGAAAGTTGGGATGACGGAATTGACATTCAAAAGTATTTTGAATGGTGCGACCAATGGTTAAGTGAACTTGCAAGAGTTTTAAAACCAGGGCGGACACTTGCAGTTTTAAATATTCCTCAATGGTGTGTTAGACACTTCAAACACTTAAACACAATTTTAGATTATCAAGATTGGATTGTTTGGGAAGGTTTATCAATGCCAGTGAGAATGATAATGCCTTCGCATTATTCTATTCTTTGCTTCAGCAAGGGCAAACCGAAAGCATTGCCAGCAACAGAGAGAAAAACAAATTCTGTTTTAGAAAGCAAAGCGATTGAAACATACAAAGAAAATTTTTGCATCAGACCAAATTGCATTTCAAAACGCAAGCGTTTGAAAACAAAAGACAGTGAGTTTGTTTCAAATGTTTGGTTTGACATTCATCGCTTGAAACACAACAGCCGTAGAGTTGACCATCCTTGTCAATTACCGCCAATGTTTATGTATCGTTTGATTTCTCTTTTCACAAACGAAGGAGAATTTGTTTTAGACCCTTTCAACGGAGCAGGGACAACTACATTGACAGCACAGCAGCTAAACAGAAAATATGTTGGCATTGAACTTTCAGAATATTATCACAACATCACAAGTGAAAGACACAAAGAATTAAGTTCAGGACTTGACCCTTTCAGAAAAATTAATGACGACAAGCCGAAAGCAAAAAACAGTCGTGTTGAGAGATTGAAAAAACAGAAATACGAAGTGAGTAAAAAGGTTTTACAACTTGAAATTAAAACGATTTCAAAGCAACTTGGACACATTCCGACCAAAGAAGAAGTAACACAGCACAGTAAATTTCCGATTGAATATTTTGAAAACTATTTTATCAGTTGGGGAGAAGTTACGGCAGCAGCAAGGACAACTGGCATGACAGAGAATAGACAAAACGGAAACGGAACATACCAGACACCTGAGCCACAGTTACGACTTTTTGAAGAAAAGAAATCAAAGTATAAGAAAACAAAGAAATCGGAAGTTGTTACGACATAGCCAACGCTTTTGGTGGCACATTTGCTTTTTTGCAACTGCGCAAAGCCAATCAAAAAAAGCAAAAGAGCCACCAAGCCAACGCACCAAGACACAGCGACAATGGACGGACAATACCACGACAAAGACAGAAGGGCAGCCGGTAACAAGGGGTTTGCGATAGCGGGGGTTCCGTGCTTCGGAGACACATTTGTGCAAGGTGGAAGTTCTGTTCTCCGAATGAAGTTTAGTGCTAAAACACCCCGCCATCGCAAACCCCCGAAACGTTATGGGAAAGGCTATTTGAACAGACATTGTAACATGAACATAAAAGAGTAAATTTGAACCCAACAAAAATGAAAATAATGAAATAGAATAAAATACAGTCTTAATGGCTGATATATAATATTGCG
>Ga0247844_1003422_pt1 | contig 23274 bp, 10 predicted proteins | sample LaCtaG_FD_192421 | JGI IMG/M metagenome (GOLD analysis project Ga0247844, IMG submission 192421) | Freshwater microbial communities from meromictic Lake La Cruz, Castile-La Mancha, Spain - LaCruzMarch201714.5m_1 | ecosystem: Environmental > Aquatic > Freshwater > Lake | place: Spain: Castile-La... | reverse complement strand
TTCGTTTCCTTCTTCACCGGCCTCACCCGCAAACCTGGAGCCGAACCGCGCGAGAAACGCATCTTTTGGGACAGCGCCAAACCGCCCGCGCATCACCTCGTCGATGGCCGCCCCATGCAGCCAAAGACCATCGGCGCTGTCGAGCCCGTCAAACACGACGGCGACCCACGAGCCGCCCTCGCTCAATGGCTCACTTCGCCCGACAACGAACTCTTCAGTCGCAACCTCGCCAACCGCATCTGGGCGCAGCTCATGGGCCGCGGCATCGTCCATCCCGTGGACGACGTGCGCGTCACCAATCCGCCGGTGAATGAGCCGCTCCTCGCCGACCTCGCCGCGCATCTTGTCACCTCCAAGTTCAGCCTCCGTTCCCTCGTGCGCGACATCTGCACATCACGCACCTATCAACTCAGCTCCACGCCGAACGACACCAACCGCCGCGACACTCGCCAATTCTCCCGCGCCTACCTGCGCCGCCTCCGCGCCGATGTCTTCATCGACAGCGTCGTCGCCGTCACCGGCATCCCACGCGGCATGGGCAACTTCCCCGAAGGCACCCGCGCCATCGATTACTACCCACGCAGCGGTGGAAGCACCGAGAATGCGAACTTTGGCGACAACGTCTTCAAATGCCTCGGCCGCAGCGCCCGAGGCAGCGTCTCCTCCAACGAGACCAAAACCGCCCCCACCATCTCGCAGGCTCTGCACCTCTCCGTTGGCGACACCATCAACGCCCGCAACCACTGCGGCGAACAGCTCGCCAACATCGTCAAGGCCCGCACCCCGCCCGCCACCGTCATCGAAGACCTCTTCATCCGCTGCCTCAGCCGCAAACCCACCGCCGAAGAACTCGCCGGCTTCCAAAAAATCATCCCCGAGCCACCGACCAACATCAAACCCTACGAAGACCTCGTCTGGGCGCTGCTGAACTCGACGGAGTTCATGTTCAATCATTGAGCCGAAGGCAAAATCATGAACAGGCAAAGAAGTCCCCTCATTTGTCTGCTCACCGCATTCGCAACCCTATTTCTGCCTGCGCAGCTATTTGGTGTAGCTAAGCCCAATATCTTCATCATCCTCGCCGACGACCTCGGCTACGGCGATGTGCAGTGCTACAACCCGCAGCGCGGCAAAATCCCCACGCCCCACATCGACGCACTCGCCGCCCAAGGCATGCGCTTCACCGACGCCCACTCGTCCTCAGGCGTGTGCTCGCCCTCTCGCTACACCTTGCTCACAGGCCGCTATCATTGGCGGACCACCTTGCAGAAAGGCATCGTCAAACTCTGGGAGCCACCACTCATCGCCCCGGAACGCATCACCATCGGCACGCTCGCCAGGCAGCACGGCTACCGCACCGCCTGCATCGGCAAATGGCACCTCGGCTGGGATTGGGCCATTCCCGAGGAACGCGCGGCCTTGTTCAAACAGAAGCCGCAAGGCCAGGCCGTGGCCACCGACGAGCACCGCGCCGTGTGGCGGGAAGTTTTCTCCCAACCCATCGCCGGAGGGCCGACCACCCGTGGATTCGACAGCTACTTCGGCACCGATGTCCCCAACTGGCCGCCGTTCTGCTTCATCGAAAATCAGCGCACCCTCGGCATCCCCAGCGAGTTCCTGCCCGCCCGGCTGATTGGCAACAAACAAGCCGACAATCAAGGCCCCGCGCTCAAAGGTTGGACGCTGGAACCCATCCTGCCCGCGCTCATCGACCGCGCCGCCGCCTTCATCACCGACTCCGCCCCAAAATCAGCCCCCTTCCTGCTCTACCTGCCGCTCACCTCGCCCCACGAGCCCCTGGCCGTGAACGCGGAATGGAAAGACAAAAGCGGCCTCAACCTCCACGCTGATTTTGTCATGGAGACCGATGCCGCCATCGGCCGAGTGCTCCACGCATTGGAAAAAAGCGGCGTTGCAGCAAACACCCTCGTCATCTTCACCTCCGACAACGGCGTTGCCCCCTACGCTGGCAAAGGAGAGTTGGAAAAGAAAGGTCACTACCCCAGCGGCCCCTTGCGCGGAGCCAAAGCTGACGCCTGGGAAGGCGGCCACCGCGTGCCCTTCATCGTGCGCTGGCCCGGCATCGTGAAGGAAGGCAGCGTGTGCGGCCAACTCATCCACCAAGCGGACATCATCGCCACGCTGTCCGACATCTTCGAGACCAAGCTGCCCGACAACGCCGGAGAAGACAGCTTCAGCCTGCTGCCCCTATTGAAAGGGAATGACCAGCCCATCCGAGAAACCGCCGTCAGCGCCTCCATCGAAGGCATTCCCGCCGTCCGCCACGGTCCGTGGAAATACATCCCCGCACCCGGCTCCGGTGGCTGGGGCGCTGGCGGCGATCAATCGCAGGCCGAACAGCTCTACAATCTCACCGACGACATCGGCGAAACCAAAAACCTCGCCGCCGCCATGCCGGAGAAAGTCGCTGAGATGAAAGCCCTGCTCGAAAAGCTCATCACCGCTGGTCGCAGCACCCAAGGGCCACCGCAACGGAACGACATCGAAGTCGTGCGCCATCCTCTCTCACAGACCACAAGATGAAGACCCCAATCCCCTTTTTCTGCCGCCCATTTTTTTGCCGACTCATCCTCACCGCCCTTCTCCTCGGACCGCTGGCAGGGCTCGACGCCGCCGAATACTTCGTCTCCACGCGTGGCAGTGATGCCACTGCTGGCAACGCCGCCGCAACAGCGTTTGCGACTGTCGGCAAAGGCGTCGCGATGCTGAAGGTGGGCGACACGCTGACCATCCTGCCGGGCGAGTATCTCGAATCCATCGAGGTGAAGAAGCTTGCGGGGACCAAAGACTCGCCAGTCACGATTCGGGCGCAGCGTGAGGGGACGGTGTTGCTGCGCGGGGATATGGAAGTCGCGGGATGGGTGGCGGTGGCGGGACTTGACGGGGTGTTTGCGGTGAGTTTTGACAAGACCGCGCAGGGCGTGGCCGATCCGCGCACGATGACGCATTACGAACCCGCCGCGACGGCGGTGGAGATCGGCACGAAGCCGGGCGCGTTCTTCCATGATGCGAAGTCGGGCCGCCTGCTCGTGCGCACGGCGGATGCGCGGCCTCCGGGAGTGCTCATGGTGTCCATCACGAACGGCAATGGGCTGGCGTTGGAGAACTGCGCGCACATCGTCATTGAGGGGCTGGCCTTCACTGGCTATCAGCATGCGGACACCTCGGTCTTGCTTGGCTCGCGCACGCGCTGGGGGATCATCGCCGGGAAGTGCGAGAGCATCACGCTGCGCCGTTGCGTGGCGTATCTGAACAGCGGTGGCCTTTGCTTCACGACCGGCACGGCGAACTCGGTGATCGAGGATTGTTTTGTCTTCGCCAATGCGTCGCGAACGATCGGCATCTCGAATCAAATTCTGGGTTGGGGCGCGAAGGACTGCGTCTTCCGGCGCAATCGTATCGAGGGCTTTAACAGTCCCACCGGCAGCCAGGACCAGATCACTTTTTACAGCAACGAGGGACAGACGAATCTGCTGGAAGGCAACATCGCCATCCGCGCCAGTTTCATGGACAAGGGCGACGCGAAAAACGTGCGCGTGGTGAGCAATCTCACGACGGGGCCGAAGCCGGGATTTTACCAGCAGGAGGACGCCTCGAACCTGCGCGTGCAATACACCAACCCGGCGAAGCTGGCCGCGCAGTTCGCCGATCCGGTGAATGGCGACTTCCGCCTGCTGCCGGAGTCGCCGCAGCGAGGCAAAGGATTGAATGGCGCGGACCCCGGACCGAATCCCTTCCGCGAGGAGGTGTTTTTCGTCTCGCCGGAGGGCGATGACAGCGCGCTCGGCCTCTCGCCCTCGAAGCCGTGGAAGTCGCTCAAGCACGCCGCGGCTCGCGCGAAGGCGGGCGACACGATCTACCTCATGCCCGGCGTGTATGAGGAGGCGCTCGCGCCCGTGCAGTCCGGCACGGCGGATAAGCCCATCCGATTCGCCCGATATGCCGACGGTCGCGTGATTCTGGATGGCAAAGGCACGCTGCCTGTGGGCATTGATCTCAGCGGACGCTCGCACATCGTAATCGAGGGCCTCGTCGTGCGGAACTTCGCGCAGCATGGCGTGAAGGCGGCGGACTGCGCGAGCATTACGCTTTCGCATCTCATGATCGGCGGTAGCGGCAGCGATGGGTTGAGCGCCAGGAAGGTGAACGTGCTGACCCTGCGGCATTGCTTCCTCGGGCGCAGTGGCGGTTCGGTGGTGCGGCTGGAGCAATGCGGCGATGCCACGCTAACGGGCAATCTTTTCGGCGACTGCACCGGACCGCGTCTCGTGTGCGATGCGCCCACATTCGCGACCTTGTGGTCGGATCGGAATCACTTCAATGCCGCCGCAGCCGGGCTGCTCGTCGAAGCTGCCGGTCAATCACACGTAACCCTCGCCGACTGGCAGAAAACCGGCATGGACATGCACAGCTTCACCACAGAGCCGGGCTTCGATGACAAAGGGACCGGCGGAGGTGGTGTCCTGCTCCGCGCGGATTCGACGCTCATCGGGCGCGGACCGCTCGCGGCGGCCATCGGACCGTTTCGCCGCATGAGCGTGGAGCAACCCGTAACCGTCGAACAGTCGCGTCTGCACAGCGCCACGCCGACCACGGCGAATCTCGAATGCCGCACGCCCTCCGCGCCGGTGGAGATCATGCTGGAGTGGGGCGACTCACCCGCGCTCGGTCAGAAACGCACCGCGCTCGACGGCATCACCCATTCAGTCAGCCTCACCGGCTTGAAAGCGGGCGCTACTTATCACGCGCGCTTCACCACCGCCGTCCGCGAGACGCGCACCGTCTTCGCCACAGATAGCGACACGATCCAAGCCACCGGCGATGCCGCGCAATCCGAAACGATCACCTTCACCACGCCCGCGTCCGCCACAGCGCCGCGCACCTTCCACGTCGCGCCGGATGGAGATGACACCCGCGCCGGTCTCGCGCATGACAGCGCGTGGCGCACGATCAATCACGCCGCCTCGCAAGCCGTCGCCGGCGACACCGTGCTCGTCCACAGCGGCACCTACGAGGAAACCATCACCGTGCGTGGCACCGGCAGCGCCGAAGCGCCGCTTACCTTCCGCAGCGCGCCGGGCGCCGTCGTCTGGCTCACCGGCAGCGACCGCCTGCGCTCCACCGCCTTTTTGATCAAAGAGAAAAGCCACGTCGTCCTCGATGGATTCCGCTTCCGCGATTTCCTCTCCGAGGAATCGAGCCACAAGAACGTCGTCGTCGTCATCGGCGGCTCGCACAACACCGTGCGGCGCTGCTTCTACGACGGGCGCGTGCTGAATGGCTACATGAACGTCTTCCTCGCCATGAGCGACAGCCCCGACGCTCTCGTCGAGAACTGCGTCATGATCCTCGGCATGGGCGAAGGCATGTCTCTCCACACCTGCCCGCGCTCCGTCGTGCGCCACTGCGTCTTTTACAACAACAACATCCGCGCCCTTTCCATCATGAGCGATGTCTCCGGCGTGCAGCACGATCCCGTCACCGTCACGCACAATCTCTTCTGCGCCGTCATCCCGGCCAAAGGCGGCAGCGCCTTCATGCGCACGCGGCAGTTGCGCAATCTCGTCTCCGACCACAACGCCTACTTCGACCGCATCGCGGAAAGCGAGCGCCGCATCGTCGAGACCATGTTCATCGGCGAAAAGAAAGTCGGCCAGCCCAAGCCCGGCTCCTACGACGGCATGGACTTCACCCTCGCCACGATCCGCACCGAAACCGGCAATGAAAAGCACTCCCGGTTCGGCAATCCCGGCCTCCCCGTCGTGAAGGAACTCTCCCCGCGCTACGACAATGACACCCCGGCCAACAACGAGCGCACCTGGCAGGGCCAATGGTTGGCCAACGAGCTGCACCAGACGCGGCAGGAGATCCAGCCGCTCGACTTCCATCACTTCATCGCCGCCCCCGACAGCCCACTCGCCAAAGCCGCCGACGGCAAACCCATCGGACTGGATGCGGTGGCGTTCGGAACGGACTTTGCGCCGGCGGTGGATCGTGGACAGCCTGCGATCAGTCATCCCTCACCAAAATGAAACACATCCTCCCACTCCTCACCCTCTCCTGCCTCGGCTGTTTGCTGCTCCACATCGACGCCGCCGAGCCGAACACGCCCTAGCCAAAACGCCCGCAGAAGCCGAAGCGCCCCTTACCGTATGTCGAGGAGGAGGTGCGGTTCGACAACCCGCGCGCAAAGGTGAAGCTCGCCGACACTCTCACCCGCCCCAAAGGGCCGGGGCCATTCACTGCGGTGCTCCTGGTGGCGGGCAGCGGGCCGCTCACGCGCGATGAGATCGTTTTTGATCATCGTGTGTTCCTGCCGCTTTCCGACTACCTCACGCGGCGCGGGCTGGCCGTTTTGCGCTATGACAAGCGCGGCGTGGCCTGGCCGCGGTTTTTCCTCACCCACTCGCCCGTGCCAGCGTTGGAAAAAGTCCGCTGCCCCGTGCTGGCGCTGTCCGGCGGAAAGGATCTGCTGGTGCCATCAAAGGACAATCTCCGAGGCATCGCCCGTGCGTTGGCCGTCTCCGGCAACACCGACTTCGTCATCCGCGAGATGCCGGGCCTCAATCACCTGTTCCAACACTGCCAGACCGGTGCCGAGAGCGAGTATGCAAAGAGTGAGGAAACGATGTCGCCCGAGGTGCTGCAAATCGTCGGCGACTGGATCCTTCAGCATGTCAAACCCTCACCGTGACACTACATTCCGCCATGATCATCCGAGTTATCCTCCTCTGCGCCTTCTTCTCTGCCGTCGCCCCGCTGCACGCCGCCAACGATCCCGCCGTCGTCGCCTCCGAGTTCATCTTTGATCCGGCACCGCATCCGCAGTGTCATTCGAGCACGATCATTGAAACCAAGAGCGGATTGGCCGCGGCGTGGTTCGGGGGGACGAAGGAGGGCAATCCCGATGTGGGTATCTGGTTGTCGCGGCATCGCGATGGCAGGTGGTCCGCGCCGGTCGAAGTGGCCAATGGAGCGGAGACGGAAAACCCGCGTGTGAACTGTCTGAATCCGGTGCTGTTCCAACCGGCGAAGGGGCCGCTGCTGCTTTTTTACAAGACCGGCAACTGGTGGGCGTATGTGAAGCGTTCAATCGATGACGGCGCGACGTGGTCGATGCCCGAGCGGCTCTACAACGGCCTCTACGGGCCGGTGAAAAACAAACCGGTGCTGCTCGCCGATGGCTCCATCCTGAGTCCCACGAGCGTCGAGATTCCGTCGCCCAAAGGCCGCTGCTGGAGGGTGCATTTCGAGCGCAGTGTCAATGATGGCAAGTCCTGGCAGATCATCGGACCGGTGAATGAAGGGCACGAGATTCAGGCCATCCAGCCGAGCATCCTCTTACATCCGAACAACCGTCTCCAAGCGCTGGGTCGCACGCAGCAGGGACGCTTGTTTGAAATCTGGTCCGAGGACGGTGGCCTGAGCTGGGGCAAGATGAGCCTCATGGATCTGCCAAACAACAATTGCGGCACCGATGCCGTGACGCTGAGCGATGGCCGCCACGTGCTCGTCTATAACCACACCGGCAACCGCGACGGCCAACCCCGAGGCGACCGCTCGCCGCTGAATGTCGCGGTTTCCAAAGACGGCAAGATTTGGGAAGCCGCGCTCGTGCTGGAGAGCACGCCGAAGCGCGAGTTAAGCTATCCCGCCGTCATTCAGGCAAGCGATGGCCTCGTCAACATCACTTACACCTACCGGCGCATGAACATCCGCCATGTGGTGATTGATCCCGCGAAGCTGACGCTGAAACCCATCTTGATGGACAAATGGCCGGAATGAATGAGGTGTCGGAGGACATTTAGCCCACAGTTTCAGGTAAATCGGCTGTTTGCAGGCATACTCCACACTGTGGGACCATTCGCGGGTTGACGTCGTGGGCGAATCAAGATAGGAAGAATTTTCTCAACCTAATGCCTTCTGCACCGGATTCCCGTATTCTCATCGTGGACCCCGACCCCGACTTTCTCGTTTGGGCCTCTGGGCACCTCAAAGCACCCGGCGTCTCTGTCGCTACTGCGGAGCGCGCGGATCAGGCGTTAGCCAGTTACCAAAAGACCCGCGCTGATCTCGTGCTAAGCGAAGTGCGCCTGCCTGGCACCTCCGGCATTGAGTTGCTAAAGCGCCTGCGCCAGAGCGATCCGAACGCGATGGTCATCCTTTTCACTGGCATCGCCAGCACCAGCAATGTGATCGAGGCCATGCGCTTGGGGGCTTATGACGTGTTGGGAAAGGAAAAGCTGCCTTACGAGCTGCGCACGGTGGTGGAAAGCGCCCTGAGCGCCAATGAGTCCCGCCGTGTCACCCGTGCGCAGGCCGCCGAGGTGCCTGCGGAGACGATCCAGGAGACCATTATTGGCCGATCTGGGCCGATGCAGGATGTCTTCAAGATGATTGGCCGTGTCTCCCGCTCAGACGCGCCCGTCATGATCACTGGGGAAAGTGGCTGCGGCAAGGAGTTGGTGGCCCGCGCTATTCATAAGTTCAGCCCGCGCACGCAAAAGGAGTTTGTGGGCATCAACATCACCTCCATCCCGGATAATTTGATGGAGAGCGAGATTTTCGGCCATGAGAAGGGCAGTTTTACCGGCGCAGTGACACAGCGCGTGGGCCGTTTCGAGCAGTGCGATGGCGGCACGCTTTTCCTTGATGAGATTGGCGACATGCCGCTGGCCGTGCAGAGCAAGCTATTGCGCGTTCTGCAGGAGGGCGAGTTCTGCCGCGTCGGCAGCAATCAGGTGCTGAAATGCGATGTGCGGGTGCTCGCCGCCACGAATAAGGATCTGGAGGCCGAGGTGGCAAAGGGCACCTTCCGCGAGGATCTCTTTTACCGCCTGAATGTCGTGCGTATCCACATTCCACCGCTACGCGAGCGGCGGGAGGACGTGCGGATGCTGGCGGAGTTCTTCCTGCATCGTCAGTCCATCCGCCGCCGCGGACCCACCATGCGCTTCACGGATGATGCGCTCGCCATTCTGGAGGCCTACGATTGGCCGGGCAATGTGCGCGAATTGGAGAATACCATCCAGCGCGCCTGTGCCCTTTCCAATTCCGACGTGCTACTGCCCTCCGACATCCCCCTGGGAAGCACTGGTAACCGCCACGCTAATTCTGCAAACACCGTCACGCGGATGCGCGATGCCCTGAGCATGCTGCTGAATGTGGCACATGCTAGCCCGGACATCGAACTACTGCCCTGGGTGGAAAAGGAGCTTTCCCGCATGGCTTACCGCCACTTTGAGGAAGACGCGCCGAAGACGGCGAAATTCCTCGGCGTGGCCCCCGCAGTGCTCCAGTCCAGCCTGGGTGCGCCAGCGGTGAAAAAGCCGACAAAGAAGGCAGGTTAAGTAGCGGTATGGCTTGTCACCACGAGTCAGGTGCTTGCCCCTGCGAGTATTCGCATCCATCATGCGCGCCCTTTTTGCCCGCTATGCCCGTCCTGCATCTCCAGCCTGATTTTGAAGCCTTCTCTACGCTCGCGGGGAAGGGAAACCTCGTGCCCGTGTTGGCAGAGCTGGCCGCCGACTATGAGACACCGTTGTCGGCTTTTCAAAAGATCCACGACGGACGTAGCGGCTTCTTACTGGAGTCGGCAGAGCTTACACAGCACTCCGGACGCTACTCTCTGCTCGGCAGTTCGCCACGTCTCATCTTCACCGCACGCGGGCGGGAGATCACGATCGAGGAACGCGGCAGGACGCGCGTTTTCACCTCGACGACGGACCCGCTGGAGGAGCTGCGCGCTGTCATGCGCCCCTATCAGCCAGTGGAGGCGCGCAGCATCCCGGTCTTTCATGGCGGCGCGGTAGGCTACCTGGCCTATGACATGGTGCGCTTCTTTGAGCCGACTCTGCCTGCCGCGAAAAAGGACGAACTGGGCCTGCCGGACATGGTTTTCATGGTCACGGACACCGTGCTCATCTTTGACCACCGCACTCGCCGCCTATCCCTGGTAGCGAACGTACACACGGACGAGCACGCGACGCTGGATGCAGCCTACGACTGGGCCCGGGACCAGATCACCACGCTGATAGAAAAGCTCTCGCTGCCTCTGGCAGTGAAGCCTTTGCAGACCTTCGCCCCAGTGACCAATGAGCAGCTCCCCGCGCCTGTCAGCAACACGACGCGTGAGGAGTATGAGGCGATGGTGGTGAGGATGAAGGAGTACATCGGGGCGGGCGACATCTTCCAGGGCGTGCCTTCGCAGCGGTTCGAAACAGAGTATGCAGGCACTCCCGTGGACCTATTCCGCGCGCTGCGGCATGTGAACCCCTCGCCCTACATGTTCTGCCTGGACTTTCCCCAGGGCTTCGCGCTCGTCGGCAGCTCGCCAGAGGTGCATGTGAAGTGCCTAGACGGTCGCATTGACATCCGCCCCATCGCTGGCACGCGCTGGAGGGGGAAGACGAAGGCCGAAGACGACGCCCTGGCCGATGAACTGCTGAAGGATCCCAAGGAGCGTGCTGAGCACATCATGCTCGTGGACCTGGCGCGCAACGATGTGGGCCGTGTGGCGGAGTATGGCAGCGTGCGTGTGAGTGACCTGATGATCATCGAGCGGTACAGCCACGTCATGCATATTGTCTCTAACGTGGACGGTCGTCTGCGCGAGGACAAAGACGCCTATGATGTCATGCGCGCCACCTTTCCCGCAGGCACCGTGAGCGGCAGCCCAAAGGTGCGCGCCATGGAGATCATCAACGAGGTGGAAAAAAGCAAGCGCTGCGCCTATGCGGGCGCGGTGGGCTACTTCGGCTTCGATGGGAATCTGGACAGTTGCATCGCCCTGCGCACCTGCGTGGTAAAGGACGGCAAAGTCTATGTACAGGCAGGCGCAGGAGTGGTGGCAGACTCCGATCCAGCCAGCGAATACCAGGAGACCGTAAACAAGGCCACCGGGATGCTGCGCGCCGTCGAGTGGGCGCGGCAGCTTGACACGTAAAATACGGCCTAGACTGGAGCCTGTCCCAACAGAGGGCATGCCTTGCTGGGCCATGTAAGGACGGGAATAACAAAAGTGGCATGAAGCAGCAAAAAGTGCTTCATACCCCAAATTCGTGGGCCATGAGTTAGCGACCAAGCAAAAGTCCAACCTCGAATTCGTGTCCATCATTGCCTTCCATTCCACCCTGCGTCCTCCACTTCCTCTCGTCATCGGCTCGGTGGATTACGATGCTCAACGGCGGCTCTTTGTGCGCGTGAATGCCATGCTCAGCGAGGCAAAGCTAGATCATGACTTCCTCGCCTTCGCCTGCAAGGGTCAGGGCACCGACCTGGCCAGGCTCCCCGCCAAAAAGGCGGCGGCGTTCGCGCAATGCGGATAAGTAAAGATCAGTGTCTGCTAGGAAATTGCTTTGAGGGGGCCGGGTCGGGTTGGTCCTGGACGAGGCGCGGGGATGAGGTGTGAGGGGGGCTGACACACTTTTTACTGTGCGGATTGAGCCTGGTCTGATAATCACTGAGCCAACACTCGTCCTCATGTCACTCACTATCCCACTTTCTACCCCGGTCGCTTTATCGCTCATTTTTTGTCTGACCTCCCTCGCCGCACAAGCCGGGCAGCAGAATATCATTTCCCTTGGCAATATCAACAACACCCATATCCAAAAATCTGCCGTAGGTCCCGGCGCCAGCGATTCCTTCTCTGGCTTTTTTGCCGGTACGGACACGGAGCACGGAACGGAACTTTGGCGCTACTCTGGATCAGCCTCACTTTGGAAAGACGTGCGGCCAGGGCCAGAATCCAGCAATCCGTCTCAGTTCACCACCGTAGGCAGCAATGTCGTCTATGTGGCCGACAACGGCATGCATGGCCCCGAATTGTACACGACGGCGAATATCAACACCTACGGCTTCCTCGGCGAGGTGCAGCCTGGCTACTCCCACGCTGCGCCGGTCATCCTTGGCGCAAGCAACGGTCATCTCTGGTTCACCACCGACGCGACTGGCACCAATCCGAGCGAGCGTTTCTCCACCGAGCTGTGGGTGACGGATGGCACGAGCCTTCCGCAAAAGCTCGGCGTCTTTGCCGCAGGCTCCATCACGCAGGTCACGGTGCTCGCTGGCCAGCCCATCATCTTCTTCCTGGCGCGTGGACTGGGTGCTCCCAGCAATTACGTGGAAATCTATCGGGCTGGCCATGCCGGCAGTCCCAGTAAAATCGACACCCTGCGCACCAGTTCTGCATCCATACCAACGAGTCCGGTGTATGCAGCGACGAACACTTTCCTCTGCTACCAGACGATCGACCAAAACAAGGAGCCTTGGCTTTATCAAATCTCCTCAGGGATCAAAAGCCAGCTTTTCGACATCGGTGGTGCATCCGGCGACAGCCAGCCCAGTCACTTCGTCTCCAATGGCACGGACCGCATCTGCTTCGCCGCCACCTCGGTCAATGAGGGGCGCGAAGTATGGACCACCCTTGGCACAAGCGGGACGACCACGCTGTTAGCGAATGTGACATCTGGAGCGGCTAGCAGCAATCCAACCACCTTGCTCATGAGCCGCGGTAATCCCGGGGTCTTCTTCCAGATCCAGAATGGCTCTGCGCGTGACCTCTACTATGCCGAGGCCGGAGCTACGCCGGTATTTCGCTTCTGCGATGCGGGCGTGCAAAACACGACACTGGCCACCCTGGTCACCCCCTTTGAACTCGCGTATTTATGGCCGGAATCCACGCTGTTTCGCTTCCGCTATGCCAATGGAAAAACGGGCAGCACTTTTAGCACGGGGCCCTTCTTCACCTCGGTCTCTCGGGTCTGGAATGCGAGCGTCACCACGCCCATGGGAAACGCCGCGTACGTGATCGCCACGCAAACGAACGTGGAAGAACTTTATCGCATTACCGGCGGTGACGTCCTGAAGGTCACAGTGCCGACGCCAGCGGGTGGGTCGGCGAAACCGAGAAACTTCTTCCCCTACGGCACCTCGGAGCAGTTCTTTGTCGGAGACACCAACGCCCAGCCTACTCTTTACCGGCTCCCAAACGCCAGCAGCACGGCGAACGCCGTATCCATGAACACGCCATCGGACTCCTTTGCCAGCAACGCCTCAAGCCTGAGTGCCGACTTCACCGAAGTAGGAAGCATGCTTTTCTTTACCGGCCACGACGGCCATGACCGACGGTTGTTCACCACGCCGACAGGTCAGCAAAACAGCGCCACGGTCGTGACGGACATCTACGACCCCGAACAGCTCGTGACCTTCCAAGGACGCCTTTACCTGCTCGCTCGCCCCACGGCTGGAGGCACGGGCGCGAAGAAGCTCTACGGGGTGGAAATCATCGGCGCAAACTACAGCGCCGAATTGGTGGGTGGTCCAACGGGATACAACGCCACGGCGCTCAAAGTCGCGGCAGGGCAGTTGTTCTTTGTCGAAGAGCACAACAGCACGATCGAGCGTCTAAACGCACTCGATTCCAGCTTCACGGTGACGACCATCAGCGCCTTTTACAAGGACCCTTCGGGTAAAGGCATCACGCAACTCACCGCCAGCAGTGGCCACGTCTATTTCACGGCCCTACAGGACAGCTCACTCAATGCCAAGCGGGTCATTTGGAGCACCGATGGCACGCCCGCTTCTCTCACCACCCCAGGCTCGTCCATTTACAATCCGCAGCTTCTAGGGGCTCTCGGCGATGCCTGTATCTTCTGGTTCGATCCAGGCACGGGCAGCCAATACGTCATGTTTAGCTGGGATTCAGACTCTGGCAGCGGTCCATATAACTTCCTCAGCAGCAGCAACTTCAACACTCCGGAACCATCCCGCGTCAACGGCCGGTCGGCTGGTGTGGAGTATGCCGGATGGTTCTATTTCACCTCCCAATCCGGTCGCTTACTCAGAACGAACGGTGTGGATGTGGAGGTCATGTTCGACAATCCAAGCACTGCCGTCCGCGCAGAATCCCTTGCGACATTGCCAGACAAGCTCGTCTTCATGGCCGTCCGTGACGACTTTGTTTGCCGTTTCTTCCGCTACTCGTTGGCGGAAGGCTATGTGAGCGAGTTTTGGTCGTCGCCACAGCCCAGCATGCCCTGTCCGTTGGTCGCCATCGGCAGCAGGCTCCATTTCACCACCTGCGAGTTTGATTCCGACATCGGCACCACCCGGCTTTACAAAACCGATGGCACCATCACAGGCACGCAACTCGCGATCCACAACCTCGCTCAGCGTAAACTCGCCAATGTGCCAATGGGCGTCTATCGCGGCCATCTCATGCTCACCGCTGCCCGCAATAATGGTGGCGACTCGATGGAGCCTGCGCTGCTGAATGCCGCGCCGTCCATTCCGCAGCCAGTGTACCTGCACGGCATGCGCGCGCAGCCTGTATCCTTTAACTATGCTCAGCTCGTCACAGGTCCAGCCACTGATGCCGATGGGGACACCATTACGCCTGTGCGTCTCTTCAACTCCTACGGCACACTCACTCGCAATGGCAACGCCGTGGCCACCAGCACCGACATTGCTCCCGGTGACACCTTTGAGTGGACTCCGCCACCCGCTGATTCGGGCGTGCTTAATCCTATCTTCCTCTACTGCAGTGACGACTGGCAGGAGGGGTCGGCTTATCAACTCATCCACCTCCAAACTCCCTATGATGTCTGGCGCTTCGCGCAATTCCCCGTCGGCGTAGGCGATACCATCCCCCCGCAGAACAGCGCCCCCGAGGAGGACTTCAACGCAAACGGCCTGCCCAACATTTTCGAGCAACTCTTTGGCCGTGATCCACGCGCGCCAGACTTCATGCCCGGTTGGGTGCCATCCATGGCCGGTGGCGGCACGGTGATGCGCTACACTTTCACGCGTGCTGCCACCTTGCCGCAAGGTTACGTGCTCACTGTTGAGTGCTCGCCCGATTTGATGGCCTTCTCTTGGAATCCGGTTGCGACAAAGACCGAAAATGCTGCATGGACTGGCACCTCGACTGTTACAGAAACCACACTGCTCGATGGCCGCGTGCGGGTGGATGTCGATACGCCAACTAGCGCGAATTGTAGCTTCTTCCGCCTCCAGGTCTCGTATTGACGCTGCTTCCCGCATCGGCATCAAAGTCATAGCGAAACTCTATTTCCGTTACTGCTCATCGTGCGGAAAATAATTTTGCCGCTCATGCATCCCACGCGCACACTGCTTGCTTTAAGCCTGCTCGCCATCACCGCAACGGGCGAGGACACATTGAAATGGAATTTCCAGGCATGTGCGCGTGGTGAGATGCGTCAGAACGTTTATGACTTCGACTCCAGCCGAAGCGCTGTGACCGATGACTCGTGGCTGCTGCATCGCATCCGCCTCGGTGTCGAGTGGCAGCCGGTCGAATGGCTCTAGTTCACCGTGCAGGGCCAGGATGTGTGTGAGTCCTTTTCCAAGCGCGCCGACATCCCTCTGCAAAATGGCGCGGAGGGCGATGACGCCTTCGATCTCCGCCTCACCAGCATCGAGATCGGCGATCCAAAGCACTTCAGCCTCAAACTCGGCCGCCAGGTGCTCAGCTATGGCGATGGCTAGGCGAACTTTCACCTCAAAGCCTCAATGATCACTCCGGGAGTCGTGGAGGGGAAACGCCCCGCAGGCGGCGTTTCAGCAGACTGAAAGAGGCCGATGCCTCGGTTGAGGCCGGGGATGAAGATGCCGTCGATCACGCCAAAGGAAATACTCGCCGAGGCTGGAGCCACCAAGACCTGGCGGCCAAAAACAAACCACGTCCAGCCGGAGAAGGTGCCCGAGGGACTCACGGCGAGGTTCTGGACGACACCCCCACGTTCAGGATGGGGCCATACGCTGCCCGGTGGGCGTGCCTGATGGGTGGTGGTGAGGGTGAAGTCCTGAGTGAGTTGACTGACGGTGATCCGCGCATTCGGCGTCTGATTGCCAGCGCCGAGCAATCGGGTGCCGCGTGCGGGAGGCGTCCACAAACCACCACGGATGAGCATCGCGGCATCGCCCGCTTTCCAGTGGGTCATGGTGGCGCTGTCCTGATACGGCGAAGCAGGCACCGTGCAGCCTGCCTGAGAACTGGTGAGTAGCGTGGTGCTGCCAGATTCGGGCATGAGCCAGCCGGAGACGGTCTCACCCAAAGCAAGCGGCGTGTAGAAGGGCACGCGTGGGGATGATCCCACACTGGTGATCCAAGTCGTGCTTTGCGTCAGCAAACGTACATCAGGACGAACGGCATGAGTGATCTTGCCTGCAATGGTGACGACGCCTTTCGCCGTGAAGTTCGCACGGGCAAAGCCGACGGCGAGACGCTCTGGCACTCCGGCCCCTGGCAGCAGGGCGAGGTGGCAGGCACCGACGAGGCTGCTTTGAGTCGAGGCACGTCCGCCTTCGCCGACGAGGGATTCATCGAGGAAGATGGAGAGCGCCCCTTGGCGGATTTCGAAAGCCAGTGCCAGCGGCTGGAGCCCTCTTTGAGTGGCGATGCCAACGCCGGAAGCTTCGGTGGCGGAGATCACATTCAGCGTGCCGGTGAAACGCTGCGTGGTGGTCTTCGCGGGCACGAGATTGGCCTGGAGGGTGGCCGTCCAGCTTCCATTGGCAGTCACAACGAGTGAAAGCAATCCGCCACGCCCATTCAGCACGTCGGGCCGCCTTTCGAGCAGTCCAAAATACTGCCCGGCGAGCTGGTGGGGCATGATTTGCAATGTCAGGGTGAACGACGTGAAGACGCCTGTGACACGATCACGGGCACGGACCTTCACGACGTAAGTTCCGGGCATGGTCGCGCGTCCGCTGATCTGTCCGGTGGCTGGATTCAGCGTGATCCCTGATGGCAGACCCGTGGCTTCAAAGCGGTCGTAGAGGCCCGCATCGGCAAGCTGTTGGGTGAGCGCTTGTCCCTGCATGAGGGAAAGGTTCGTCAGAGGTGCTATCGGGCCGCTGAGGCCACGCAGGTTCAGCTCGAACGCGTTTTGCGGATAGCCATGTCGCGTCATCGACTCCAGGGTGAGACGCAGTCGGGCAGTGCGGAGTCCTGAAGCCGAAGGGCGGAAGCGCAGCGTGAGCTCAACATCATTCCAGTAAATGTGTGATGCGGGTGGAGTGTGGCTGACCTCGGCGGTGAAGTCGCCAGCCTGAGCACCGTCGATCTCGATGACGAGGTTCGCCGGAGCGGTGGAAGGATACACCGGCTGGAGATTCTGGATGCTGGAGACATCCAGCTTCACCGTGGTCTCAGCGCTGGTGCCTGCATTCATCTCCAGAGTGCTGAGGCCGTCGGACAGAGCCGTGCCGGAGGCTTGTTCCTTCACGCGGAGATCAGGTCGGAAATCCCCCTCGTGACTGAGTTGGGCGAAGCCGAGGGCTGGGCCACCATTGCCAAAGCCGGGCTGACCGGTCGTGGGAACGCGTGGAGGGCTGCCAGGTAAGTCGATGAAGAAACCGCTCCAAGCATTCACGTCCGTGAACTGCCCACCCACGAGCACCTTTCCATCCGCCTGCACATGCATGGAGCGGACATCAGCAGGCTGACCGAGGATGGCATAAAAGCCTGCATCCACCGCCAGTGTGTCACGCCGATATCGGCTGATCTGCTGCAAGTCTGGACTGCCCCAGAAGCGCGGCCCCGGAGCCACGAGCAACCCGCCACCGGGCTGGAAGGCGAGGGTTCGTGGCAGACCTTCAGTGGCTGTGGTGAAGTAATCCAACGTCTGCTGAGCCATGACTGAGCCGAAGTGGGAGAGACGGGTCAGCTCATCTGTATAGGAGTAGGAGTCGTTCGGCCCAAAAGAGGGGGCACTGATCGACGAAGTTAGCGTGCTGGCGTCACTGCCTAAAGAGAAGCAAGAGTTCCGTGAAATCACTGGACCAAGGAACTGTACAAAGGTGTTGGTGATGGTGATCAACATGCGCGTTTCACGATGCGCCACATAGATGTCCTCGTCTTGGATGACGATGTCATAGATCCTGCGTCCGAAACCAAACAATGGATCAAGCTTGCCGTCAGGTTTGATTCGCCTGAGATCGCCATCGTTGAATAGCTGAGTGTTCCCGCTCGTGGCCAACATCTCGACTGCGTTGGTGTATTCCCCGCCAAAGAGCACCGAGCCATCGGCCTCCAGCGCCAGGGCATTCACGGAAGCATTCGGGGAGACGAGCGTGAAGCTGGTGTCCAGCGTGCCATTGGCATTCAGGCGGATCAGATTCTTCTGAGCGCCGAGATTGCTAGACCCTGCGAGCATGATTTTCCCGGTCGGCAGCATGAGCACATCCCGACCTCTGAAGCCACCCGTCGGCGGCGTAAAGGTGGCATCCAGGGAGCCCTCCCGATTCAGGCGGGCGATGCCTTGTCGTTTCGCCAGTCCGACATGGGTGAAGTCTCCGACGATGAGCACACGACCATCTGGCTGAGGAGCGAGCGCGGTGATCTCACCATTCGGGAACTGTGTCAGGGCTTTCGAGATCAGCTCAGAGCCATCTTTGGCGATGCGTCGGATCTGGTGATACTGAGTGCCGGCATTCGTGGTGTAGCCCGCGAGAAGAAGCGTGCCATCGGGGGCTTCGGCCATAGCCGTCGTCGTCCAATTCGGGAGATCAGGGCGCAGCAGAGAGTCGGTGCCATTCGCGCCCGTGCCACCGAGCTGAATTTCAAAGCGTGGCTCATCCGCATCATTGCTAGTGATGACGAGCGTGGCTCCATACGGACCGAGATCACTGGCGGTGAAGCGGATGTCCAATGATGCATCGCTATTCGGAGCGAGCGTGCTGGTGAGAATGCTGCGGCTGAAAGCAGCGGCATTTCGACCCTCCACAGTCGCCGTGAGTCCGGTCAAAGGCGCACCGCCAAGACTGCGGATCGTGAGCTGCCGACTCACACCTGGACCACCTGGCGTGGCGTGTCCCACATGGACCAAAGCATGGCCGGCGGTGAGTTCGCGGCTGCCATCCAGCACAGCGATCTCAGGTGTCGGTGGCAAGCCTTCGCCCGTGAGGTGGATCACAAACGGAGACTCATCGGGGTCATTACTCTCGATCACCAGCCGGGCGCTGCGTTGGCCGATGGCGCTGGGGGTGAACTCGATAAGTCCCGCCGGGCGTCCCTCTCCTACTGCGAAGATGACACCTGCATAAACAGCTGGGTAGCGAAGCGAGAAGTCTCCTGCATTGGGCCCGTCAAAGCGCAGGTCGGTGATGTTCAGCGGACCTGTCCCTGGATTGCTGATGCCAAGATATTTGCCACTGTCACTGTTTGAAGTGCCCAGATCTGCCGCGCCAAAGTCTGAGGTCATCCCGGAAATCGCTTCCTGACCGGCGATGCCGGAGATGCCAACGAGGATGTCCGGCGTCGGCGGGATGCCGCGCCCGGAGAGCATCAGCCGTTTCACTGGCTCCGCAGGATCATTGCTGGTGATCTCCAGCCAGGCAGTGTCGATGTCCGTGGCGTCGGGCGTGTAAGTGAGCAGCGCATAAGCCTGCCGCCCAGGTGGCAGCGGATCTACTGGACCTCCTTGATGGATAAAATACGGCTCCAAACGGCCGATCTGAAACCGATCCGCCTGAGGACCAACCACCCGCACCGAGAGCCCGGTGAGGTTCAGTCCGCCAGCATTGCCAACAAAGATGTTGATTCTTGAGGTAGCACCCAGCAGCACCCTGCTGAAGGAGACGCGATCTGTCTCCTGTGTGCGACTTTGCCCAACAATCAGTCGTGGCTGCGCCGCCACACCAACCCCGGAGAAACTCAGCTCGATCTCTGGGCGTTGCGGGTCAGTGGTCAGAAGTCGCAGCGCGGCAGGACGCGGCCCCACAGCTCTCGGCGTGAAGGTCACTTGAACCAGCAAGCGCTCGCCCGGTGCCAGCGTGCGGGCCGTCATCGAGCCACTCAGACCATCCTGCCAGGTGCCCGTGCCTGACGCTTGCAGAAGGTAATCCGCAGCACCGTCTCCGGTGATTGCTTGAGGCGACATCGTCGCCATGCTGTTGCCCACATTGGTGATCTCCGCATAAAAAGTCGTCGAGCGTCCCACCATCACGGCTGGCACGGGCTGCGGACTGTTTTGCACCCGCAAATCTGGCTGGGCACTCGGAGCCAGCTCTGCCTGGGGCGAAAAGACGGCACCCGGAGCCAGAGTGAAGAATTGCAGCTCATCTAGGTCCCCCGTGAAGGAACTGCCACCTGCCGTCAGTGCGCCACCGACTTTCAGGTTCTTGATGCGTTGGGTCGAAAGGCTCTCACCAGGTAGTAGTATCTGTGGTGCCCGAATCCGCGCTATGGAGTTCGGTCTCATGGCCTGACCGTTCAAATACAGCGTGCTGATGAGTTCCTGACTCACCAGCGCCAAATGCTGCCAGACACCGACCTGCACTGGCGCTTCCCCCACCCAGGTCCCTTTTGCAAGCCTTCCCTTGAAGACGCCGTCCACCTGCCAGAGGCCCATGCCATCGCCCGCCGGATCACCCACATGCACCAGCCGATGCGTGCCCGTTGCAGCCTCAGCCCGCACCCAAAGCTGCACGCCGATATTCGTGTGCTGGCCGAGACCGAAATCGTGCTGCGAGAGCGAGTCGCCCGCCGAGAAATGCAGCGCTGCCCGGCTACCGATGGGGGACGTAGTTCCTGCCGCACTGAGCAGCGGCAGCAAGGTCGGCCCCGTGATCGTCCCTGCCTGCAACCGCCCTGCAAAGCCTGGTGGTGGGCCAAATCCACCATACGCGCGCCGCCCATACAAGCCGTCCCAGATGTCCGAAGTTCCCAGATGCAGTGCCGACTCCTCAGTCACCGGAGCACCGCTGAAGACGCTCATGGATTGCCCATAGCCGAGGCGGAAAAGCACGTAGTTTTGGATCACGCTGGCCCGTGTCCCAGCACCGACCACCTGGAAGCTCCGCTTCACCGAGCCAGTGCTGTCTTCAGTGACCTGCACCGTCTGCTGCAGGCGCTGGGTGATCGGTGGATTCCAGGCGATGTCAAAGCTCCTGCTCTCTCCAGGCTGCAGGGTGAAGCGGTGAGGACTGATCACTGAAAAGCCCAGTGCCGGTGCTGTGGTAGTCGGATAAAGGCTCAAACCTGAAAGGTAGAGAATATCGCCCCAGTTCGGATTGTACAAATCCACCCTGCCGGTGAAGGTCCTGCTCGCCGCGTTCACGAGGCGGAAGGTCTTCTTCACCGTCGTGCCCATGGCCGGACTGCCAAAGTCGATCACCTGAGCTGCCGGACCTGCGCCGACTTCTTCCAGCCAGAGATTCACGGGCTGGTCAGCGCAGGGGCCGCTCAGTTCCATCTCAAACTGCGTCGTGTTTGCCGCGCCCTGATCGATCCGCAGTGAGGCCAGATGCTGACCTTCCTTTACCGGCATAAATGCCACCTGAAAAGTCGCACTTGCCCCCGCCGCTAGCTCCTGCACGGGTGAGGTCAGGGCAAACGATCCCGCCTTTACCCCTTCGAGCGTCCAGCGAAGCCCCGTCAGTGAAGTCGAGCCTGAGTTTGTCACCGTGAATGACACCACGTCCAGCTCACCCGGAGCCACTTCGCGGAAGTGGGCCGTGTCACCATTCTCCAGAACTTCTCCCGTGCTCCGCACCGCACGTAGAGCGGACGACACAGGCAACAGCGTGGGATCGCAAAGCTCTGCGCTCGCCAGTTGGTTGTAGTCCATATCACTTCCGCCGACCACCAGCACTTGCCCGTTGTTCAGCAGCGTTGCCGTATGCTGAGCACGCCCCTTTCGGAGAGGCGAAATCGCCCGCCGCTGATTCGTCATCGGATCAAAGAGATCCGCCGCTGCGGTTGCGCGTGCGCTTGAAAAACCGCCCGCCGCCAAAACCCGGCCATCCGTCAGTCGCGTGAGGCTGGGGCCAACTCGCGCCGTGTTTAAATCGCCAGCCGCCGACCACGTCTCCGCGACCGGATCAAACAGCTCCGTCTTTGCCACGATTACCCCCTGGATACCGAAGCCTCCCGCCACCAGCACACGTCCATCCACCAGGTGAGTTATCCCGAAGCTGTATCTCGGCGTCAACATCGCTGTCAGGCTGGTCCAGGCATTCGTGGCTGGGTCGTAGCGCTCCACGGTCGCCAGGGTCTCGCTCTTGTAGCCTCCCATCACGAGCACCCGGCCATCCGCCAGCAGACTGGCCGAATGCCAGTTCCTGGCAGATGCCATCGACGCCGCTGCCGACCAAGTCCGCATGACAGGGTCATAGATCTCCACACTCGCGATGGGCGCATCATTCAGCGCCCCACCCGCCACCAGCACCCGCCCATCCCGGAGCAGAGTCGCTGAGTGAGTATAGCGCGCCACCTGCAAGTCACCCACACGTGTCCATGTGCCAGCGACCGGATCATAAATCTCCGAGCTGACCTGATACCCCGCCGTCTGGTGATACCCACCCGTCTCCAGCACGGTGCCATTTTGCAGCAGCGTCGCCGTATGCAACCAACGCCCGGTTTGTAGAGGGGCCGTCAGACTCCAGTTTCCCGTGCCAGGATCATAGATCTCTGCCCTGGCAATGGCCGTGCCCGGCGCATCATAGATGCCCCCGCAGACCAGCACCCGGCCATCCGGCAAAAGCGTCGCCGTATGCAGCCGCCGTTGCTGACTCAGCGACCCCGTCGCGATGAATGAACCATCGGCAAGAGCGGGAACGATCTCTGCCGTCAAAAAAGTCAGGCTAAGAAGAAAAAAGAGGATGGAGCGCATACGAGGTGACCGGAGAGAGGTTGGAGTGGTCACCTTCTCTTTGCGATAACCGGCAACTTCCTGACAAGAAAAAATATCATCATCAGCACCTGAACCAGCCTGAACGCAGCACTCACCTAGCTGGAGCACTAGGCGTGTTTAAAAACTACGGTGAGTTGTGATTTGATAGCGAAGATTATGTGAGCGGTCCACGCAACTATGCCCTTCATTCCAGAAAGTGGTGTCTCAGATTGAGGCCCTTATAATTGCCAGAGACCCTTAAATACCATAATGCAGCAGGTGTTCGGGAGGGCAGACCCATCACCAAGCTCTCGCTGGTCATTGAGAGGTTACTCTTTGTGTTGAAGGAGGGCGTGTGCTGGCGGGCTATTCATGGCCCTGAGGTGGCTTGGGGCATGGTTTATGCCCACTTTAGGCGCTGGACCAAGGAGGGTATCCTCGCAGAGTTGTCACAGCTGCTGCCCTGGGAGAGCACCCTGGAGAGTCGCTTGGGTGCCATGGACTCCACCCATGTCAAAGTGCATCGCTCTGGCTGCAACCCCGCTGGAGGCCAGGCGGCGCAGGCCATCGGCACCTCAAGAGGGGGGCTCAACACCAAGATTCACGCCATCGTGGC
>Ga0247844_1003420_pt1 | contig 23288 bp, 18 predicted proteins | sample LaCtaG_FD_192421 | JGI IMG/M metagenome (GOLD analysis project Ga0247844, IMG submission 192421) | Freshwater microbial communities from meromictic Lake La Cruz, Castile-La Mancha, Spain - LaCruzMarch201714.5m_1 | ecosystem: Environmental > Aquatic > Freshwater > Lake | place: Spain: Castile-La... | reverse complement strand
TGAGATATCATGATGATAGATCTCGTTTTGAACGTTGGCTTCTCCTGTTAAGATACGAAGCTTACCGCTTTTTGAGTTGATGTTGTAATGACGGCCTGTTCCTACATGTTCAATGACAGAACGAGGCTTATTCTTAACATAAACTTGGATGTTTGAGATCTCTGAATTGGTCATATTGCTTAAGACGAAGTCGATTAAACGATAACGACCTAAGAAAGAAACTGAAGGCATAGGACGTGTATCATTTAAACCAGGAATATTAACGAAATCATCATAACTGACGATACCAAGTGCGTTACACATACTTAGACCCCCTTTACATCATGGGCAATCAATTCGATCTCGCCCTTAGGACTACCAACCTTAGCATTCTCTCCGATGACGACATTCTCATCAGTGATGATGCGTTGAACTTTAGCACCTGATTTAACTTTGGTATTAGGCATCAAAACACAATCTAAAACTTCTGCCCCAGCTTCAACGATGACGCCTGTAAAAAGAACCGAGTTGGTTACTTTCCCATTGACGACACAGCCTTGATTGATGTAGGCATTGGATACTTTCGCTTTAGACCCAAAGTTTTGCGCAGGAACCGTTCTATCTTCTGTATAGATCTTCCAACTAGGATCAGCTAGATTAAGCTCTTCTGAGCGATATAAAAGATCCATATTGGCTTCCCATAAGGAATCTATGGTTCCAACATCTTTCCAATAACCTTTGAAACGATAGGCAAAAAGTCTCTTGTCTGTGTTTAAGAAAGTAGGAATGATATCTTTCCCAAAGTCATGATTTGATGTAGGATTCTTAACATCATCGATCAAAGCTTTTCTTAATTGTTTCCAATTGAAGATATAGATCCCCATCGACGCTAGATTGCTTTTCGCATTCTTTGGTTTTTCTTCGAATTCTACGATACGATCGTTTTCATCCGTATTCATGATCCCAAAACGATGGGTATCTTTCATAGGGACTTCTAAAACAGCGATGGTAGCATCGGCATTGTTTTTATTATGACAATCCAGCATCTTAGAATAATCCATTTTATAAATATGATCTCCTGATAGAATCAAAACAGTCTCAGGATCATATTGATCCAAGAAGTCGATGTTTTGTGTTATGGCATCTGCGGTGCCTCTGTATAGCCCAAAGCCTTCGATCTTCTCTCTAGGAGGCAAGACATAGACTCCTGAGTCTTTCGCATCTAAGCCCCATAATGAAGCCTTAGCGACATAAGAATTCAATAAAACAGACTCATATTGAGTCAAGACTCCAACCACATCTATTCCCGAATTCGCACAATTGCTTAAGGGAAAATCTATGATTCTATATTTCCCTCCGAAGAATACTGCTGGCTTCGCTACCTTATTGGTAAGATCTAAGAGTCGAGTTCCTCGACCTCCAGCTAAGATCATGGCAACCATATTATTTTGGCGCATCATTAACCCTCCACGATTATCTACATTATACTTTATTTAGGAGATTACTTTGTAAAAAAACAGTGAATACTCACTGTTTTGGGTGTAAATATTGGCAGTCATCGATGATGACTAAACGAATGATAAATTAATAGATAAAGTGTTAGATTTATATGAACACTTAAATGCTTAATTTATGAAATATGTCTTTAAAACTATCAATTTCTGAAAGCATCGCATCGACGACATCTGGATCAAACTGATACCCTGATTGCATTTCGATGTATTCAACAGCCTTTTCGATCGACCAAGCTGGTTTATAGACACGGTGATTGGTCAAGGCATCAAAGACATCGACCAAAGCCATAATACGAGCGCTTAATGGGATCTCTTCTGCTTTTAGCCCATCAGGATAACCACTCCCATCATAATGTTCATGATGAGATCTTACGATATTCATGGCTTCTTTAAAGAATTCTATCGGTAATGAATCCCCGCTGGAATTCAAGAGGTCTCTTAAGATCGAGTTATCTACTGCACGTTGAATGGAACGATAACCGATCATAACGTGTTCTTTCATCAGATCATATTCTTCTGAAGTCAATATCCCAGGTTTAAGTAAGATCTGATCAGAGATGCCTACTTTACCGATATCATGTAAAGGACAAGCCTTTACGAGACGTTCAATATAGGCCTCATCGATCAAGCCAGTATATCTAGGATTCATCGCCAATCGACGAGTCAAGACTTCCATATAGGCTCTTGAACGTGTAATATGATGAGCTGTTTCTTCATCTCTGGTTTCTACCAATTGGGTTACGATATCCATGGTGACATCAAAGATCAATTGATTTTCTCTAAAGCGTTTTGCGACTTCTTTTTCTAAATAAACATTCTCTCCTTTTAAACGATCACGACTGTCTTTAAGTTCGATTTGTAGTCTTACTCTCGCTAAGATGATTTGAGCGTGAAAAGGTTTCGTAATGAAGTCAACGGCTCCTGCGTTAAGCCCTTTTTCTTCATCGGATACAGAATCCCTAACCGTTAGAATCATGACTGGAATATCTCGTGTAGATTCACCTTTATTTAGACGCTCTAGGATCTCATATCCATTGAGCTCAGGCATATTCACATCAAGCAAGATAAGATCAGGTTTCTTCCCAAGCTCTATTTGTTTTAGGGCTTCTACTCCTGATTTAAATACGCTTACGATGAAGTGAGGTTTAAGCACTTCCGATAAAACGGAGATGTTGATGACTTCATCGTCTATGATCATAATTTCATGTTTATTGTCTAGCATAGTTCACCTTGATATTATTATACACCACTGTGTGATAACAGTGCCTTCTTTTAACATACTTGCCTTTACTTTAAGACATAATATAGATACAATGATATCGACTAAACAAGGAGCTAAGCCATGACCAACTTGAAAAAAAGCAAAACCGATTTTAAAGCCCTGGCGAAAGCCCTAGAAGAAGCCGATCTTTCAATTCCTGTAACTGCATCTCCTGATGAATTAAGGCTCTATCAATTGGTGGCCTTGGTTTCTAAAACGATGTTGAAATCCTCCTATGAGAATCTTCCTCAAGCCTTTGAACTCAGTCTAAAGATCGTAGGATCCTTCTTAGATGTCGATCGTGTCTATATATTCAAACTCAATGAAGATCTTACTCGTATGAGTAACACCACAGAGTGGTGTCACAAAGGGGTAGAACCCGCCATAGAAATGCTTCAAGATCTCGATGTAGAGATCTTTCCTTGGTGGATGAAGACACTAAAAAGCGGTCAAATCATCCAAGTCGAAGATGTTTCTAAAATGGACGATAATCAATTGGCTGAACGAGAGATCCTTCAAGCCCAATCGATCAAGTCAGTACTTGTAGTTCCTTTGATCCTAGATCAAAAATTAGCTGGTTTCTTAGGCTTCGACTACGTTAGAAATAAACGTAAATGGTCTACAGAAGAAATCAATAGTCTTATCTTCTTAAGCGATATCTTCTCTTCTGCGACTCGTAGACAAGAGAATGAAAATAAACTACGTGCTTCTCGCGATCAACTAGAAAGCATTCTCAATCAAACCGTAGAGTCTTTTGGGACCATCATTGGGATCAACGATCCTTATACGATGAATCATCAAGTCAGAGTTTCTCAATTGGTCGTTCAAATTGGAAAAGCAATGAAGTTGGATCCATTTATGGTCGAAGGCATCAAGCTCGCTGCGATGATGCATGATGTAGGAGTCATTCATTTTCCTTCTCAGATCATCAATAAGACTTCAGCCTTAACACCTAAAGAATATGCCTTAATCAAGACCCATCCTAGACGAGGTTATGAGATCGTTCATCGTATCGATTTCCCTCAACCTGTCGCCGATATCATTCTTCAACACCATGAGAAAATCGATGGGAGTGGTTATCCTCAAGGATTAAAGGGTAATGAGATCTTACTTCAAGCGAGAATCTTATGTGTATGCGACGTCTATGAATCGATGGTATCTGATCGACCTTATCGTAAGGCCTTCAGTTCTGCAGTAGCCTTGGATTTCTTGATTAGAAACAAAGGCATCTTGTTTGAACCTGCTGTAGTCGAGGCGTGTGTAAGCTTAGTCAACGAAAAAGGCTTCGTCTTCTGGGAGATAGAAGAATAAATAAACAAAAGAGACAGATTCTGTCTCTTTTTTATGATTTACATTGATACTAAGTACTAAACGATGCTTAGTTTATTTGCTTATTTCTTTAATCGTTGTAGACTTCTATAAATAAAATACGCTAAGAAAGTATTCAAGACCACAAAGAAACTGGCTTTGATACTACGGACAATGACTTGTATCTCAAAAGGGATCCCATAGAGCTGAGTGATCCAAAGTGGAGTCAAGATCACATTGATCAAGACCTCGATCAATATCACCGATAAGAGCCATTTTTGAAATAGAGATTGTTGAAGGTCTTTATTTTTTAATTTACGATATATGAAATAGGTAATCGGTAGTATCGCTAAACTTAAGCTAATCAAAGCGATCTTCACAGGTCCATCTAAGACATAGGTCACAGATGAAGCCGTTACTGAGCTCGTGTTTAAGATGAATAGGATACTTGATCCATAAAGTAAAGTAACCATCCCTAAAATAAGCAGTTTTAGTTGATTAGGATATTTCTTTGCGAAGAGAAAAACTACGCCTGGAATGATCCCAATCAGAGCTTTATTTAGAGTAAATCCAATATAGGGAGATACTACAGTTCCACTGGCCAATTCTAAGAGATCTTCTAAGACCCCTGCGATCATTCCCCACCAAGGTCCAAACAGAGCCCCTGATATCATAATAGGAAGCTGAGAGAAACCGAATTTAAGCGATGGGAATCCAAACAAGGGAATCATGATTGATAGATAAGCTGCTAAAACCATAGACAATAGACTCATAAAACTAACGATGACCATCGTCTTAAGTTCAAACTTGGTCTTAGTAGTTACTTGAACAAGCGCTATGATCGATACTAAGGCAACGCTGATCATCAACACATAGGTAAGATTACTTGAACTCATAGTTCTCTTCCTAAAAGTTCAGGCAAGATCTTCTGTCTTACTTCAGAGATGAAGTATAGAGACCCTGTGATCAATAAAGAGCCTCCTTTAGATCTCATAATGCCTTTCTTAATGGCTTCTTTAGGATCCTTGACTTTCTCTACAGGAAAATCTTTCGCCAAGAGATCGACGGTAGAAGCACGATAGAAATCAAATTCAGTTACGATCAAATAAGGAGTCACATCCAACATCTGTCCAATCATCTTATCTGTTTCTTTATCTTTTAAAGCACTAAAGACCACAAAGATCGGTTGAGGCAACAACTTAACGCTTTCTTTTAAGGCAGCGATCCCATGAGAATTATGGGCCCCATCTAAAATGATCAACGGAGAATCACTTACTTTCTCGAAACGGCCTTTCCATTCTGCTTTTGATAAACCATCGATGATGGCTTGATCAGAGATCTCAAGACCTAAAGTCCTTAAGAATAAAGCAGCTTCACAAGCGGTTGCGGAATTCTTGATTTGATATAGAGCCATCGTTGAGAGATGGATCGTTAGACCTTGATAGATGTAGCTAAGACCACTTGTACTTGGGATCTTTTTTGTTTTAGAAAGTTGAATCAAAGGTGAGTGATGAAGTTCACACACTTCTTGGAATACAGAGAGGCAATTTTTCTTTGGTTCTGCGGTTAGACAAGGAACCTTATCTTTGATGATCCCTGCTTTTTCTTTTGAGATGAGTTTTAAGGTATTACCTAAAAGTTCCATATGATCAAAACCGATCGTGGTGATGATGGATAGTAAAGGTGTAACGATATTGGTAGCGTCTAAGCGACCACCCAATCCAACCTCATATAAGGCGTAATCAACTTTCTGTTCTTTAAAATAAGTCACCGCAAAAAGCATATCGATCTCAAACATCGATAGATTATTGGCTTCGATAAAGTCATAGAAACGATTCCCATAGATAAGCAATTGTTCATCTGTGATATAGACATCATTGATTCTTATACGATCGTTATGAACGATCAGATGAGGTGAGGTAAAAGATCCTACTTTATAGCCTGCTTCTTGTAGGATACTTCTTAGATAGTTGGTAGTGGAACCTTTCCCATTGGTTCCTGCGATATGGATGCATTTGATCTCATGTTGAGGATTGCCTAAATCTTCCATGGCTTTCTTAAAATGATCAAATCCAAAACGACCTTTGGCCATACGTGCTTCTGAATAAGTGATGAAATCTTCGATCGTCTTGAACATCATAGGCACCAGTTAATTTCTTTCCTGCCGTTTTTAAGTAAAAAGGCATTCGTTTTAGAGAAAGGCTTTGAGCCAAAGAATCCTCGATATACAGATAAGGGAGATGGATGAGGCGCCATCAGGATCAAATGCTTAGGATCACTGATCAAGCTTGCCTTAGATTGAGCGTTTTTTCCCCATAAGATAAATACACAAGGCTTAGGATGTTTATTACATAAACTGAGTATCCTATCTGTAAAGATCTCCCAACCTTGATTTTGATGAGATAAAGGTTGATTGGCTTCTACAGTTAGGATCGTATTTAACAGTAAGACACCTTGCTTAGCCCAAGGAATAAGCGATCCAGTTCGTGGAATATCACATCCCATATCATCGCTTAACTCTTTAAAGATGTTTTGTAGACTAGGAGGAAAGGCAATCCCAGGATTCACTGAGAAACATAAACCATGGGCTTGATGAGGCTGATGATAAGGATCTTGACCAATCAAGATCACCTTAAGTTCATTATAGTCAAAATAAGAGAAAGCGTTGAAGATTTGATCTTTTGGAGGATAAACGGTTTTCGTCTCATAAACTTCTTTTAGAAAAAGAGAGAGCTTTTTAAAGTAAGCTTCTTCGAATTGGCCTTTAATGATCTCGTTGAAGTTCATATTAGCCCCGCTTTAAGTGGTCTCTTTGACGATGATAGTTTCCTGCGTATATAACCAAGATCGGAGCGAAGATCGCTGAACAGAAGACCGCAACGGCCATATACATCGATTCAGGTAAGAAGACATAGGCAACTAGAATAAAGCCCATCCCAATCAATCTTCCTATATTCAACATGACTTCCTTGATGATCATATGCCCATAAACAGAGCCTTTTTCCATATAGTCTTGCATCGCATTCATAACGATGATCGAATAAGGATTGATAAAGAATGGGGCTGCGATCGCATTGACTGTCCCATAAATCAAAGCTCCAACTAGATTAGGACTTAATACTAAAACCATAGCTGCCCCAAATAAGGCAAAGGCCCCATAGGTGTATAACTTTAAACGATTGTCTCTTCGTTGAACCTTACGTACGATGGTTGATCCAACGATACCTAAGATAGAGAAAACGATCAATAAGGTCGAATATAAAGATCCTGCTGAACCTAAGGCATTGTATAAAAGAAGTCCCATAATAACCAGTGTAGCTGAATCTCTTACCCCAAAGATAAGGTGGGATGTCATCATGTATCTCCATTGAGGATCATTCTTGATTTTAAATTTATCAAGTAAGGTGAAATCATCTTTACACGCAGCCACATCAATCGTAGAAGATAAATAAGCTGTAAAGGTATGAAGTAGGATAACCAACTGGAAGATCAAAAGATAACCTTGGGTATCTGTCGAAGAGAAACTAACGATGAGGGCTGCGATCGAAGGTGCCAATACAGTGGATATCGCATTGGTGATGCTCATCGTTGTCACAAACATCGCTCTTGTCTTCTTCTCAGAGACCGCTAAACTGAGGTTATTGGCGGAGAACCAATACATACCTTCTCCTATCCCAAAAGCTACCCCAATCAAATAAATGAAGGAATAATTCGAAGTAATCAACGATGTATTGGTCAATAAGAAACCTAGTGTAGCGATGATGATCACAAGACCACTGGTCAAAGAAGTCGCTAAACGAGTACGTTTACCTAAGATACCACCGATTAAAAAACCTAAAGGAAAAAAGCCAAAACGAACCATCGCATAGATGGTCATCTCAACTAAGGAACCTGTAAAGGCATATAGATATACATTGACGAAGACGCCGCTCATGGTTCCTGATAAGAAATATAAGGCATTGACCACCAACAGTCGTTTTTCGTTTTTAGTCATTTGTGCTAACCTCAGCTTGATTCAATTCATCACTTACACGCTGAGCCTCTTGAATGATCAAGGCTTGAGCTTCTTCTAGACTTAAGGTCTTATCCCATAATTGTCTGATCGTTTTCATAAGATCCATTCGATAGTAGAGCTCTATCGCTAAAGTATCAGGACGATTAGGATAAGCAATGACAGGTTCTCCACTTGAATATTGATAGGCTATGGCCATTTCTTTTCGATGAGGATCTTCAAAGATGAGATAAGGTAATGAGATCTTATTGACCAAAGGTGTCAGTTCAGTATGATCTATGATCAATTGGACCCCTTTGATGGATTTTAAGATACGAATAAGTTCATGGGCTGCACTTGGATAGAAGGTATCCTTATTGATCGCATAACCACTGGTGCTTACGGTAGGTGATAATTCATTCTCGAGATAAGTAGGGAATTTAGATACGGTCCATTCACTTAAGGCCTCCGCATCGCTTTCGGCGATGTTCATCCAAGGTCCAGCTAAGGTAAATACGAAATCATCATTGACTAAGACTTCATCGAGTTTCCATGTATAGGTTTCTGAACTAGCGGTTTGACTATGATTCCAATTGATCGATGAGAGTTCTTGGATAAAGGTTAGACTTGTCTTAAAGGCTTCAGAATCAAAACCAGGTTTAAGCGCATCATAGGAATCAAATAAGCGGAAGCCTCCTGCGGTCAAGAAAGGATAGAAAGAAATAGGTTCATTTAAAGCCATAGGCAAGACATTTACTTGAAGTGAATCCCATAAAGGTTTTAAGTCTAAGATCTTCTCAAAACTATCGACACTGTCGATCAATCCATCTTCGTTGAGATCATCAAGTGAGAGTCCTAATAGTTCTAATCGTGTCTTATTGACCAAGAAGGCAAAACCTGTCGCCGTCATAGGAATGAAGTTTAGATAATCATAGTTTAGTGCGATTACTTTATCGAGATCGACATTCTTCGTCAAAGCTTCGTCCATAGGATACAAGGACGCATGAAGTTGACCAGCTTGTTGCTGAGTAATGAATAAGACATCTTGAGACCCAGCGGTTTCAGTGGTAAGTTCATAGCTCACATGACCTGCATAGTCTGGATGATACCAATCCCAATACTCCACCACGGCCTGTCCGTATTCTTCATTAGGAACCAATATTTTTAAAGAAGCGTGAGCTTCGATTTTAAACGAGTTTTTATTCACGTCAAAACAAACGGTCAAGCCATCGGTGATACAATCTTCTGCCTTAACTACTCGAATCGCTGTAAAGCTTCCAAGCAATAAGAGGGCAATCAAAATCAGTTTCTGTAGTCGTGTGTCCATAAGTGCGTCCTTATTCTATCAAATAAGGCCCTCTCTTTCAAATAAAGACTGCATTTTCATGCAGTCTAATTTTAGATATGACGCTTTACAGCGGCGATAATTTCTTTTGAAGTCAATCCATATTTTTCAAGTAATGCATTAGGTGTTCCACTTTCACCGAAGGTATCATTGATCGCAACGACTTCCATCAAGGTAGGACACTTCGCAGCCAAGACTTCCGCAATGGCTGAACTTAAGCCACCATATTTAGAGTGTTCTTCTGCCGATACGATAAGTTTTGATTTCTTAGCCAACTTAACGATGAGTTCTTCATCGAGAGGTTTGATCGTATGGATATTAACGACAGTAACTTCGATGTCTTCAGCTTTTAGAGCTTCATAAGCCAAGAGCGCTTGTTGAACCATAACACCTGTAGCGAATATGGTGATTTCTTTGCCTTCTTTTAATACGACCCCTTTACCCAACTGCCATTTATAATCAGGTGCATTAACGGTATCGACAGCACCTCTTCCTAATCTAATATAGAATGGGCCATTGATATTGGCGATATCGCTAATGACTTGTGCAGTTTCGATGTCATCGCAAGGTTGAACCACGGTCATCCCAGGAATACCACGCATAAGCGAAATATCTTCTATGGATTGATGAGATGCCCCATCTTCACCCAAGGTGATACCCGCATGAGTAGCACAGATCTTCACATTAAGATGAGTATATCCAATCGAGTTACGTACGATCTCATAAGCACGACCAGCCGCAAACATCGCAAAGGAAGAAGCATAGACAGTATTACCACAAGTCGCTAGACCTGCCGCAATACCCATCATATCGCATTCTGCGATCCCTACATTAAAGTGTCTAGAAGGACATACTGCTTTCGCATCATAGGTCTTCGTTGATTTAGAAAGATCTGCATCTAAGACGATGACTTTTTCATCTCTTACGATAAGTTCAGCCAATGCTTTTCCGTAAGCTTCACGGGTTGCCATTTTTGCCATATTAAACGAGCTCCTTCAAGGCCGCTTCAGCCTGTTCGGGTGTCGGTGCGACACCATGCCATCCTGCTTGATTCTCCATAAAGCTCACGCCTTTTCCTTTGATCGTCTTAGCGATGATCACAGTAGGTTGACCTTTAATGGTTCTTGCTTTCGCATAAGCATCAAAAAGTTGATTATAGTCATGGCCATCTACGTATAAGACGTGCCATCCAAAAGCTTTGAATTTTTCATCTAAAGGTAAAGGATTCATAACCTTGGTGATGTCTCCATCGATCTGTAGACCGTTTTGATCTAAGATGACCAAGAGATTATCTAATTTATAATGAGCTGCAGCCATCGCTGCTTCCCAAACCATACCTTCTTGGCTTTCCCCATCCCCAACCAAAGAATAGACTCTGAAGTCTTGATTGTGGATCTTATAAGATAAAGCCATACCTACTGCAGCTGAGATCCCTTGACCTAAGGATCCAGTAGACATATCTACCCCATCCACATAGTTCATATTAGGATGACCCTGTAGTTTAGAATTAATCTTTCTAAATGTTAAAAGTTCTTTCTCTTCGATAAAACCTTTTTCGCATAAGACTGCGAATAGTAAAGGTGAAGCATGTCCTTTAGATAAGACAAATTTATCTCTGACCTTATCTTTGACATTACTCTTAGTGATGTTCATTTCCTCAAAGTATAAACTGACTGCGATCTCAGTGGCTGAAAATGAACCACCGATATGACCAGACTTTGCCTCTGTAACCATCTTGATGATGTTTCTTCGGACTCTTAGAGCGATTTCTTGAAGGGCTGCAATATTGTGCATAGTGTTCTCCTTATCAATAATATTATACACAGGATGAATTGACTTTGATACAACTGGAACAAATAATCCTATCCCTGTATGTAAGCGCTTTTTTATGATAAACTTAGTATATTAGGAGAAAAATATGAGTAAAAATCTACGAAAAATCGCTGAATCCTTACATAAACAAGGCAAGGCTAATCCTGGACTGATGAATTATGCGATTCCTGATTTTTGGTTTAATGCCAAGAGTAAAGTAGAGCACCTAAACGTAAACGATGGTCACGTTCTAGTCAATCCTTACTTATTCTATGAAGCTGTAATAAAAGATGTCTTTTTATCTAAAGACGATAAGGATCTTTCTCCTTATTATCTAGATCATAAAGTAGAAAAGAAGTTATCCAATGGGAATTGGATCAAGAAGAGCAATGTCTATTCGATGATGATAAGATCCTCTGGATCATTTGATCATGATCGTACAGGATTACTTGAAGCCAAGAATCTTCTTGGATTAAAAGACACAGGTACTTTTATTAAGACCTTAGCTTATTTACCTACATTAAAACGATTAGGAATCGATGTCTTATATCTTCTTCCTATTGCGAAATATTCACTGAAAGATAAAAAAGGTGAATTAGGGTCTCCTTATGGGGTCTCTAATTTCTATCAATTGGATCCAGGACTTAAAGATCCAATGAGTCCAGATACTTCCGTTGAGGAAGAATTCAAAGCCTTCGTAGAAGCAGCCCATCTTTTAGACATGAAGGTCATCATCGACATCATTCCTAGAACGAACTCTGTAAACTCAGATATGATCCTTGATCATCCTGATTGGTTCTATTGGATCGGTTTAGAAGACTTGCCAGGCTATAAGCCTCCTATGGCTGAAGGCTTAAAGGCATGTTTACCTCCTAAAGTTGAATACTTTAAAGAACTCTTTAAATCACCTGAAGTCGAAGAACATCTTCATAAATTCAGAAAGAATCCAAAAGAAGCCGATCCTAAAGCTTGGGCTAAGCTTTTAAAGAATTTCGATCCTTCTAAAACAGAGATCTTAGATGCAGTTCGTGAACAATTTAAATTAACCGTAGCCCCTGCTTTCTCTGATCATATCAACGATCCTCAACCAGCTTGGAGCGATGTAACTTTCTTTAGACTCTATCTGGATCATCCATTAAATTCTCAACCTTTCTTAAAAGAACTAGGGACTTTTGAACCTTATATCTTGTTTGATGTGGCCAAGAGTTCACTCAATCCAGGTAAGAAACCCAATAAAGAACTTTGGGATATGCTTTCTGGGATCATTCCTTTCTATCAAGCAAATTTCGGGATCGATGGGGCTCGTATCGATATGGGCCACGCCTTACCTGCGGAACTCATCAATATGATCATATCTAAAGCCAGAGACGTCGATTCTAATTTCTGTTTCATCGCTGAAGAACTAGACCCAATCAACGCAAAAGCTTCTATTGAAAAGGGCTACAATATGATCATCGGGAATGGTTTCATGATGGAACCTAGAGTCGATCAAGGTAGCTTCAATGAATTCGTTTATTCCGCCAAAGACTTAGCTTCTCCTGTCTTTGCGTGTGGTGAAACCCACGATACACCACGTCTTGCGAATCGTAAAGGTCAAGAGGTCTTAAGCAAGATGTTGAGTATCTTCAATCTCTTTATCCCAAATACAGTACCTTTCCTAAACTCAGGTCAAGAAGTCTATGAGAAACAACTCATGAATACTGGCCTAGATACTTCTCCAGAAGATGTCTTAGCTTTACCTGAAAATGATCCTTTGTTTAAGAAGTTAGCTCTGTTTGATGCCTATGCCTTCCATTATCTACATCCTAAACGTTGGGAATTGATCGAAGTCCTAGAAGAAGCCAACACCATTCGTAAAGGCATCCTTAGTGAAATCATCGATCTTAAGAAATCAACCTATGTAGGTTTCGGTGCTCCTTGGGATACAGCAGCTGGTGTCGCTTATGAAGGTAAAGACAAGATCACTTTGATCATCGCCAACACTGATTGTTTCAACGATAAGCAACATCAGATCCGTTGTGCTACCTTACCTGAAAGATTCCTAAAAGAAGATGCCATCGCTAAACAGATCTTCTCATCTGAAAAGGTTGAGCAAGCACCTGTAGTCATGGATTTCGCCAATAACCTTTGGGTCCAATTCAAAAAAGGCGAAGTTAAGATCTTCGAGATTACTTTATAAAAACAAACGCATGAACTTAGTTCATGCGTTTTTATTGACACTCTGTTGTAGGCATTCTCATATTCTTTACTTTATAAGTCTGAACACAATAATAGATTCTTACCCCATCTGGAAGACCCATAGGTTTCGCATAGGTCCTCGTTTTAGATCTTGAGGCATCCTCATGATATAAGTTATAGGCCATTTGATAAGCTTTCAGATACTTAGGATAAGTAAATATGGTAGTGACCTGTTGATTGAGTGCTTCTAGATAAGCAGAGACAAAAGGATCGTAGGTCGATAAGATGGTCTTGGTTAGTAGAGGCATGATATCTACTGCCCCATTGGATGAATACTTATCTAGAGGTAAGATACTCTTCATTTCTTGACCATCAGGATTCCAATCCGTTATACCCAGTCCTTTATCCAAATCTGTAGGCATAAAATTCAATTTCGGTGAATTCGATGAATCAAAATACAGATAATAGTTATTGGCGTTGTATCTCATGTCATCAGGATTCCCAAACAAATAATTCATCGCGTTGAACTTCATAAACTCATCGAGATTTACATTCTCACTAAGGTAATCATAAAGCGCTTTATCTGATTTAGTTTGATAAGTCTTGATGAAATCTCTTAGATCAGAGCCATGATTGGTGTCTTCATTAGTTTTGATGTCATAAGGAGGAAAATAATTCTGTTCTTCTTTTTTGACGCCGAAATAGATCGGTGTCGTTCCTGTCATATTGGCAGGTACGATTTGCCATAGGGCTTTATATAAATTGCCTGTTTGATCCTCTTTAGAGTATCTCTTTTGAAGAAATTCATCGTCTACAGGTTCAATCATCGTCATGACCCCTTGATCGATCTCTTTCCCATCTATGGAGAAGATCACATGAACCAAGCTCGCTTTAGAGCTCGGTATTCCTGCATCTTCATACTGTTGATAGCCATAAGATTCAGTAATATAAGGATCCGTGGTGTCCTTACTACCAACAGAGGTCCTATTCCACTTCAATACGAGATTCTCTAATCCATAAAGATCTCTCTTTTTACGTGCTTTATATAATTCTGAATCCACGTTTAAATCAAAGGTCTCATCGAAAGATACTCTCCAATGAAGAGAGTTCATCGAATACCCATCATATTGGATCAAGTATCTAGAGAAGACATTCCCATGGGTCCTTAATCCTACCTCATTGATTCTTATCTTTTCTTTCCCATCTTCACGATAGATAAAATTAGCGCTTACGTATGAACTGATCCGATATTGTCCATATTTCTCAAAGACTTTAGTCATATCGACATCGAGTTGATCTAGGCTTGTTGCTTTTACTTCGATTACGATCTCATGATAAATAGAAGGATCGAAAAAATCGAAGTAGTCTTGGGTTGCTGTTACTCCGTTTTTAACAATGTTTTCTTTATTTATGATGGGAGCACCTGAACTACAGGCACTTAAGAATATACTAAGTGCCCATATCAGTAGTAATCTTTGTTTCATTTTTTAGGGATAGAGAAAATGATTGGGCGATTGCTTAGAGACAACACCCCATGACGGATCTCAACTTGTTCCTTTGTTAATGAATGCGTATAGATACCTTCTGGTAAATTCACATTGATGACGCCTGTTTCTGATCCTACATTAAAGATGCCTACTCGAATCTCTTCTTTATTCTCATATTCAAAATGAAGGATATCTTTTTTATGAGAGATGACCTTATAATGATCATCCTGAGCGAATATTGGATCCTTCTTCATCTTCGCTAATGCTTTGATCAGTTTAACCATCTCAGGATCTAACTTCGTCCAATCAACTGGATCCTTCTCAAATAAACGAGATAAGTGATCCGTTCCTGTTTCTACACCGAAATGTAGGAATGCGATCCCTTTGGCGAAGAAACAATAAGCTAACCAATTCATCGTCTTATCATAAGATTGCGTATAGAAACGTATTCTCGCATTGTCATGATTCTCAACGTTTCTCGCTTTGACATAATTCTTCGGATAAATGATCTCTTGTAGACGATAACGATTTCTAAGATCTTCTAAAGGATGTTCACCTTTGAGATAACCTAAGAATTTTTCTTGATTGTCATAATCATATTCTAAGTCGAAGTACTTATATACTTCAGAATCGCTTAAACAAGTATAGCCTTCATAACGTAAGAAACTTAAGAACCAAGAATCTACGCTTTCCGCTAAGAATGTTAGCTGTGGATTTGCTTGTTTAAGTTTTGGGAATGCAAATTGATAAAAAGCTTCCGGGATCATAGGGGCAACATCGAATCTAAATCCATCTACACCTAAATCGACCCAATACAACAAAGCTTCGGTCAATAATTCAATTAACTTCGGATTATTATCGAATTCGAAATCAGCGATGTCTGTCCAATCCCCAATCTTATTGGTGAGATGTCCATCTTTCCAATGATAGAATTCAGGATGTTCCTTGACCCAAGGATGATCAGGTGTAGTGTGATGATAGACCACATCCAACATCAATCTCATACCTCTACTATGAGTTTCTTTTACGAGTTTCTTGAAGTCTTCTAAGGTACCTAGATCTTCTGAGATACCTTTGTAGTCTCTGATCGCATAAGGTGATCCATAGACCCCTTTTCTTTCTTTGATCCCAATCGGATGAATGGGTAAAAGATATAGGATATCTGTCCCTAAGTCTTGGATACGATCAAGATCCTTGATGAGGGCCTTAAAAGTTCCTTCTTCAGAATAGTTTCTTACGAAGACCTGATAGATGAATTGATTACGGTAAGTGTTCATTTTTCTCCTTAAAAAACCCGAGAATTCTCGGGTTAGGGTTTAGATAATGGCTTTGGTTGTTTCTTTATCGAAGAAGTGTAGTTTCGTTACATCCATGGCCAATTTAATGGTGTCATGCGCGTGAACGTCAACTCTAGCGGATACTTTCGCTAAGATAGGTTGATCACCGAAACGTCCATGAAGGATAAATTCATGACCCAAGAGTTCAGAGACTTCAATGTTGAAATCAAATGGTGTATCTGGGAATGTTTCTGCGACGATGCCTTCATAATGGATGTCTTCAGGACGGATACCCAATACGAGTTCTTTTCCTTCTTCATTCTTAAGGGCTTCGTGGAACATCTTAGGAACCATAAATGATTTATTATCGACTTCGAAACGGCCTTTGGCGTATTTTCCAGAGATGAAGTTCATCGCAGGAGCACCAATGAAGTTCGCAACGAACATATTGTTTGGATGATTATAGATTTGTTTTGGTGTGCCGATCTGCTGGATATAACCGTCTTTCATAACGACGATTCTGGTTGCCATAGTCATGGCTTCAGTTTGATCATGGGTTACATAGATGGTTGTAGCATTCAGACGTTCATGAAGTTTAATGATTTCAGATCTCATTTGAACACGTAGTTTAGCATCTAGATTGGACAAAGGTTCATCCATCAAGAATACTTGTGCGTTACGTACGATGGCTCTTCCCAAGGCAACACGTTGACGTTGTCCACCAGACAACGCTTTAGGTTTACGATCCAAGAAGTTTTCGATTTCTAGAATACGTGCAGCTTCTTTAACGCGTTCGTCGATCTCATGTTTAGGAAGTTTCTTTAAACGAAGACCGAAAGCCATGTTTTCATAAACAGTCATGTGTGGATACAAAGCGTAGGATTGGAATACCATCGCGATGTCTCTGTCTTTAGGAGCGGTCAAATTAGAAAACTTATCGTTGATGAACAATTCACCTGATGAGATTTCTTCTAGACCGGCGATCATTCTTAAAGTCGTGGATTTACCACAGCCTGAAGGACCGACCAAGACGATGAATTCTTTGTCTTTGATGTCAAGATTGAAATCGAAGACGGCTTGGACATTATTGTCGTAGATTTTGTTGATGCCTTTTAATTGTAGTGTTGCCATAGTTTAGGTTTACCTCGTTTTTATTTTACACCCTGGATATTGATTTGATTTGTGCAGTATGCACAATTAACCTAAAATAGATGATTTTATTGTGAAATAAGTCTGTAGGAAGTCAGCTAAGTTGCTTTCTCTTAGATCTAATCCTGTTTGATCGATAAACTTAGCCAATCGATAAGAGAAGGTATTACGATGAACGTAGAGTAGACTCGCTGATAAGACAGAGTTTCCTCCAGTAAGTAGATACATACGAGCTGTCTCTAAGACTTCTTTAGAGACCTTCGATAAAAGCTGATCTAGACTAAGGATCAATCGATGATCTCCTTTTAAGGTATCTAGTAATAAGACATCTCCTAGATCAATGATCTTACCTGAATGATTCTCACTCGCATTTGCTAAAGCCAGCCTCATCAAAGCTTCATTATCGAAACCGATAACCATGGTCATCTTTATACCTAGATCATCTCGTAGAGGCTCATATAGGACTCTTAGTTGAATGGCGTGGGCTTTACTGATGATGAACTTCGCTGTTCTTTGATCTAACCAAGTAAAATCGCTTCCATAGCTTAAACAAAAAGCTTGGATGTCTTGTTCACGATGAGTTTCTTCTGTTGATAGATAAATACTAAGCACTTAGTTGACCTCAAGAATCAATGTAGATCTTGGACTTAAGGTTGCTTGATTACCATCCACACTAACTTCCATATGGGTATAGATGATGGTTCCAGTAGATGATAAGGTAAAGACTTGAGATAAACCAGAGACATTATGAAGTACGATCCAAGTCTTCCCATTATAGGATCTAGAATACGCTAAGAATTGATAAGACGAATTGATCTTCTCGATATCCCCAAAACGAAGGACCTCACTGGTTTTTCTCAACTCGATCAATCTACGATACACTTGAAACATCGAATCAGGATCAGTGACTTGTTGCTCATAGGTTGGGGTAGACTTGTTGTGTTGATTGATGACCCAATCTGCCATAGGTGGGGTTGTGGTCTTATTCCATACGAAAGGTTCACGTATATGTTCATCTGGTTTCATCCCAGCCATACCTAATTCTTCACCGTAATAGACAAAAGGAATCCCAGGTAAAGTAAATAAGATATTGGCAGCGAGTTTGGCTTTATCTGTATCTCCTGATACTTCGCTCATGATCCTGTTTTGATCATGATTGGTTAAGAAGATCGCATCGACATAATTGTCAGTCTTTGATTTAAATACATTTTGTCCATTAAGATAGTTATCCATTAGATTGGATGAACTTCCATTCTTAACGACAGTAACGATTCCTAAAGCCAAATCAAAGTTGAAAAGAGAATCAAAACCTGGGGCATAAGATGAAGCTAAATTAGCTCCTACCCAAGCCTCTCCTACGGTATATACGTCTTTATTCTTAGTTTCGATGTATTGTTTCATCTCCATCCAGAATTGCTTACTTAAGGCAAGGATTGGTGTTCCAGTAGGGTATTCATTCATCGCATAGACTTGAGTTACCGCATCGAAGCGGAATCCATCTACACCTAGATCCATCCAGAAATCCAAGACTCCTTTTAATTCAGTTCTTAAGAGTTCGCTTTCTGCGTTAAGATCAGGCATTTCATTCCAGAATCCAGCGAAATACATTCTAGAATTCTTCCCATACCATCCAGTATTCCCTGGATAATCACTCATCTTGATCTTTGTCTTGATCATATAGTATTCATCGTAAGGTGACTTCCCAGCGATACCCTTCATAAACCAAGGATTGGTATCTGAGCTATGATTGAAGACCATATCTAAGATGATCTTAATACCACGTTTATGAGCTTCACTTAATAGCATCTTAAAATCATCCATCGTCCCGAAATCTTTATCGATGGCTTTATAATCGTTGATGTCGTATTTATGATAGGTATCTGATGGATAGATAGGATTCATCCATACCGCATCTATTCCTAGATCAGTGGTCGTCGAAGGATCATTATCATTAAGATAATCTAATTTACTGATGATGCCTTGTAGATCCCCTTTGTTGTCTCCATTAGAATCCGCAAAAGCTATAGGGAATAAACTATAGGCTGTAGATACTGATTGGGTAAAAGTATCAGCATTGGCGTCTTTTAATAGGACCTCTAATTCATCGACTGTCTTACGCGTCACAGGCTCAACTTTAGGTGTACAAGCACTTAGAAGAAGCAATAAGACAAGACCAAATTTTTTCATTTAGACCTCCACGATCATGGCTTCATAAGGTTTTAGATGAAGCACCTTTCTGATATGAGCATTTTGATAGTTGTTGAAAATCACATGTCTATACTGAGTCGGAACTGTAAAGTCATGAGGCTCTTTACTAAAGTTACAGACGACCATCAAATGTTGGTTAGCTGTTTTTCTATGATAAGCGAAGACATTCTCGTCCTTAGGATGGATCAGTTTAAAGTCTCCATAGATTAAGGTCTCTGAGTATTTACTGTCTTTACGAATTCTAATCAAGGTACGATAAGTGTTTAAGATAGAATCCTTTTCAGCCAATTGTTTCTCTACGTTGATCAAGGCATAATTGCCTACGTTTTTCTGATGAGGAACATGCGTTGAGAAGCCTGCATAGGCTTGATCATTCCACTGCATAGGTGTTCTCGCATTGTTTCTAGAGGTTCTTCTTAAATGAGACAAGATCTGTTCTTCTGAAAGATGAGTCTTAGCTTGTTTAGCGTAATTCTTGACCCAGACATCGGTGAAATCATCGATGGAGGTATAATCCACATTGGTCATCCCGATCTCTTCTCCATTATAGATGAAAGGAGTCCCTGGTAAAGTTAAAAGTATCGTTCCTAATAAGGTTCCTGATTCTCGATGAAAGTGAAGAGGATCTCCGTATTGACTCATGACTCTAGGATGATCATGGTTCAACCAATAATGAGGTATCCATCCTTTACCTTTCATCCCTTGTATCCATAGATTAAAGGTACGCTTCATATCTAAGACGTTGATTCTTATATCTTCATCTTTTAGATTATCATTCCCAAAGATATTGTTTTTCCAACAGGTATCGAAGTTAAAGACCATATTAAAGATGTGGGCATCATAGCCTGCATATTTTACCCCAGCCTCGACAGAAGCCCCGCCTCCGACCTCGCCTACGGTCATACAGTCATATTTACTTAAGACTTTCTCATTGAATTCTTTTAAGTAATCAAAGAGCTCTGGTCGATTAGAGAACTTACCCCAATCAGGAGCTACATGATGGGCATTTAAAGGCATCGTTGAATCGGTAAAAGAAAGCTCTCGTGCTAAGTGAGCGATCGCATCGACTCTAAATCCATCGATCCCTTGATCAAGCCACCATGAGGCCATCTTAAACATCTCTTCTCTTAAAGCAGGAGAATTCCAGTTTAGATCAGGCATCTTATCAGAGAAGATCTTCATATAGTATTGATTGGTGATAGGGTCATGATTCCACGCAGAACCTTCAAAGAAGCTACCCCAATTGGTAGGCGCTTGAAGATGCCCATGAGAGTCTTTCTTCCCATCTTGCCAAATATAGTAATCCCTTTTGGGATTAGATAAGGAGGATCTTGATTCGATGAACCAAGGATGTTCATCGGAAGTATGGTTTAAAACGAGGTCTAGTATGATCTTGATGCCTCTTTTATGGGCTTCTTTGATCAGATCTTTAGCATCTTGTAGAGATCCAAATAAAGGATCTACATCATAAAAGTCACTGACATCATAGCCATTATCATCCATAGGTGATTTATAAAAGGGCCCTATCCAGATAAGATTGATCCCTAGATCTTTGATGTAGTCTAGTTTAGATATGATGCCTATTAGATCTCCTACCCCATCATTATTACTATCATAGAAAGATCTAGGATAGATCTGATAACCTACTGAATTCTTCCACCATGTTTTATCCATATTGTTCCTCTCTTAATAAAAGTGAGCGTCTTGCGACGCTCACTTAAATTGTTTTGTCTAAGCGACTTACGGAGCTACGTTAGCAGCAGCAAGTGCAGCATCAGATACTGTAACCAAATCAGCGATAGCTTGGTCAATCGTCTTGGTTCCGTCCCAGATAGCGATCTGGCAGTCATTCAAGAAGGATTGGTAATAAGCAGCGCCCATGGCAGTCTGATTTTTGTTGAGCGGCAATGTTCCGGTATATTCGGAAGCACTATATAAGAAGCCCTTCATCATTTGTTCTTGGACTCCACCAGCTGTAAGTGTAGGAACCAAAGCGGATCCTTCAGCGAGTGATGGTGGGTAAGCAGTGTTGTCGACCATGCCTTGGAATCCATCTTGAGAATAGATCAATCTGGCCAATTCATGAGCAGCACTTTGGAATTCTGTGTAAGCATTGATAGCGATACCTTTCGTTTTAACGAAAGTAGCTTGGTGTTCGCCTTTATATGTAGGCAAAGCGGAAACGATGAAATCTGAACCTGTGCTTGTTTCAGCGCCAGCCAAATTCATCCATGTTCCTAATAAGCCGAATGGAGCGGTTTCACTATTGATAACGCCGTCCCAATTCCAACCCATACCAGCACCAGCAGTTAATGTTTCTGTTCCATCTTCAGCGATGTCTACAGAAATGAAAGCAGCTTTAGCGTCTTCTGTAAATTGGAAGCCAGCTTTGAATTCAGGTGAATCATAACCAGGTTCTAATGGACCATCTTTGAACAATTCCCAACCAGCAGATGACAAGTGGTGGTAATCGGACCATTGATTATTCAAGGTCAATGGGAATACGACTTTAATTGGGTTTCCTTTATAAACAGGACGATCGCCAGTATTCCAAGAAGCGGACAAGGCGAAGATTTCTTCCCAAGTATCGAAAGCATCAGGCAAGTTGTCTTTGTCGGCATCAGCAGTGCTAAGACCTAAAGTTTCCAACATTGTCTTATTCCAAACGAATGCCATTCCATCATACAGCATTGGAGCATAAACGGTAACTTCACCCGTATTACCAGTATTGTAGTAGGTTTCTACGGAGTTGGCCATTACGAGGTCAGCTAGTACTTTGTCAAAAGCCAATAAGTGTTGAGCATTTCTGGTAACTTCACCATCAATAGCCATAAACACGTCAGGATATTCGCCCAATTGGGTAGCTAAACGGTCTGTAGAACCTTGGCTTCCGTCATTAACGAAAGTTACAGCACCAACAGCTTCAGGATGCGCAGCATCCCACATCGCAACGATAGCGGCTCCCCATTCATTGTTATCAACGCTAACAATTAATGCGGCATCAGCTTCAACGGCGTATTGTTCTAGTTTTTCGTCGTAGCAAGCGATGGTTCCGTCCAAATCAGCAACCTTACATGTTTTCAATGTACGGCCACAAGCGGTCAATGAACCGATGATCATGGCGGAGAGCAATGCAAAACTTAATAGTTTCTTCATTTTTCCTCCTAAATTGTCTCCTAATGGAGCATATTCAATTTATCACATAACTTTCACAATGTAAACGATTACACTCAAACTTTTTACTAATTTTATGCTCTTTTTATCGACCTTTTGACCGAAATCGATTTTATTGCTTGATTCTAATGAAGGATCTATACAATAAAAGGAAGCGCATTGTCAGTATTATCGGGAAAACGACGACTGCCATCCCTGGATTGAACATCCCAACGAAGGCACTCAACAAGGCCGGAGAAAACATCATTTGGACATTCATCGAAACACTCTCCATAAAACCTAGATTCTTTTTCGACTTCCATCCAAATCCAATATACAAGGCAGCACTTAGAACCAAGACATAGATGAGGTTTTGAAAGAAGAGTAGAAGATACTGTCTCATCATATTCGCAGAGAGCTCACTTAAGACGATGTCTTTGACGATGATGTTGAGGACTTCTGGATCTTTAACCATTTGAGTATGTAGATCACTAAAGCTAGTAGATCCTATGTTCTCATACGATCCACTGACCATGATCACTGATTGAGCGTTGGTGATGATTACTCGATCAGCTAAGACAACGATCTCTTTGGCTTTGAATTCACTGTGTGAACTTGGCATAAGA
>Ga0247844_1003419_pt1 | contig 23295 bp, 20 predicted proteins | sample LaCtaG_FD_192421 | JGI IMG/M metagenome (GOLD analysis project Ga0247844, IMG submission 192421) | Freshwater microbial communities from meromictic Lake La Cruz, Castile-La Mancha, Spain - LaCruzMarch201714.5m_1 | ecosystem: Environmental > Aquatic > Freshwater > Lake | place: Spain: Castile-La... | reverse complement strand
CTACTGAACATCTAAATGACCAAGTTCAGTATTTAACTATTGATCATGTAAAGAATGGAGCAGTTGGTTATGCAAACTATGCTCTAGAACATCCTTTAAAGGATAGGTTGGTGTGTACTGATACTTCTCGTAAGAAAGGAAAGTACAAGGACTCAGATGGAAATATTGTTTCTGATCCAGAGATGTCAAGTATAACAAAAAAGTTATTTTTAGCTATTAAGGATCGTAATACTGAGTTGATAACCGAATATGCAAATGATTTAAAAGTTAAGCTTGATAGTTTTGGTTCTAATAATAATGAGATGACAAATGAAGAAACAATTGAAATTACTGGAATGGCAGATGATTTGATTGATCTTTTAACTTTTGCTTTCTCACAAAAGAGACAATCTAATGAAATTTCAGATGGATTAAAACCAGAGCTTTTTCATCAATTCGTAAAAGAGATATCTACTGGTTCTTATCGTTCAAATTTGAATTAGTGTTTTTACTACTAAAATTGTATTCCCGTAAATCCAGGTTGTTCTAGGATCAATAGTATATATACAATATTTTGGATCACAACACATTATTATATAATAATTAATCTTATTTAAATAAAATTATAAATTTGGCATTGATTATAGGCTAAAAGTATTTAAACTTGAATAATAGAGGAGAATAAGCAAATAGTGAGATATTCTTACTTACAAAAGGAACTCTTATTGATCTTTTTTCGGATACAATAAGATATTGTATTTGCGGTTGTAAAAATAAAAGTCTGGTTGCTTTTATTTTTTTTGTGATCAAAAACCTTTCTAATTAAAAAGTCGGAGGCGGAGGAGAAAAATAAAAAGATAATCCAAAGGAAATTTTCTACTAATTTTTCAAATTATTTAGAAAACAAAATTAAAAAGAATTTTCAATCCGTGGAACTTTTAAAAAAGTTTAAAAATCCGAAACCCGGGATTATAAAAAATCTCAACACACACAATTCTTGTGTTTGGTGGAATGGAAAGTGATCATTTTTGTAACCATTTTTAATCAGAAAATTTGGTATTATTTTATTTTATTTTTTTATTTTTTGAAATATTTCGAAATTATTTCGAAAAATATATAAAGATATATTTCTTTATATAAAATGGAATGTCAATACTGTAATCAGATTTTAAAAACACCATCTTCATTAAAACAACATCAATTGACAGCAAAATATTGTCTTTCTAAACAAAATAAAGAACCAATAAAAGAATATTATTGCAATGCATGTAATACAGGTTTTACATTGAAATATTCATTACAAAAACATTTGCAAATATGTAAATCAAATACTCCTGAAATACATCAAATTTCTCAAGAACTTGATGTTGTTAAAAAAGAGTTAGAATTGTGTCTTATTCGTGAAAAAGAAAAAGATAAAATAATCTCCGATAGAGACTTTCTTATCACGGATCAGAAAAATATGATAAGGGAATTACAGACAGAGTATAAGAGGCATATGGAAATGCAGAACAAAGATTTACAGGATAGAATGCAGTCGATGGCTGAAAAAGCTATTGATAAACCTTCAACTCTCAATCAGAATACAATAAATCAGGTAATAAATAATTTATTGCCTATAACTACTGAACATCTAAATGACCAAGTTCAGTATTTAACTATTGATCATGTAAAGAATGGAGCAGTTGGTTATGCAAAGTATGCTCTAGAACATCCGTTAAAGGATAGGTTGGTATGTACTGATACTTCTCGTAAGAAAGGAAAATATAAAGACTCAGATGGAAATATTGTTTCTGATCCAGAGATGTCAAGTATAACAAAAAAGTTATTTTTAGCTATTAAGGATCGTAATACTGAGTTGATAACCGAATATGCAAATGATTTAAAAGAGAAGCTTGAAGATTTTAGTTCTGATAATAATGAAATGACAAATGAAGAAACAATTGAAATTACTAGAATGACAGACGATTTGATTGATATTGTAACTTCTGCTTTTTCTCAAAAGAGACAATCTAATGAAATTTCAGATGGATTAAAACCAGAGCTTTTTCATCAATTCGTAAAAGAGATATCTACTGGTTCTTATCGTTCAAATTAAAAAGACTTTCTATAATGTATTAAAAGAAATTTAGTTCAAAAATGTATGTACTCTAGAAAATATTTTATCTAAATTTAATCAGGACTGATTATGATTAAATTTATCAAATGTATTATGTAATTTGTTTTTTACCTGTTGAAATCCCAAAAGTTATTTAAATTATAGCAGAAAATAAACTAATTAATTACCTAAAAGTATATTTTATATAAAAAATATACTATAATTATAAATGAAGGTTTCTAATATTATGGTTATCATTTTTATCATCCTATTATTATATATACTACTCTTACTATTTTATGGTTTTGTTGGAATTTTTAAATATAAAACTCCAAAAAAGAAACATAGAATTATTGTATCCTTATCTACTTTACCTAGCAGAGTAGGAAATTTAGAGAGAGTTTTAAATTCAATTTTTGAGAATGAAATTAAACCTGATATAATATATATAAATATACCAAAATATTCAAATAGAGAAAAAAAGGAGTATTACATACCTGAAAATGTAACAAAACTAAAAAATGTAAAAATCAATATTGTAGATAAAGATTATGGTCCTATAACAAAATTATATCCTACATTATTTGAAGAAACAAATCCTGATGATATTATAATATGTATAGATGATGATAAGGAATATGATAAAAAGTTAATTGGTCATCTTGTAAGCGTATCAAATTTGTATCCTGACCAATGTGTATGCGTGAGTGGATGGAGTTTTATAAATTTAGGGTTTTTTGCATTGCCTATAAGTTTGCCAATAAATAATATTATAAAGAATGTTGACATATTACAATGTTATAACGGAGTATTATATAAAAGAAAATTTTTTGATTCAGATTTTAAGTACATAATAAATTGCAAAGAATGTTTGACTACAGACGATATATTAATATCTAAATATTTAAAGTATAAAAATGTATCTATAAAATCGGTACCATATAATTTTAAACACAAAGATATAGACAATAAAGGATTTAAATTAGGAAGTATAAATATGCAAAATAATAATTGGATAAAATGTATTAATAAAAAAATATCTGAAATTATAGAAGATAACAACTTTACTTTATTTTAATTCTTTCAATTGGAGGAGTGTTAAGACATACATTAAGTTTACTTTTACATCCACGAAGTAATTTGTACACAATAATTAATAGAATAACAACTATTATTGATAAAAATGTAATTAAAATATACATCCAAGTGTTTGTAGGTAAAATGCATTTAACACACCAATTTTGTATTAAACTATTATGACGTTTTTGAGAACCAATTGAGAAGCCTTCAATATTTATTTTTTTAATTGTATCCATGTGTGCAATATAAGCATCTGTTTGAACATCTATAGGGAATGTATTTTTTATTAATTCTTTACATGCCGAATTTGAAACAATATAAAAATGTGTACCTATAAAGTGTGTATTTTTTTTTCTTCTTATGTGCGCACTTATAAAAAGGGAATTAGGTTTTTTTAAAATTTCTTTTATTTTATCTTGAATTTCTTCTGTAATTTTTCTAAGTTCTAAATCACTTTCAGCAATAGCTATATAAGGTAAATTCTTTTCTATACACAATCTCCACAATTCATAGTGGCTCATTGTACAGCCGATAGCTCCAAGGCTAGGCATACCAGAGCTTTGTTCGCGAATTGTTAAAATGTCATTATAAGAACGTATAGTTATTATTTTTTCCTCTAATAGAGAATTTAGAGAAAATTTACGACCATCAATTGCTTGAAAGTGGGTTATATTTTTAAAACCTACTTCACTTAAATTTTTCTCAAGTTTACTTTCGTAATTGAAACTTATGTAATATACTGGTATATTAAAAATATTAATCATTTATAATATATTACATAAAAATAATTAAACTTAAAATATCATATTTTTGTATTTTATATTTACTATGATAAATGATAGTTTATAAAAAACTAAATAAATATATTTTATTTATATCAGGAATTATACTTATCACAATTAGTATTTATATTATAATAATTTTCTCTATAATTTGTTGTGGTAAGAAAAAAATTAACCAATCGTCAGAAGAAATGATGAAAAGATGGGAAAAACAAGTTCAATCTATTAGTGATGAAATTGATGATAAAGAATCATGTTCCTTATATTCTAATAATAAAGGTTATAGATTAGGTGATATGATTTTGAATAGTTGGAGATGGAAGAATGATGGGCAAGATTATCATTACAAACATTTTCCAAATTCTATTGCAACTGAATACATGAAAAAAACAAAAGAATATTCTAATTATAATGTTCTCTTTGATATTATGAGTGAAAGAACAAAATATACAAATGATCTTCCCGATAAAAATGATATTATTGTACATTTAAGAACAGGAGATGTTATTGAGGAAAATTTAGACGATGTAATTACAATTCTTTCTACCTATTCTTATATGAATAAACATGAGTGGACTAATTATACTCCTCCGATAGAATATCTTGATAATAAAATTACTAAAATAAATATAAACAAAATCAGAAAAATTATACTAGTCTCTGGAAGTCATACTTATAGTAAAACACCAAAAAGTTGTAAATATATTGAAATAGTCAAAAAATATTTTGAATATAAAGGTTATCAGGTAGAGTTAAGGGTTGGAATGAACTCAGATGATGATTTTATTTTTATGTGTAATGCTAGATATTTTGTGCCATCAACAAGTGGAGGATATACAAAATTAATAACAAATATCGTAAAAATGATGGGAAATCAAGTTCTTTAATTAATATACCACAAACCATGTTTTTTAAATCTTTCAATTTTTCGGTTTAATCCTTTAATCCAGTTATTATGAATCAATATAGGTATTTTATCACACTTTTCTCTTTCATTAAAATAACGATGTCCATTTGGATATGAAGCTGGGTCAAGAGTGCCAATATCTGAAATTGTTTCATTAATAACACCTTGATCATCCATTTTTCCAGGAGGTCTAGATAAAATTAGCTCATAAGCATTTTTCATTTTATCGGCTATTTTTAGAGATGGTGATATAAACATAACACCTGCACAATGATGACCTTGTGCTGATTTTGCAAATGTTGTAGAATCAGATTGCATATAAATTTTTCTAGGAGGAAGATAAAAATAATTTTCTATAGGATTTTTTAACAATACTATATCCGTATCAAGATAAAATACAAAAAATCCTTCTCTTAACATAATCTCTATCGCTTTAACTTTTTTAGACATGATATTTCTAAATCCTTCTGTTCCAAACGAAGATTCATCTTCTAAATTCAAAGATATAAGATCGGTTCTAAATTGAATATTCTCTTTTTTTACACATTCAAGTGCGTTTTTGTCTAATGGAAATACAATTAGCAAGTCTTCTAACCCTTGTTGTCTAACGCTATGTAAAAAATTACGCCACTCGTCACATAAAGCAGATGTGAAAAAATTCACTATACGACATCTTGATCTTAGAGATCTGTATAACCAATATCCAAGTGTTATCAATTTTAAATCTGGTTGAAAAGAACTATCGTCAAAATTTAATTTATTTGCATCTTTCCAACTGTCTAACACAACAACTCCTTCAAATTGTGAATGAAGAGATTCAAGTGGACCTTTTCTTACTATGGGACGAACACCCAATCCATATGTTTCGTAGAAACGATGTGTATCCAAACCATTTCCTTCCGGGCATAAAGAATAGATATAATTTTGTGTTTTTATAATTGTTTCTGATTGAGTTAATTTAGTAGGCCAAAAATCAACATGAGGTGAGTCTGAAAGATTACTAATCATATTTTCTCGATCATCACGATAACCAGAACTTGGTTTTGGATAAGTACTAAAGTGAGAATTGCTAAGTATTTTCTTTTGTTTATCTTTTTGAATATTTTGCATAGCATGATGTATAAACTGTTTGGATAATTCTTTATTTTTAAACATTTTGGATTCTAGACCAATAGGCCATATGAATAATTTTGAGTGTTTATTATCGTTCCAATCTTCTGACAAGCAAATAGCAATGTTAGGATTTTCTAAAAAGTTATTAATATTTTTAGCGCTTTTGTCAGAAGATGAGTAAGGATCATCAAGTATAACTAGAATAGTATTAGGTTGTAATTTTTCGAAATTTTTAACTTCATTTGGTAGATTTTCAACTAAAATTAACTTTATAAACTCAGAATCGAGTTTATTAAAATAATAATGAGCATTATACCTTGTAATGATAGGATAATTTAAATTATTATCAGTAAAAAAACCATTAAATTTTTCTGTATTATTTTTAGTGTTACTATTCTTAAAAAAATGATATATTATGTAAATAAGAAAAGATATAGAAAAAAATATTAAGAGTATAACTCCTATTTTCTTTAGCATTTTTATTATATAATAATTATTAAAAATAATTTTGTATATTTTTTAATATACAAAGACATATTTATTCTTTTTTCAATGCTCTTCGAACAGGTTCTAAACGCTGTGAATCGAGAGTACTTCGAAGAGTTGAGTAAGGAGAGAAGTCAGTTCCGTTAATCAGAGCAGACATTATACTTGCTGAAAAGCCAGAGATTAACGCCGTTCCATTATCACTTACAGAAACAGGAAAATCTGTAGTAGATCCACAAACATTCCAGAAAACTATTTCTGGTTGTTTGTATCCTGATTCTGTGTACTTAGTCTTAATCACTTGGAAGTTTGTCATATATGATCTATCAGCACTATCAAATTGCATGTCTGAAATAATAAATAAACGCTTAGGCATATCTTGTTGAGATAGTTTATGAACTTTAGCTTGATTTAGTATGAGATCGAATGTTGCTTGCAAATTTGTTGATCCTCCCCACGGTGAGCTAGTAAGTTTTAACCAACGATCGTAAAGAGTGCCATCCTTCACTACATGAAAACTTGGGTTATCATGAAAAGTTATTATATGGTTATGAAAAACTCCCTTTACATTATTTGCTCCTAACAAAGATAACCCGACAGCAACATCCATTGGACAGAAAGATAATTTTTGATCAGAACTCCAACTTAGCATGCTTGTACTAACATCGCATACAAATAATGAGTCTTGAAGACTTCCTAGTTTATTAACTTCATCTTCAAGTACTTTCCACTGAGCTTCACAAACAGTGTCAGATCTATGTTTTGTTCGAATCTCCTGTATTAATTCGTGTGGATATAGTTGTTTTCCATTTACTTTTACTTCACCGTTTTGAAGCTTTGTTTTCCAAGCTAAAAATTCTTCAGGTGCATTCTTTTCAAAAGTCTTTTTCAACCGCTTCATTGCACAAGAAGGAACTTTGCTATAATCAATTTCATCCCATTTCTTATCACACATATATGTTTCAACAATATGTAGATATTGTCGGAGTGGTGTTGTATAAGCTTTGCGATAACTCTTTGCTGTAATACCCATAACTTTGGTAAGAGTATTAACAACACCATACTTCTTGTCGTATGAGTCTTTCTCGGTTGGTGCCCACTTTGCACAAATACTGATAGGCTTTCCATCATGCATTTGAAGACGATCATTTACTAGCTGATTACCTAGAATTTTTACAAATGTAATTTGAAGATCTCGTAATCTAGAAATATCCTTAATATTAGAATAATAATTTTGTTCTAAATAGTTAGCATCTTTTAGATCTAATACACCAGGCCACAATTCCATCAAATCATCCCACCTACCATATTCTGAGATAAGCGGAGCGACAAGATTAAGTTGTTCAGGATAGTTGAGAAAAAGCCATACAAGTGAACGTCGTCCTAATTCACGCTCTCCTTTACCACCTCTACAATCACGAATGTGAAAAGCCAATAAAAATGCATCAATAATATTTTCCTGTGCGGATTCGCGTAAATATTCATATAGACGAGGAGCATTCAGTCCTCTGACTGATTTAAAAAATAATCCGAGACGACCGCTCGTATTTCCACTTATATCCGGTGAAGATAAAGAAACTGCTCCATTACATGTCTTAGCACATGAGGTCATTGCTGTAGCGAAATTAGATGTCATTTGTTAAATTAAAAAATTTCTCTCTTTAAATGTGATTTTATTCTCTAACTACAAAGTGTTTAGACAATTCTTCTAGTAAAAGTTTTTTCTTTTTTTCTTTCTCATACTTTTTAATTTGTATTGATAAATCTTTACAACGTTCAGTTAGAATTTCGACTTCATCTTGAAGTTGAGAATTTTCTGTTTCAAGTCTATCTTTTTCATCAATAACATCATCTAGTTTTGCTTCATAATCTAAAGCTTTATCTAGCCATTTTTGTGCCTTCTCTTTCATACATTCATATTTATCACGGCTTACTGTTTTGCTCATTTTATACTTTTACATACAAATTCTTTAACTCAATAAAAATAATCCATAAAATATATAAAATTAATATTGTATAATAAATAAATGATTCCAATTTTTAGGATGGATAAAGATGAATATCCTACAACTACAAAATGTGAAGAATATATGCAAAAAAAATTTAAACAAGTTAGCTATCCACAGACAGAATATAAAATTATGAAAAAATTAGGAGGAGGAAAATCAGGTGCTCTAATAACTATAGCTAAACACATAGATACAGATAAAAACGCTATTCTTAAAATATATCAATCAGAAATATATAATCCATCAGAAACAGATAGTAGACCTTTAAGAGAAATTTATACTGCTTGTGTCATGTCAGGAACAGAAGGATTTCCGACAGTTTATGATTTTGGAAAATTAATTGATAAGGATGGGGATGGTCGTGAACATCTTTATTTAATATCTGAAATTGTTTCTGGTAAAGCTATGAGTATTATAAATATGAAACAATTTAATACAGAGCAAACAGCCTCTATTTTATTACAATTACTTAATCTTATTTTTGTAGCTAGAGACAAATTAGGTGTGTTTATTCATAACGATCTTCATCCTGATAATATTTTTATAGATGAAAAAAAATGTTATTTAGGTAAAATAGATTTTAGAAATAGTATAAAATTTATGTCTGCTTGTCCAAAAGTAAGTATCATTGATTTTGATTTGGCTATTTCTGAGAAGTATCCAGAAAATCACAATGATCGTGCAAAATTTAATGGAGTAATTCTTCCAGCTGCTGTTCTTGAGTGGCTAAGCAAGTGTTTTAATTTAAAATACATACCCAAAATTATTAAAAAATCGTCTGTTGCAACAACAGAAGATCTTCAATTATGGAACGTATATTATATGGCACTTTCAGCTTTACAATTAGAAAAAGAATTCAAACATGTTATTACAGATCATGAGATGGAAAAAATCATAACAGAAGCTAAGATGTGTAAAAATCTTGATCAATGTCTTACACATCCTTATATTGTTGACAACATGAATTTTAAGCGAACAATGAACCGTCAAGGAGATACCTCATTTTTATCATCAGACGTGCATTCTACAAAAATAGATGAAAAATTAGATTTAATAATTGATACAATGCTTAGTTCTATTGGAATAGAAGCAATAGGTAAATATTTTTTAGAATCTTATCGAAAATTAAACGAAGAACATCTTAAAATTTACGGAACAAATGTTCCGTATAATAAAGTGATACTTCAACTTTCATTATCTGTAGTTTCGCAAAAAAGGCAAGTTTTAAATATAGATTCTTGTATATCAGGTAGACTTGATAATCTTGATGTATATGTAATATTACCAGATAAAATAAATATACAATTATTCTTGTATGATAAGAAAGTTAAAGTTATATTTTTTCCAAACGGTTTAAAGATATTAAATGTGACTCATTCAAAAACTCTTTTATCTTATTTGGAAACTATTATAAGTCGTAGTTTACTGTATATAACAAATCCAATTATTTATGATGTAATTATATCTCCAAGTGAAAAATCAACAGATCTTAAAATAAATTTTTGGACGACAATTGTTGGTAAAAGACAATATCAAACTGAATTAAAAACTGATGTTGATATAGAATTTAAAGATCAAATAGAAAATATAATTAAATGTTTATTACCAAATTTATTTAAAAATAAAGATATTTTTGAAACAGACGTTGTATTTCAGGCATTAACTGACGAATTAGTTGGACCATCTATACATGAAAATTGGAGAGATATTGTAGAAGAAATAGTTAAATATTTGAAAAAACAGAATGCAGAAAGTGTTGATATGCTATCAAGTATGTTGTCTAAAAGTTCTTTAAATTAGCTGGTTAAATGAATATTTGTAATTTATAAATTCAACTTTTATAAATTAAAGTAATATGACAGATCAATTACCTCACATAGAATGGAAAGAACCGCTTAAATCAATTCGTATTTTAAAAACAAACGGTAGTGTGCTTGATGTAGAGGTTGGAAATATTATAAGTATATGTAAATCTTCATCAAACCCTAACGCATTTTTTAAGATTGACGAGTTTTTCGGTAGTGCATCTGAAATTGGACCAACATGTTTTGCATATCGCGAAATTGATATTGTAAAAAAAGAATTTGTAGAAACAAAATTCTCTCTTAAAACTGGTGGAAAAAGATATATTATATGTTATCCATCTGGAATAACAAAGTATGGCTTTCATTTATCAAATGAAGAATGGTGTTCTGTTGCCATTTGCAAATCAGATCCAATGTTATAAAAATTTATAGATTAACTTACTTTGCACAAGTCGAAGTACCCAAATCGTGAGATTGAGTTACGTTATAACCTCGAAGACGTAGAGCCTCGTAAATATCATCAGCCATTAGTGTCTTTGTATTATGTTCTGAATTAACAACTAGAGCAGCTACAATAATATCTGATAAATAATCACTTACAATACAACGAATGTTATTATAACAATCTTCAGAAAGACTTTTTACACCTGCTCGACGAGCAAGACGAGTGATAGATGGTTTTGTAATGTGTTCCATTTTTCTATTTGAATAGTTAAGCTTTAAGTCTTTAATACTAACCTCAATAGATTAAATTGATGACTTAAAAGGGAGATGAAAGATCATTAAATAAAAATGGAAGCACAAAAAGTTGTAATGAAAAAGAAGAAGACTCGTTTTTTTGAAACGTATATTTCTAAAGTTCTAAAGCAAATTTCTGATACAAATGGAATTACCTCGAATTCTAAACAACAACTTAATAGTGCACTTTGTTTAATATCTCGAATGATCTCAACTACTGTTATTACTTTAACTGAAATAGCTAAGAAGAAAACTATGTCGGAAAAGGAAATCAAAAATGCTCTTCTTATTGTTTTGCCTTCCAAGTTGGCCGCAGAAGCTATAATTGAAGGTCAGAAAGCTGTTATAAGTTTTGGGAATGTAGATAACTTGAAGGGAACTAGCAGACAGGAAAAAGCAGGAATTATATTTTCACCCGCTATTGCTGAGAAATTTCTAAGAAATTTTGGGTATTCTAAGGTTATGGTTACTAGCAATGCTCCTATTTATTTAGCAGGAGCTCTAGAATATATTACTTCAGAAATTCTCGTGAATGCTTCCAAGTCTGCAAATATAAACAAGAGAATTAGGATTAATATTCGTGATCTAGAGATGGGAGTCCGTAAAGATGAAGAGTTGAATACATTTTTTACTAACAATTGTATTTCATTTCTTGGAGGAGGTGTTACCCCATTTATTCATCCATCTCTTCTTCTCAAGAAAAACCGTGTTAAAAAGCGCGTAAACAAGGTTGTTACCAAAGAAGGTGAAAAGAAAAAACATAGATTTCGCCCAGGAACTGTATCTCTTCGTGAAATTCGTCGTTTCCAAAAGATGAGTAATTGTCTTACTTTTGCAAAGTTTCCATTTGAGAAATTGGTTAGGCAGATCGTTTCTACTCATAATATTGGTTCAATGAAAATTAGTAAAGAAGTATTTATTGTTCTTCAATATTTTGTTGAACAACAAGTTACATCTCTTCTTCGGAATGCGAATTTTGCTGCTATTCATGCAGGACGTGTAAAGTTGATACCTATTGATATTGATTTTGTTCGAGCTATCTCAACAGGAATTTGTAATCCTTACCAAAAAAATATTGTTCAAGATTGTGAAATATCAGAAGAAATTTGTGAAGATGAAGTAGAAGATGAAGTAGAAGATGAAGGAGAAGATGAAGGAGAAGATGAGTAAGTATAGTAAGTGATTTTTCGACATATTTAATCATAATCATTTTAGACTGATTATGATTTATAATCGAGCAATTTTTTAAAATTTGCGTTCTTACACAAATGGAGGAGATATCCATTTTTGATATAAGATTTTTATTTTATAAACATTTGGAGACTTTTAAAATCAACTTAAAAGCACCTGATCATTCTAAAAAATGTCATCAGAAAACACTGATGTAAGCCAAGATAAAAAAAGTGATTCTATTAAACTTAGACCAGAACCTAGTCATATTATGACTGGGGATTATGCAGCTTTTATGGAAACAAACGGAAAGGAGTTTGAAAGTTGGTATTATTTTATACGACGTGAGGGAAATGAGGAAGCCTTAAAGCATCTCCAAGAGCAACTTGAGAAGATAGATTGGTTTATTCTTGATGACCTTAGTACATTTGATCTAGATCTAGATCACTATGTTAGTGCTGCTACAGCTAAACAAATGACTAAGCTTGAGCTAAATTCTTACGCTTTTCACAGAAAGTTTGACGGAAAATTACAAAAGATTAATTTTAATTTCAAAAAGAAAGATACTACTCGTAACAATGAGCGCAGCAATGAAAGAATGATTTGTAAAGTTTTTGATTTGCTTGGGTATGGCCAAATAGAAGATTATATTAGCGATGAAGATTTAGATGAAGAAGACCTGACTGATAACGAATATTCTGATTCAGAAAGTGATGAAGACACAGAGGATGAATCAGATTCAGAATCAAGTGAAGATAATAAGATATCTGAAAAACCTACAGGTAAGAAAGGGCTTCCACCTTCATTACTAAAAAATGATCATCTTCCACGATTTGCCAAACGAAAACAACGTGGTAAGTCTTGATTTAATGTTACCTACATTTAAAGTATTTTGAGAACATATTCTTAAAATATATAAGACCACTCGATATTTCTAATGATTTTATCAAATCTCTATTTTTTTCTCTTCCACTGTAGTAAAAAACAAAATAAAACAATTAGTAACAAAAATACTAAAGAAACTATTACAATACATAATATATTTGTTTTATCAACATGTTTAGTATTTTGATCACTTGCTATTTGTAATATGTTAAATGGACGACCATTATTTTTTGAAATAACAAGCTCATTGCAATACACAATACAATTTTGAAGACTTAATAAATCTTTGTGTGGATCAGAATCATATAAATTCGGAATATCATCTATCCAGGGTAGACAACGGCCATTTACGCATTTAAATTTTATATCTTTACTTGTCATTACAAAAATGGGTGAAATAAAAGATTGAGTCCATTCAGGAGATGACGATGGAGGTATTGAGTCAAAACTAGGAAATATATTATCTCCTATTTTGTGAAAATAGAGAGGTTTTGTATTTGGAACTGGTTGAATATATGTAGTAAAGTATATACAATCATCTTTAATATTATAAGGATCATACATTAAATACAAATCATTTGTATTGTATGGAAAATCAATATTTTTTTTTGCACAAAAAATTTTCATACCGATAGGTATTGGCCTAAAACTTGGCGAAACAGCATAAAAAGAATCAGCTAAAAACCATTTACTATCTTTTTTTTCATCTGGTATACAATCAAATTCAATAATACCGTTTTTCATGGATTTTTTAGGTCCACCGATATATCCTAAAAAAGTTTGTGTTTCTATGTCAATATAATGCCAAATACAATATGGTATGATTACATCGTCGTTCATTTATATATTGTATTTTTTTGTTCTAGAATTTAATTCCATTTCGTGTCAACTCCTTTTCTATGAATCCTTTAATATCTTCTAATTTTATAGTGTGTGGTACTTCAATTAAAACTATTCCATTTTCTCGACATATCCTTCTTTTCATATCATCTCTATACTTTTGATTTAAAAAAGCTTCTTTGTTTTTATGAAAAAATGGTATATACTCATAATGCTGAATACCATTATATTCTAATGCAATTTTAAGTTCTGGATCAAAACAATCAAGTTCTAAATTAAAGTCTCCGCCTGTTACAGGGTTTCGCAAAAAATTTGGACGATCCTTATCAAATTTTCTTTTGAACAAGAACTGTAAAACACGTCTACATTCTGCCTCTCCTTTGCTTTCACGTGGAGGACCGCGATGACTTTTATTTTGTCCTATAGGTGAGTAATATTGTCGATGTTTTGACCATGTTCCTTTTTTACCTCTAATCTTTCTATACAATCCAAAAAGTATTAGAAATGATAATGAAATCCCAAGTATTATTTCAAAACCATGTGAGTTCCATTTATCTTTAATTTTGGATAACATTTTATTTATAGTATATAAAGTTAATTCTTGCGTTGTCAATTAAAAATAAAATTATCATAATCTACTAAAATTTCTGTATTACATAATGGACATGCTTGTTTGTATTTACCCCACTCATTAATGCATTTTGGATGGTAAATATGTCCACAATTTAATACTGACACATTTTCCGTCTGATTGTAAACATCCGTACATATAGAACACATATCATATTTTTTATCTGTGCTATTGTAAGGTTGAGAAGTAACATCAAGTTTTATTTCGTTCTGTCTAATAAGATTATGATCATTTTCACTATTTTGTATAGCGATTTGGATTGGATCTAATAGATTAAAAATTGGTTCCAAAATAACTATCATATTCATTATTGCAAATAATGCATCTGATGATCTGTCAATATCTATTACCTGATCTAATATAGTTTCTTCAAAATATTCTTCATTGTGCACATGAAATCGAATTGTTGATGACATTTTTATTTATATAGAATCAAATTTCTTAACTCATTTTCAATAAAATGGACTATGATTCCATCCTAGCTCCTCAAACAACTCTTTGCAAATTTCGTCATGAAAGAATTTTCTGTCAATAGTCTTGAGTATTATAAACTCTTCTTTTTTACATGAATGACGATGTCTACTAAGTAATTGAAACAATACATATTGAGTATTAATAAAATTTTTCCTGTTAATATTTTTAAATCTTTTATCGTATATATCAGTAAGAACGTCAAAGTCATCAAGCAATTGTTCTTCTAAATATGAAATATCATCAGGTTTAATATCAGTAAAATTATAATGTATTAAATGAACATTCTCGTAGTGTTTAGAATAACCAAGCTCTTTGAGAAAAATAAGAACGTGATTCTTCGTGATATTACGGAATCTTTCTTGTTTAGGAGTATTTTTATCACCATTTAGTAGATAGTGTAGTTCAAATTGGACTTCAAGATCGTCGTATATTTTTTGATTAATAGTACTATTTTGTTTTCCTTGATATTGGTTAATACAATCACGAAAATGAACTTTTCTATCGTAAGTATATTTACTTGAAATATTAACTCGGTCAATATCAGTATATGAAGAATTATGTTTCATTACAATTTGTCGAGCATAACACTTAGTGCATATGTAAGTATTTCCATCTATAATGTCAAAATCTTTTTTATTAGAACAATTCTGACAAATAATTTTTTGTGGTATAGTCTTTTCAAAATCAATATCAACGTATTTAGATGCAGCATCTAAGTAATTATCTATTATTTCTCGTTTTTCCTTATCATTTTTAAGTAGTTTTCCCATAAAACTTACTTTAATAGGTTTTTTTAATATTTCTTTGTATTTTTCTATAAAAATTATAGTTTCCATAATATAAAAATGATGATTTTTATGTATTTTTAAATCGTTTATATAATTTTCTAGATCATCCCTTGCTTTTTTAACACTAATTAATAGTCTACGACGAAGATTTTCATTTTTTAATGATTCCTCTAATTCCTGTAGCTTCTCCAGATGATCTGGTAGTTTTGAGAACTCTTCCTCAAATTTATTACGTATGTTGGCATCTATACTTAAAATATCTAGTTCAGTCATAGACTTTATTCTTTCAGACGTTTCATTTAAACTCGCATTTGACATTTTATTTAATATTTAAAGTGTATAAAATTTTCATTTTTGCAAAAAAAAAATATCTTGTGCTAATATAAATAATGTCATCGATCACAACGTCAAATGTAACATCTGGCTTTATTGATCTTGCTACTTTTGATGAGATTGAGAAGTATCTCTACGGCGGTCACGATGCAACTGCATATTTCGTCCGTGAGACGAGGAAGGCCACTTGGTTTACCCAAGTTCCTGTAGTTTTATCTCGTGCTGCTGGCTCTCCAGCTTTTGGTCAGGAATGGTCTGTTGCTATTTCTCGAGCTGGTGATTATATGCTCCACACTTGGCTTCGTGTAACTTTCCCGGAAGTTGCTCTTAAAGACGCTTTTCATGCTACTCACAGGCTTCGTTGGACAAGTAACTTGATGCATAATCTCATTCGTGAATGTTGCATTACTTTTAACGATTTAATTGCAGCTAGGTTCGATAACTATCATCTTGACTTCTGGGCTGCTTTCACTGTTCCAGCAAGCAAGCGCAATGGATATCTCAATATGATAGGGCATTTTCTTGACATGAATGCACCTCAAAGAATAGTTCCAGCAAAAACTTTGAACTTGCCACTTCCATTCTTCTACAGTCGTGATAGTGGAGTTGCTCTTCCTACTGCAGCTCTTCCATATAACGAAATGAGGATTAATTTTCACTTCCGTGAATGGAATCAACTTCTAATTATGGAAGAATTTGGTGACTTTCTTACGGAACAGCGCAGGAATATAGAACCTGGAACTCATCTTTTAAATGGTCAGGCTCCTGCTTTAGGTAATACACAAGTTTGGGCTAATTACGCTATAGTTTCAAACGACGAACGCAAACGTATGGCATGTGCTCCGCGTGATATTTTAGTAGAGCAAGTACAAACTGCTCCACGGCAATCGTATACTCCGGCTACAAGTTCACAACAGTCGTTTGATATTAGATTTTCTCATGCTATTAAGGTTTTATTCTTTGCTGTTCGCAACAGTACATGGGGATCTGAGTGGTCTAATTACACTACAAATTCTCCTTGCACAAAGGCTTCAGCTACGAATTTTTCGCCGCCAGGTACTGCTGATCCTATTATGACAACATCTCTTATCTATGAAAATACGAATCGTCTTGGTCAAATGGGTTCTGATTATTTCTCATTGATTAATCCGTGGTATCATGCTCCATCTATTCCTCGTGCCACAGGTTACCACATGTATTCTTATTCTCTTGACTTTATGTCTCTGGATCCGATGGGATCTACAAATTATGGAAAGTTAACTAATGTCTCAATTGTTCCAGAATGTAGTCCAAACGCTAAAATTGGCGCAGAAGGATCATCAGCTGTTGCGGCATCTGGTTCCAGTTTCAAACAAACTTACGAGTTTATTGTCACTGCTATTAATAACAATATTATTCGTGTGAGTGGAGGAGCTTTAGGTTTCCCCGTTCTCTGAGAAAGTTCCGCTTTTCATTTTTTTATGTTAAATAACATAAAAAATTATATTATAATGTTTTAAAAATAAATTTGGTTTAAAAGTATAAAAAATATTATAAAAACAAAATGACAATCGGATTGTTAGAAAAAACTATTACTAAAATAAATGACATAATGGAAACTAAAAAATGTTCGGAATGGAAACCGGATACTGAAGATCCAAGATATATTAACTACAAATGTCATTGTGGAAAAGATGGAAGAACTCTTAAACAAGGAATTTCAAGACCTACGTGGAATGGTTGTTCTGAATGTTCAAAAAAGAAAACTTCAAATGAAGTGAAAGAAAACATAACAAAAATTATTGAAGAAGCTGGTTATGAGTTAGTATCAATAGAAGAAGGTAGAAATGTTAATTATAAATGTAAACATGCTAGATTTCATATACACTCATCAAACTGTCAACGAGGTAACTTTCGAGGAGGATGCAATATATGTAAATACCAAGAAAAAAAAGAAAAAATAGTAAAAGAAATTCAAGAACCTGTTCCAATTTTACTGGAAAGAGGAGAATGGTATAGTGGTCGTCATCAAGGCGGTATTACTGAGACTGAAACTCATATAAAAGTTACTTTTCACTTTGATCAAGGTGGTAAAAGTAAATCTTTTAGTATAAAGCAATATGGAAGAGATCGTGCTATGAATTTAGCAAGTAACTATAGAATTAGAGAATCTATTAAACGCCAATTGAGTAAAAATAGAATACGAAGTGTTAAAGTTATATCACATCCTGTATTACCAAAAGATTATGAGTTTCTTGAGATATTTCTTTCAGATGAAAAATGTATGATGTTTGAAAAAGAACATTATGATATTATTAAAGATAAATCAATATGTCTTAGTAAACAAGAAAATGAAAAAACAGATTATGTTAAAATGTCTAAAAAATATATACATAATATATTTTATCCAGAATTTACAGAAGTAGATCATATTGATCGTAATGGTCTTAATAACTTGAGATTTAATGTTCGTGAAGGTGCTGGTAAGGTTAATGCAAATAACAAAGGTATTCAAATTAATAATAAAAGTGGTGTAACAGGTGTAATTTTTGAAGATGGTTTAAAATCTCGTTGGAAAGCTCAATGGAATGACTCGGATGGTAAAAAGAAAACAAAGTCTTTTTCTATTAATAAGTATGGTGAAAATGCATTCATTAAAGCATGCGAGTATAGAGAACAAAATCATCAAGTTAAAATGGATAAGATTAAATCTAGTGTCTCTTAATTTGAGACGTTCGTACTTTTACTGTAAATAATGCAAAATTTTTATTTAAAAGCAAGCAACTATATAATAAAAATGCCAAATCTATTATCAAATCCTCAAGCTTTTAAAATAAAATGTGATGATGTAGGTGTAACTTATGATCTATTAATGGAAGCACAACAATGTTTAGGGAAACAAGGCTGTTCTAAACTTTTTAAAGGAAAATCTAAAAGAGGAGGCGGAAGCACTGCTTCTTCATCTATGGTAGATGATTGGGTATATACACTAAAATATGCTATTGATAATCCAAATGAAGAAGATAAAGATACTTATGTACCTAGAACGGTAGAACCACTCGATGAATGGAAAGACTTTGTTACGTTGGTTAATACTCCAATTGAAGAAGATATTTACAACTCTTGGAAAAATCTAACTCCAAAGAAGATTGGACAAGAAGTTCGTAAATATGGATTAACATTTGGAACTGCTAATTCAAACGCCATTAAAACACTACAAGAAAGATCTATGGCTATGGTAGAACGTCGTATTAAAAATTTTTGGAATAAAACTATTGAATTTAACGAAGAAACCAAAGATCTTGATTACAATTCTCTAAATATATTTCAACTTAGAGAAATTTCTAAAGATGTTGGATGCACTATTTACCAACAAAATAAAGATCAACTAATTTCTAACATTAAGAAAAGACAGCAGGATTTAAAGTGTTACTCAACAGATAAAAAAGAAGAGTATTCTGATATATCTTTACTAACTCTAAAAATTATTGCTAGAAATAAAGGACTTACTCACTATAATAACCTTAAGAAAGAAGATCTTGTTAAATCATTAACAGACTTTGATAAAATTGATGAAGAAAAAGATAAAATTACACTTGGAGGTGTAGAAGTTATATCAAGACAATCTGATGGATATATTAATGCTAGTCAACTTTGTAAAGCAGGTAACAAATATTATAAAGATTGGTTTCGATTAGAAAAAACAAAAGAGTTTTTGACAGAATTATCAAATGAATTGAAAATAGATATTTTAACTGATAAAACAGAAAAAGTGGGGGTGGGAGAAATCTCCCAGCCCCCTAATATGAACGTAAGTTTGATAGAAATTAATATGGGAAAGACTGATGTAGATGATCAATCAACTTGGGTTCATCCACGTGTAGCAATTCATATAGCACAATGGATTTCTCCTAAATTCGCAGTTAATGTAACAGGATGGATTCATAAATTATTATCTACAGGAAGTGTCAAACTAGAAAGACCTGTAAAGAGTTTTTCTACTCTTACAGAAATTGATATTGAAGCAGAAAAACTAGAAAATGAAGTAAAAATGAGTGAGTATACAAATGAGTTAGTTATTTATTGTGCTTATATCGGAAATGGATTAGTTAAGATTGGTTTTACTGATTCGAATCTTGTTAAGAGAGACAAAAAACATATGTCAAGTGAATCATTATATCCTCAGTGGAGAATGATTAAGATTTTTAAAGTATCAGGTAAAAATATAGAAAAAATGGCACACGAATTTTTGAAACATTATAAGGTTGATTTTTTCAATCAAAAAGAAATATATAAACCAGTTAAAAATCTAACAAAATTTATTGAAGATATAGATGATTTCTTAAAGGATAATGACTTAAAAATGACTATTACGATGTTACAAAAAGAGAATTATAATTTAAAACTCGAAAATATGCAATTGAAACTTTTAGTTAAATGAATTTTTAAAAATTATAATCTTTTGATTACAATTTTATGAAACAAGATATTCCATTAGAATACACTGTATTCTAATAATTTTGTAAACTGGTATCTAACTGATTTGTTTAAAAAGTTGAGGAAACTAGAACTCATCTCTTAATATGAAAACATAAGAATTTTATACAAAAAACTAATAAAAATACTTAATTATTTTAGGTAGACTAGAATTTTTTTTAATTAAAAAAAAAAAATCTAGCGTATAATAAAATAATACTAATATGCCTCCTCTAGCAACATATTCGTCACTACTCGATGGTTCGCTCCGCATCGAGAGTTCAACTAATTCCGCTAAACACGGAAACGGAGCACTTCTTGTTCAAAATGGTTGTGAGTTTTTTGGATCAGCTGATCAAATTCTAAAAACTTCACATGCATCGGCTGATTTTTTGATTCAGTCCGCTAAAGATATTAAGGCTACTGCAACAAACGTCCTATTGACCGGTGCTAGCTCTGCCGGATTAGTTGCAACTACTGGCGCTCTCAGTCTTACGGCATCTTCTGGTGATGCTAGTCTTGCAGCATCTGCCAACTTCAACGTTACCGCAAATTTAAAGTCTGAAACTATTGTTACTACTGCCACTTCGACAAGTGGTGGTGATAATCTTGTCAAATCAACAGCTGCAAATGCCACTTTGGAAGCTACTAACGTAGAAGCTCGTGTATTTGGTAAAACTCTTGCGCATCTTAAAGGTATAGACGCCGTAAAGGTTGAATGTATCTCTGGCAAGATAGATCTTATTGGTTCTACTTCCGTTGATGCAGCAGCTCCTAGTATCACTTCTACTGCTACCACTAAGGTCGATCTTACAGCACCTACAATTAATGTAGTTGCTGCTACACTTGCCAAGGTAGACGCACCTGCTGTTGAAGTAGGAAAGACATCTAACACAGTTGATATTTCTCAAGCTACTAAACAAACAAATGTTCTCGGTAATTTTAATGTTACTGGTACTTCTACACTTACTGGAGATGTCGCAATGACTAATAATTGTGTGATTACAGGAAATCTTACAGTGAATGGTGCTACCACAACGATTACAACTGAAAATCTTTTGGTAAAGGACAATATTGTTGTTCTTAATGAAGGTGCTCCTGGTGGATCAGTTCGTGATTCTGGTTTCTTATTCAATCGAGCGTCAACTGCTGGTGATGATACAACTTTCTTTTGGGATGAAAGCGATAATAACTTTATTCTTGCTACCACAAAATCTGTTTCGTCTGACCCAACGTTTATTGTTGAGAGTTATGCTGGTCTCAAATGCTCTAATATCTATGCGTCTGGTGAAATTAGCATGGATACTTTTGCAACTAAATCTTTCAGTCTTACCGGAAATAGCTCCACACCTATAGATGTACCTGCTATTAACAAGTTACGTGGTTCGTATGAATTCCAGATTCAGAGCGATGCTGTCAACGGGAGTGTCTATAACTACAAGGTTATAAAATTTGCTTCTACAACAAGTAGTTTCGCTTCGTTTGGTGTACATGCAGGTGGTGAAGATGGCAGCCAAGTGTGGGTAAAGTGGGACGCTGGTGAGTCCCCTAAATTTTATCATAAGGATCATTCTAGTTCTTCCGGCACACTTGGTTATAAGATTAAATTCACTACTGTTGTGTAAAAATAATTATTTTATTTAGTATAAATAAAATGACATCTTCAATTAGCCAATTCATAACAAAAGGATTAAAAATTGAGGAAAAAAATTCATCTATTGGGGTGTGGTTATACTTTAACGAGCCAAAAGATGTTATAACACCTACACTTGTTAATAGTGAACCAACACGTGTAGGTGAATTACAAGACACTGCAATGACACCTGGTATTATTTTTGTAGGACAAAATTATCCCAACCTTTCCTTTGCCGTGGATTTCTTTCCAGGATCAAACTCTACCGTTTCATCAGAAAAAAATGGTCTTCTTTCACGAACGATCTCGCAAAATAATATAAGTGTTTCATATACACCAACACAGACAACCGACGTTTTTAAATTCTTGCTCTATTCTGCCGATAATTCTATAAAAAAAATTATCTTTAAAAATATCACAATTGATACTATCGACGTAATACCAACATATATAGAAGGTAACCCAACCATTAACACTCTTAACAATCTATACACCGGTCTTATAATGAACTTCTTTGAAAACGTCGATGCGGGAACGGTAACAACTTTTTCGAGCGAATCTTCCGTTTCTAACGTTACCTTTTCCAATGGTAAATGTTCATTTGATTACAGAACCCCAACAACTCATACTTCGGATAAAATTATTTTCACCAATCTCAGGAATGAAAGAATACAAGTTATTAATAAAGCTCCACGAAACTTTGAACTTACAAACTTCAAATTACAGCCTGCATTTTTAAGCTGGTTACTAACACCGGCTTCTCAAAATTTTTCATATATAAACACCGATTCTCTATCCGCAATATTCACCAAAGATATTAGAACATGTACTTCTATCACAGCGAGTAGTGGATCACCAACTACAATTATTCCTGATAGTATAATTGGAAACAAAATTAATTTTGAATGGTCTTCTCTGAATACCGGAAACGTAACTTTCACTTTTAACGGTCTTGTATCTATTGATGGAGCGATAGATGCAAATGTTGATGGTTTAACAACTGTTGGTCCTGTTATTCTTAATACTCCTTCAACTATTATAGGGTGGACTGGTATTCAACCAAACGAACCATTTACGTTGTACAATGTA
>Ga0247844_1003415_pt1 | contig 23310 bp, 24 predicted proteins | sample LaCtaG_FD_192421 | JGI IMG/M metagenome (GOLD analysis project Ga0247844, IMG submission 192421) | Freshwater microbial communities from meromictic Lake La Cruz, Castile-La Mancha, Spain - LaCruzMarch201714.5m_1 | ecosystem: Environmental > Aquatic > Freshwater > Lake | place: Spain: Castile-La... | reverse complement strand
GAAGTCACCCCCGAAGTCACCCCCGAAGTCGAACGGATGCTTGCCGTGCTCGAACGAGAGATGAACCGGACTGAAATCATGGCGGCACTTGGGTTGCGGGATGAAAAGCACTTCCGCGAGCACTACCAGCAAGCCGCAGTCGCGGCAGGTCTCATCGAAATGACCATCCCGGACAAACCGAAGAGCAGCAAGCAGCGCTATCGCCTTACCGCCTTCGGTAAATCCCTCCGAGCCAAAATCACTCGTGAAGATTCTTGAAATCCATGGTTAAAGACCTCAAGCACCTCAAGCCCAGTCCCGCCTGGGCCACACTCCCGCTCTTCGACCGCACGGGGTGGAAGCGCATGGCGTTTGGGGAGTTTGCGGAGAGCATCGGGGATCGGGCGGAGCCGAAGGATGCGCAGGAGGAGATTTATGTGGGGCTGGAGCATCTGGACCCGCAGTGCCTGCACATCCGGCGCTGGGGGAAGGGCAGCGATGTCACTGGCACCAAGCTGCGCTTTCGGAAGGGCGACATCATCTTTGGCAAACGCCGCGCCTATCAGCGGAAGCTGGCCGTGGCGGAGTTCGACGGCATCTGCTCCGCTCATGCCATGGTCATTCGGGCCAGGCCGGAAAAGGTGCTGCCGGAGTTCCTGCCCTTCCTCATGATGAGCGACCGCTTCATGAACCGCGCCGTCGAGATTTCCGTCGGCTCGCTCTCGCCCACCATCAACTGGACCACGCTCAAGCTGGAGACCTTCGACCTCCCGCCGCTCGACCAGCAGCGCCGCCTCGCGGAAATCCTCTGGGCGGTGGATGAGGTTCGCGTCGGGCACAATTCCGCGTTTACTCACGCCCAAAGCTACAAAGGAACTCTGCTTGAATGGTGTTTTTCGGCGGAAAGATCCGTGAAGATTCGTCTTGGTGACCTATGTGGAAACAAGGGGATCAGGATTGGCCCATTTGGAAGCCAGCTACACGCGCACGAATACGTGGATGATGGCATACCAGTCGTGATGCCTGCAAATCTCGACACGGACCAAATCGTGCTGGATGAAGTTAAACGGATTACTTCTGAAAAGGCTGATGAGTTGGGCGTTCATAAGCTCGAAGAAGGTGACGTTCTGCTTCCACGGCGAGGCAATCTCAAGAAGCTTGGCTTCGTTCATCAAGGGCAAGGTGGCTGGATTTGTGGCACAGGGACGATTCGCATCCGCTATGACGTAGCGGCTCGTCGTCGATTGCTTTTCTACGCTCTATCACGTCCTTCAGTTAGCGCTTGGCTTGAGCGCAACGCCGTTGGAACGACGATGCCAAATATCAACTCCACTATCGTTGGAAACATCGAGATCTATTGGCCAGAAGATGTGGAAGAGGCTCAACGTCGCATTGTGATGGCTGATGATGCTTTAACAGCTATTCAAGACCAGTTGGCAAAAAGCGACCAACTTCTGGCTGCCCTTTGCAACTCAACCTTCTAATTTCATGAGCTTCACCGAATCCAACACCGTCGAGCAGATGATCCTCGACGCCGCGACCAGCCTCGGCAGCGGCGCGGGCGGTTCCGTGGTGCGGGAGGACCCGCCTTCGGGCTGGGGCGGATCGTTGGGCGAGGAGTTCAAGCCATCGCACTGGACCTACGTGGCGGCGACGGCGCTGCCGCGCCAGCCGGGCGAGGTGATGGTGGAGCCGTGGGTGCGGGAGGCGCTCATTGCGTTGAATCCCGAGATCGCCGAGCAGCCGGACCGGGCGGACGAGGTGATCTATGCGCTGCGGGCCATCCTGCTCTCCGTGCAAGGCGACGGGCTGGTGCGGGCGAACGAGAACTTCATGGCCTGGCTGCGCGGGGAGAAGACGATGCCCTTTGGCCCGAACGGCGAGCATGTGGCGGTGCGGTTGGTGGATTTCGCCCAGCCAGCGAAGAACCGGCTGACGGTGACGAACCAGTGGACCTACCAGACGGGCAGCGTGGTGAAGCGCTTCGACGTGGTCTTTCTGGTGAACGGTCTGCCGGTGGTGGTCGGCGAGGCGAAGACGCCGACGCGCCGCGCGGTGACGTGGTTCGATGGGGCGTATCAGGTAAACGAGATCTACGAAAAGGAGATCCCGGCCATGTTTGTGCCAAACGTCTTCTCCTTTGCCACGGAAGGCCGCCTGCTGCGCTACGGCAGCATCCGCATGCCCATCGACCTCTGGGGGCCATGGCGCGATGACGATAACCAGGAGGAAGGCGAGCTTCGCCATGTGCGGGCCACGGTGGAGAGCCTGCTGCGGCCCAGAGTGGTGCTGGACATCCTGCAAAATTTCACCCTCTTCGCCACGGACAAGAAGCACCGTCGCATCAAGGTGATCTGCCGCTATCAGCAATACGAGACGACGAACAAGATCGTGGCCCGCGTGGTGGCCGGGTATCCCAAGAAAGGGCTCATCTGGCATTTCCAGGGCAGCGGCAAGAGCCTGCTCATGGTCTTCGCCGCGCAGAAGCTGCGGATGCACCCCAGGCTGGGTAATCCCACGGTGCTCATCGTGGTGGATCGCATCGACCTCGACACCCAGATCAGCGCCACATTCAACGCAGCGGATGTGCCGAACATGGTGGGAGTAGGCGACCGGCAGGAGTTGCAACGGCTCATCAATCAGGACGTACGCAAGGTGCTGATTACGACCATCCACAAGTTCGGCGAAGCCTCCGGCAAGTGGAACGACCGCAAGAACATCATTGTCATGGTGGACGAAGCGCATCGCACGCAGGAAGGTGACCTGGGCCGCAAGATGCGCGAAGCTTTGCCGAATGCCTTTCTCTTTGGCCTGACCGGCACGCCCATCAACCGGGCGGATCGCAACACCTTCTGGGCCTTTGGCGCGGACGAGGACAGCGCGGGTTACATGAGCCGCTATTCCTTCCAGGACAGCATTCGCGACAAGGCCACACTGCCGCTGCACTTCGAGGCTCCGACGGTGAAGCTCAAGATCGACAAAGCGGCGATCGATGACGCCTATCAGCAGATCACCGGCGACCTCAGTGAGCAGGACCGCGACGACCTCGCCAAACGCGCCGCCAAGATGGCCGTGCTGGTGAAGAACCCAGAACGCGTGCGGGCCGTGGTGGAGCACATCGTGCAGCACTACCAGACCAAAGTGGAGCCGAACGGCTTCAAGGCGCAGGTGGTGTGCTTCGACCGCGAGTGCTGCGTGCTCTACAAGACGGTGATGGACGAGATCATCGGCCCTGACGCCAGCGCCATCGTGATGAGCGGCGGCCAGAAAGATCCACCAGGATGGAGCTCCCACCTTCGCGACAAGGACGCCGAGGAAAAGCTCCTGGACCGCTTCCGTGATCCAGCGGATCCGCTGAGGTTTGTCATCGTGACCAGCAAGCTGCTCACCGGCTTCGACGCGCCGATCCTCCAGGCCATGTACCTCGACAAGCCGATGAAGGATCACAACCTCCTTCAAGCCATCTGCCGCGTGAACCGCACCTACGGTCAGACCAAGACGCATGGCCTCATCGTGGACTACATCGGCATCTTTGATGACGTGGCCCAGGCGCTCGACTTTGACGAGAAGGCCGTACAGCAGGTGGTGAGCAACATCGATGAACTGCGCAAGGCCCTGCCGGAGCACATACTGAAGTGCCTCGCATTCTTCCCAAACGTGGACCGCAGCGTCGGCGGCTACGAAGGACTGTTGGAGGCGCAGCAGTGCCTCCCGAACAATGCGACCCGGGACAAGTTCGCCGCCGAGTACAGCGTGCTAGGAACCATTTGGGAAGCACTCTCTCCTGACCCTTGCCTGAACGCCTACGAGAAGGATTTCAAATGGCTCACCCAAGTCTATGAGTCCGTGAAACCAGTGAGCGGCAACGGACGTCTCCTCTGGCATCGCCTCGGAGCCAAGACGATCGACCTCATCAATCAGAACGTCCACGTCGAGGCTGTGCGAGACGATATCGATTCCTTGGTGCTCGATGCCGATGTCCTCGACAGCATCTTGACCGACGCCAATCCGGGCAAAAAGGCGCGGGAAGTGGAGATCAAGCTGATCGCCCGTCTAAAAAAGCACGCCGGGAATCCCAAGTTCACCGAACTCGGCGAACGTCTGGAGAAGATTCGTGAGAAGCATGAACAAGGCTTGCTCAACAGCCTGGAGTTCCTGAAAGCGATTCTAGAGATAGCCAAGGACACTGTAGAGGCCGAAAAGCAAACCGACACCGAGGAAGAGCAGGATCAGGCGCTCGCCGCATTGACGGAGCTATTCAACGAGGTCAAGACCCAGCACACCCACGTGATCGTAGAACGCATCGTCACCGACATTGACGCGATCGTGAAAGAAGTGCGGTATCCGGATTGGCAAAACACGAGCGGTGGGGAGCGGGAGGTCAAGCAGGCACTGCGGCGGGCGCTGCTGAAGTACAAGCTTCACACTGATCAGGACCTCTTTGATCGGGCCTACGGGTACATTCGCCAGTATTATTGACAGGTCACTGACGTTCGGTGGTGGGCGATGGGCGGACTGGACCTCTGACCGATGCGCCCTCACCGACTCCCGCTGATCCTAACCGCTCGTTCGCCCGTACAAACCTTGCACTTGCCGGACCCACTGCACTTGCCGCAGTCCACCGTCCCTGTGCCAGCACAATTCCAGCATGATTTCATAACCTTCCGCGATACACTTCCGGTCGAATTGCAATCGAAACAAGGTAGAAGGTCACCCCACCCCCACTTTCCATCCCCCCCGCAGCTAGTACATCTCACTGCCTCCGGAGCTTCGATGACACCCCGGCCCCCACAAATACCACAGGAGACCTTGGATTGCCCGACGCATGCATCACATGCGCCTGTTCTGGAACAGACCTCGCATGGCCGGAACTCGGTGTAATAGGCTAATTGAGAAAATGTGACACTTGCCCGAAAAAAGACCAACACACCCAAGAAAGTCATCCCCCACAGGTGAAAAAAATCCTTTTGCCTTTCCTTCATCTCGCCCATTTCTCCCCTGCAAAGAGTCCACAGATCAAAGGAACGAGGAAACTCACTCCTACGAGGAAGGCGGGCCACGACAGGCCCCATAGATGGCAGAGTTGTAGGTCCACCACAACGAAAGAGGCGGTAATGATGGCGCTGGCGAACAGGAATCTTCGGAGCGATTCCCTTTCATGTTCGCTGCAACCCCAGATTCCCGCCATTGAGACACGCGTGGCGGCCCAACCAATACACTTTCCCCCAAAGAAGGCCACCCCGCCTCCGACCAAGACAATAAGTAAGGGAACATAGATCGCCCGGTCTTCATACCCAGCAGACGAAAAGGCAAAATGGGTCAGCCAAGCCAAGGTCCCAAGCTTCCCTCCGGCTCTGGCCGGTGCGATCTTCCTTGAATGGATGAGGCGTTCTACAGCCCAACCTGAAAGCTCGTATCCGGATTGATAGTCTGGCATCATCGTATCCATAATCTCGACTGAAGCTTCGGCGGACTTGAGCACCCCGATAGACAGTAGGTTCGTGGAAACAACGGTCAGTAGACAAGCAAGCAGCCCTACAATCACGCCAGCCATGCCGCGCAAGGCACCCACCCTGGGTTCACCAGGCTCTCTGTTTACCTCTGTCATTCAAACATGGTTGATCCAAAACACCCACGCAGCCCGCACAGTCGGGAGCTCTCTTCCCCAGGTGGATGGAAAGCCGCTGTCTTTCTGGTTTGCGCGCCTTGATTGAACGGGGTCCACCGATTTCGTCAATTACTTACCGTGAAGGGGTTGCCCTTTCTCCCGCCTGCTCGGGCAAGGAGCGGTCAGGGAGGTGGGAGAGAGCACCGATGCCATCCACCCCGGGGTGATTCCAGCAATTTCAGCTGACCTCGTCAACAATTACCAGTCTGCATGGTGCGGTTGTATCGATTTTTTTCGAACGGGTAGCCTGTTAGCAACGAATACGCCCGTCACTTCGACCTTGCCTGGATTGAAAATCCTAGTTGATCCGGAACTCCATTCTCTCTAGCCTGATCTCCAAAAAATTCCTTGTCCGTCGGATCTGACCGAGATAGCCTTCCTCCGTGACTTGCGGCAAAAACTCGGTCGCGTCCGCAATTCACAGCCCCCAATCACCAGCAACCGTAAAACCCAAACCCTGAAATGGCCAATAGCACTTCTCACCCGAAGTCATCCGGACCCGGATGCGTAACAGGATTTGTGCTCTGCACTTTCTTGTTTGTTGCAGGCACCGGCTATGCCACATACCGCTATTATGATTTTCTTATTGCAGTAATTCAGAAGGCGGAAAAAGCATCCGATAACTTCTCGCGAGCTATCGCTCAGGTCTTCCAGACAAAGGTCAATGTCGAAGGCAGTTCGTTTACCCTGAACCGTAGTCAGATTAAGGAGCTTGCGCTACTTCAGAATCAAATTGTCGTCATCACAAAATACGAACGCTCGCACTTGGGATTAAACGCCACGGTCATTATTCGAGGTATCTACAGAGCCAAGACAGGGTTCGCTTTGGAAGGAGCTGGGCCAATCCGGATGGATTCGCGCGGTCGCCTCGACATTGAAAGCCTCCCAAAACCGAAGCTCCTGTCCCTAGAAACCGTTGAACAAGGAATCTTCTTCCAGTCGGCCAATATTATAAACCAACCAAATTCCACTGATGTGGAGACAGCCTACGCGGAGAACCGAGCACAAGCATTCAAGGATGCCGCGGAGTCGGGTATACTTGAAGAGACTGGGGGCCTGTTGGCAAAGCAATTGACTGACTTGATTGAAGTCCAGCAATTGCTAGATCAGTCGCAACCTGCCGAAATGGACAATGAGATCGGGCAAGACGCCTCGCCAGACGCAGTCAATCCCGCCAGACCTATCTTACCGTGAAATGGCATGCAGCAAGAAACCCTGAACTGGCTAAAACAAAGTTGTCCACTTGCGATTGGAGTCCCGGCGTCGGCCTAGGGATAAAAAAGGGGAGGCGGGCAGGTTACGGCTTTCTTACTCGGGTGCTGTGTGCGGGGCCTTTATAGTCTTCCCGAAGAGGAATTTCTGAACCTTCGCTTCCATTGAGGCGGAGTAGTAAAGAGTTAGCGCCAGCCCAGAATCCTGCTCTTCGGCTTCTGCCCTGAAATAGTTCATCTTAGCCGCCGTGCAATCAACCTGCTCTGAATCACAGGCAAGTATACTTCCTAACGCTTGACTGCGTGCGTTTCTTCGCAATGAGTTTAGGAGAACAAAGTTACCTACCTTCATTGTACCCTCAGGAGTCAAGTCGATCTGGAGATTTGAACGCTGAAGCTCCTTGGCCGCTATCGCAAGGCCATGAGCGTAGGACGTCAAACAACTGGCTAGCGCATAGGAATTTTGGGTGGAGCTGGAATCTTCATGCATTGCCAGCAAGAGGTCGAGGGTTGGTCTGGCTTCGGCGAATTCCACATCGGCGGCTGTGAGCAGCAGGGTTGCTTGCTCCTTCGTAACTGAGGCGGCGTTTGCAAATGAGTTAAGTTCAACGTCCAGAGTCAGAGCAGCGCTTCGGAGTGCTACGTGCAGGAGGCGCTCGATGCCTCGCTCGCGTCAGGTGATCTCTGCGGTACGCGCTGGGACCAGATCTTTGAAGTCTTGGACGGTGTCCATAGGTGCCACGCGCTCCAACATGTGAGCGCACAGAAGCTTGATTGCTAAGAGATTCCTGAACTGCAACAACACCATATCGGAATTTTGAACCTTCCCTGAGACCGCGTCCCACCACTTGCCCAAGTCGCTCCGTGCGCCCTCAGCTGAAAGATGTTGTGCATACTGACCATTCAGAATAGAAGCTTGGGCGTCGAACGTATCGAGCAATCCAACGAAGGAGCCGAAGTCCGATTGAGCGGTTTCAAGCTGTGCAAGTGATGGCTTGTCTCGGTAAGTTAGGCACCGGGATTGCCAGCCTGAAGTTAGGGCTGTCGTTGATGTATCGACCAATTTCGTGATGTATTGTTGCATTCCTTCAACGTCAAAGCCTCGCGAGGTGAAATATGCGACATTACGCTTGTAAGCATTCCAATACTCCCCCCAAAGGACAGCGTTATCCCAAGCCGCTGGAAAGTTCCCAGAGCGCAAGAGAGTGTCGGCCTTGGCTCGTGATTCAAAGAGAAAGGTTGCAAGTGGATCGGCTTGTATAATCTCAAGTTCGTTTGGTGGAAGAGCGTCGCGAATCTGATCACCTGCCGCTAGATACTCTGTAGCTTGCTTAGTTAGCATTCGCTCGGTTGCCAAAGGAAGCTGGACCTCTCCTTGGGGCTGCTGGGGGGCGGGAAGCCCGTGGATTGATGCGTAGGCCTCTCGAAGGTTGCTGACTGGAACGAACTGTACGCCGTATTTCTGGCACAACTCCTTAAGATCGACTTTTTCGCCTGAGGAGAGGTCTGGTTCAACCCTGTAGAAGGCGGGCACCAGGACTCTCTTCTTCCCGGCAGCTGCGGCGGCGCACACTTTTTGAGCTACTCCGCCGACGTAGCCGACGGTTCCATCGGGGAGAATGGTTCCCGTGAACGCAAAATCACCTGGAAGTTTCAATCCGTGAAGGTAGCTCATTATCGTAAGCGCGACGACTCCGCCTGCGCTTGGGCCGTCAACGTCCCCTTCGAGGTCAACCTCGATCCTGATGCCATCTAGCGAGGTAAACTCTTCTAGAGCCACGGAGGCCGCCGCCATCCAGACCGATCCGCGAATCGCGTCTCCGGCCCCTCCTGGAAGATTCTCCGCGACGGAAATGGTCAACGGAGAGTCTTTGCTCCTCTCTGAGAAACTGATTGGTATTTGTTTGAGAAGCCCAATCGGGGGCCCGTTCGGTTCGTGACGAACTAGCAGTATCGGCACTTCGTACTCCGCGCCCGAGTAGGCCTGAGGAAGTCCTGCGGCCAAACCGATAGTTGCTCCCAGAAATACGAGAGCACGTTGGAATATTCTCATAGATTTTTTGGGGGATTCTGGTCTTTCATTTGACCTCGGCCAGTCGGCACCGCAACGATGACGATTGGACAGCGCGACGCAAGGTCAATCTTTTAATCCTCCTTATCCACTGCCTGAATGCGAAGTTAAGGCGATGAGCCCGCGTCGGGGATTTGCTCCGGGGTGATTGCGCAGAGCCAATCGGATCAACCAGCGGCGATTTCAGACCCGACAGCTAAAGAAAAGCCCCGCCTAAATTCGAAGCGGCAGGACTTTTCCCGGGCAAGAGCCCTTACTCACGTCCCACCCTCAGCTCAAGCCGACCAGCTGGTCGAACAAGCCATGCAAGGCTTGGCCACGGGCCAAGGCAGCATGGGGATTGAGTCCCTTGTGGATCTCGGTCACCGCGTTGAACAAACTCCAGGCGTTGCGCAACGCGAACTCCTCATGGGTTGGTTTGCGCCACTCCCTCAAGACATCCGGCACCTGGGTCGCGGTGATCGCCCGGCAATCCACCGCACGGATGACCAAGTCATGAGCCTGGGGATCGTTGAGCATCCGGCAGCGATAAGCCTCGATCCGATGGTCGATCTTATTGAACCGGTCGCGCAGTTGCCCAACAGCTCTCGCCGTGAGGTGCCGCAAATCTCTCACGGCGAACCGCGTGTGCTTGCGGCTGATCTTGACCTCGCCGGTGAAGGACAGGTTGTCGCAAACAAACACCCTGGTGCCCGCAACCAGACCGGCGGGGTAGACCTTGTCGTGGCTGTTGCGGATTCCAACAATCCAGGAGTAGTCACGCTCCCGGTCGCAACCCGCAACCCGCACCTCGAAGAGTCCGAAGTATCGGGCACCGCCGTGGCTCAAGGCATGGGATTCAGCGGTGATGGTGAAGGCGGCGGCGTCAAGCTGCCCCTCCACTTCCTGAATCAAGTCGCGGTGCGGCAACGGGAACCACGTTTCGGTGGCTTTGGGGGTGGGGATGTCGAACACGCTACGGCGCTCGACGACTTGCGCTCCGCAGTGGAGCAAGAGCCCAGGCCCTCCCACACGGGGACGGACGGGCGATGTGGTTGTTTCAATTTCGATTAGGTTCATGTTTGGTTTCTAGGTTGATGTTGGTTGTACGCACGAAGGCCCGGGGCGTTGGATGCCACCGGGCCTATCGCGCGAGGTTGGTTGTTGTTGGTTTCGCTTGAAGGACTCACCCCTTCCAAGCTCGGCACTGGGCGAAGTAGTCGCACCAAGCGCAATGTTGGCCAGGGGAGGGAATCCAGTCCTCGGCTTTGACCCCGTTGACGTAGGACTCCATGGTCCGCACCAGTCGGCTGATTTGCCCCCGATCCATGGGCGCAAGGGCTGTGACCACCAGCTTGGGCTCCTTGGTCTTCACCAAGTGATGAAGCTCAAAGCCGGTCTCGCTCTGCCCGGTCGCTTCCCGGTAAAGAAGCGCGTAGCATCCCAGTTGCACCTCGTGCTGATGAGCAATCAAGGCCGGATCGGGTGAACGGGCCGTGGTTTTGAAATCCACGATCACGCCTCCCGGTCGCACCAGATCGATGACACCTTTGAGCGGAGGAAGACCATGGGCATCGAGATCACGCTCGACCATGACTTCCACCGCTTGAGGCTTTTCCTTCACGTCCATTGGAGCGTTGGCCAGGTAATGACGCAGCATGTTCCAGGTGTTGTCCCGGTGCGCGGCTTCCTTACCATCCCAATTCAGCCCCTTCGGCTGTGACTGTTGCCACAGTTCAAGGAAGACTGGATGCAGCGAAGTGTCGTCCGCAGGCAGACCGCGCCACCGGTTCAAGTTCCATTGCTGGAGTATCTGATGGGTGAGTTGGCCGATAAACAGTGCTGGGTTGACTACGGTGGGGATCTCCTCGACGTAGCGGAAGTACCACTTTAGGCGGCACTCCTGCCAAGTCTTCAACCGGGTTGCGGAGAGATAGGACAACACTCCGAAGTCCGCTTCACCGACCACGGGTTTTGCTGGAGCTGTGGAGATCATGACTGACCTCCTTTCCCAACCCGCGAACGTGAATACCCGCCCGATCCATTACCGTGACCATTGATCCGGCGTTTGCCTCCACCGTGGGTTTCGATGATCTCGTCGATCAAGCCGGATGCCTCCAGCTTGTTGAGCGCTTTGACGCCATGGCCAAAGCGTTCGGTGGCGAGTTGATCAATTTCGCGCCGGTCCAGTCCATGGTCCGCGACCAGCTTGAGGATCAACTCCTTCTGCTTGTCGGAGCATTTCCATGGAGCGTCTTTGCTTGGCAGCCTGCTTCCGTTTTGCGACGTGGCAGATCCACCGTTGGATTCCATTCCGTAGACTTCGTCGGGAACAAAGCCGACGTGTTGAATCTCCCGATCCACGGCATCTTGAAGAAGACCGTAGATCCGAGTTGCTTCCCCCTGGATGTTGCCCAGGTCCATCAGTTCGGCCTCGACTGAGACGCTGAACTGGTGGCTCGAATACCCCGGAAGACCGAGGCGCTTCGCGTAATTGGCAATCAGCTTGATAGCCATGTTTATGTTTCTTTCTTGGTTTGGTTGGTTGTGTATTTCAGGCAAAGAAAATGAAAAGGGCCGCCTCCCGCGTGTGAAATGCGGAAAGCGGCCCTATAGCCAAATTTGGCTGTGAGGTGTCTTACTCGAAGTCCTCGTGTCGCGGATAGCGCGGTTGTGACCGTCGAGAATGGTGCCGCCTGAACAGGTGAACGCCCAACGCCACGACGCCAATGGTCACAACGATGGGGGGCAGCATTTGCACCGCTAGCCCTACATCCCGGGTGAGCAAACCCACTTGGGATGTCCACCCGGAGACTCCTTCAAGGACCAACGTGCCCACCGGCACCACGGTCAATGCGGAGACACCCAGCAGTACCGCGATGATGAGGTTGAGCCGGACCCAGGCACGCAACCAGCCGTTGGGACTCAGCCAATGCTCGCTACGGGCCATCCAGTAAAGGATCACCTCAACGCTTCGTTGGGATGGGGGTAGCTCCAGGAACCCCCTATCCAAGATTGGACGTGTGATCGGTTGGGTCTCCCACAAGACAAGCTGCGCCGCCCTTGATTGGACTAACTGGTCCAGCTTGCCGCCATCGTCTTGCTCATCATCACCATCGGGCACCGGCAAAGGTCTTCGACTCTTTGTGCGATTCAAGGAAGCGCCTCCTTTCGGGTAGCACTCCCAGCGGCAGCTCCGAGAAAGAGCATTACCCCGGCCAGAACGATGAGAAGCGCGGAACCGCTCCGCCAAAGATCAGTGCCACGTTGTGCCCGTTCTTTGCCTTCCTGTTCCTTCTTGAGCTGGACTTCGGCCCGTTGAAGCTGGTGCTGGGCCACGGCCTGCTGAGCCTTTAGCTCAGCCTCCTTGGCCACCTGGTCCTGGATCATCTTCATGATCTGCTCACGGGAAGCCGCACTGGCTGTTTCGTCGATGCAGCTGGTCAAGAGCAGGCCGATGCACGTCACCGCCATCGACATCAAGATCTGTGATCTCTTCTTCATGACGCCAGGGGTCTGGAGTTTGAGCTTGGTTGATTGGAAGCGAGCAATGCGCTTCGCCATCCGGGAGTGTCGCGCAGGGCATCGCTGAGAAGCCCGTCCACCAATCGAGTCATGGGCATCCGCCGCCGTTTGCCTTCGTGGTAAAGGGCGGACACAAGAAATCGCGAGATTTCCGGAACGTAATGCTTGGAGCGACGGAGATGGGATTGTGTTCTGCATTTTGTTTCGTGTTTCATTGGATATTGGGTTGGCACTTGTTGTCGCCGTCGGTACGCAAAAAGGCCCGGAACATGCACGAGGCATGAACCAGGCCGGGAATTGCGGGACGAACGGGATTTCGAATCAGAGCGCTCCGTGAAAAAATGTATGCGCCTAAAATGACGCTTCATTCACAACGGGAACGACAATGGGAGGAAATAGCCTACTTCCTCTCAAGAATATCTAACGCGGAAAACGGCGCTATTGCGATAGCTCAATGCAGCCCCAATCCATCAACATGAACTGCGTCGGGCGGGGCCAAGTAATCACGAATCATTTCAGCGGCTCCAATGTAACCGTCACTCCGGCCTCCTGCTCCACTTTCTTAAAGCGCTCGTTCAGATTGCGCACCGCTAAGTCAAGGATTTCCTGGCTCATGGCTGCCTCTCTGGCGGCAGCAATTAATCCCTTGTCCGCCTGCAATCTATCATCATCAGTAATGGGATAAACCCACCAATCACCTCTGCTGACGACCTCCATGGCGTCCACGAGCTCACAGGAGATCAAGATCGGCGGGGCGTGCTTAAGGGTCGCCGATTTTCCGTCCTCAGACACAACAAGGACAAAGGAATCATCTACGGGAAAGCCCACTTTCGTACGGAAGTTCCCTCTCACTTTGATGTGCTTCCAAAAGAAGAATTGCGTTTGCGTAAAGCAGAACTCGCGTTCGGAATCCTGAACAGCCGTCACGACCTCTGTCACCTGCTTGGGCGACTCGCAAACAACCGGGCCGTTCTGAAGTGACACCTTGGGTCTAAAGTTGACGATATCGTCCACCGCATTCAACAAGGCCGCCAACCGCTCCGCAGCTCCCCCAACTTTGTCCGCTGCTGCTCCGACCTTGTCCGCCGCATCTCCGACATCCTCGGGGGGAGGCGCGAAGTAAAGCCCAACAATGCAAACCCCTCCGAACAACAGGAGGGCTGCGATCAGGGCTATCAGGAGTGGGTGTCTATTCACTTCTTGCCTCGGAAGGACTCGGTTTTAGGGTTTCAGGGAGACTCAGTCAAAGCGCCACGTATCGTCCATTTCATTCGGCAGGTCAGCCCCCCCCACCCAATGGGCTCGGGGCAATTGCATAAGCGGGCTTCTCCGAGATGTCCAAGTTGGAATCATCGAACCTATCCATGAAGTTGGTGATGCCGCGCCAATCAAAGGGTCACGTAGTTTCTCGCAATGGCCTGGAACTGCGCTTCGGCGTACTGATACTGAACCGCCGCCTGCTCGATCATCCCTGCCTGCGCACGCTGCCTTCCCTGATCGTAAAACGAATTTGGACCGCTGCGACCGGTGAAAGCACTTGATCCCATGCTCGTGCCACCACCGGCTTGCGCACTTTGGAGGTCCATCGCAGCTTGGTCCCGGATCAGCATCGCAGATTCGAACTCTTGGGTATATCGGAGTTCCCGCCCGAGAAGGGTGGTGATCTTGGGTTCCGGAAAGTTCTTGGCGATGAAACCAGCGGTGGGATAACCAGAATTGCCCTCGCTTCGGTAAGCCTGCACGACACCTAGGAGCCCATCTGATGCCTTCCGCACCGGATGTTGTATTGAGCCATACAACATGATGAGCTTTGCCAGCTTTTGCGCCGCGTCGTCAGCCTCCGCCAAAGCACCTTTCGAGGGATCGCGGCCTTCCACGGAAGGTTCAGCCCGGCCATTATCGTCCACGTGATCACCCATCGTTGAGCCGGAACGCTCCTGTTGGCTATCTTTCGCCTCGTCACCACGCGTCTCGATCGCCAAGGACGTCTCCGATGGTTTGCTTGACGATGCAACCGGGACTTCGGTCTTCCGGGTGGAGGCGAAGATTGCAACTCCAACCAAAAGGATGGCAATCAGTGAGGCAGCAACAATCACTCCACGGCTCAGCCTTCGCCATCCATCTCCACGAGCAGGCATTGCATCCGACTGCATTGAAGAAGAAAGAACCTCAGGCGCGACCAGAGCCTCACCGCAGTGAGGGCAGGTCATCGCCCGTCCAAAGAACTCTTCCGTAGCCTCAACCCCGCCGTCGCAGGTCGGGCAGGCAAACTCGATCTTGTTCCCCATGGGGAACCATAGTTGGGCTCCGATGGTGCAGTGTCAAGTTCCCAGTGGGGAACGTGCATGGCCAGGAGGTTTCGAAATGCGTCCGGACCCCGGATTCGGAAAGCACGCGACGCGCGTGGCTGGACGCAGGAAGACTTGGCCGCCAAACTCCAACTCGCCGGACTAGACTTCGACCGAGTAACCGTGGCCAAGGTTGAGAGCCAGATCAGAACCCTTCGGGACTTCGAATTGATCGTCATCGCCCACGCCTTGGGTGTCAGCATGGAGGACTTGGCTGGCGGGTTTGACGTCGTACGGTCCGATCTCGACGACCTTCAACGCGGCGAAAGAGGCTGATTCAATCGAGCACCAAGCTCGGAATTGCCGGTGCCTGCGCTCCGAAAAGATGCGAATTGGCACGGATCGTCGGGCCGTGGAGAGCTACGCCAGAAAATGATGACTCGCCGGACCAAAGGCATGGTCCGGCGAGCACTCATCAAAAGAAGCCACAAAACCTCAGCATCTGAGCGGCGAAATAGCCGCCCAGCGCTGCGACAAGCCTTTTAGCGCTTGGCCAAGGGGAATTCCACGTTCCGAGATACGCACCTCGGCACCACCTCCCCCCACTCCATTGACCTCACGCCCAAGTCGGTTCTCAATAAGCAGGTGATTTGCCTCCAAACGTCGAACAAACGCCTCAACCCTCTTTTCACTACCTCCAAAGCACAGAATCCTATCACTAAGAAATTTGACAGCCTGATTCATCATCCGACCTGATAGGCAGAGCCCAGGGGATTCAATGTCACCGTCATTTTCCCATTCCCACAATTCACTCTCCCGAATCAAAATAGGCCCAAAAGAACCAAACATATCTCCGAATACAGCAAGATCCAGGTAGCTCAAACCTTTCACGAGATTCGCCGAATCCATCAAGATCTTCCCAAATTCAGTCAGATGGAGACAGAAGTTCCCCTCGAAGATCCCTTGGGTCTCTCTTGTCTTGATGCAAATCTCTATGAATCCGAGCGCGCTCAACCGCCTTATTCCATCAGCCACCTCATTAAAACCAAGACCATTCACCGGGTCCTGCTCTTCAAGCGCTTCAGAATACGTCGAAATGCCTTCCCACCTTATCTGTTGGACAAAAGCTGTGAGATCAGCACCGCTCCCAAACTCATTCATCAATTCATTCCTAGTAGCCCAGCTCGTGTGCGCAGTCCGGCCAGTCGCTACCAACTCACTCAGAATTCTCATATCCGATTGCAGCATCAACTGCTTATCCTTCCAATACATCATCAGTTTATGCCCCTACTTTCTTGATTCTTAACATTTTTTCCATCAGCAAGCTCATTCCTCACGGTTGAAAGCGCGCAGAGCCAATCTCTAGCGTCGTCCCGAGAAATCCCTTCGTTTGAATCCAGCGACCAAGGACAGATAAGTCCTCATCACCCAATGGTTGTTTACATTTCGCGTCATTCCACTCACGCATGCAGGTAATATGTAATACGAGCCATCGTGCGCGCAACAGCTAACCTCACCACGAAGCCTGCCATATTGCGACATGAAGTGACATCTACCAAAATGAGCGCAGGCAAAGTTGCACAAGAGCCTCCATCGCCGTTCTAAGGGCCGGGACGACCTGCCCCGTGGGCCGAATCCAACAATGGCCTCAACAACTTCCTTCGCCGCCAGCACCACATCTAACTCAACGATTGCTTGGAGATGGATCTTCCCGGGGTCATCAGGGAGATGGCGAGTGTTTACCCGAAGTTGGACTGAAGGCGCTGGGCCATGCGGATTTCATCGACGCCCTTCAAATGAAAATCTCCGCCGACATTGATCAAGGTCCTCAACGGCAAATCAGGTGCCAAATTCAAAAAGGCTCTTAGATGCGAGAGTTCCCAGGTGCGGTATTTTGCGCTTAAATTGAATTCTGGGCGGACTTTCGGCTCAGAGTCATGATTTACCGAACGGAACAATTTTCACGATCGGGCCTCCGCGACCGTGCACACGCGCAAAAACTCATAAGTCGTTGATTTTCCGCCTGTTAAGTGGCTGCAAGACCTACGCCCTTGGCTAGGACCTCGCCAGCTATCGTACCTATATAGGCGAATCATCCGTTTTGGCTACACGAAGTGCCGTTATGGTGCAGCCAAAACGGGCACATGACTACACGTTTCGCTTCATCGCGGTCCTGTGCCTTCGGTTCGCGTCTGGGTGAAGCGGGATCGCCCCCAAAAATTTGAACCTCAATGACGAGAGCCTCCGGACGCTTGCGGCTTGGCCGGACTCGACTTCGACCGCGTCACGGTGGTCAGAGTTAAAGATTCAGATCAGAACCTTCCGGGACTTCGAGCTGATCGTCTTCGCCCACGCCTTGGGACTTGGGATCTGACGGGCTCATTGGAGGCCGTGGCCAACGATCTCGATAGCCTTCAGCGCGGCAAGTGGCATCGATCCAAGATCAAGCATCAGCCACGGATGGCCGGTGTCTGCGCTCCGAAACGATGCGAGTGGCTCGCACAGAGCGCTGGAGAGTGTTGTGAGCCATCTAGAAAAAGACGGCTCGCCGGGCCAAGAACTCGATCCGGCGAGCCACCAAACCAACAAGAAGCAAACAAAGAAATTCAGAGTCTCAGGCTAAAGCAGATAAATCCACCAAGCGCTGCGACAAGCCTTTCACGGCTTCACCAAGGACCAAACCACGTGCTGAGACACAAACCTCAGAACGATGCAGCACCCCTGCTCCACCCACACTTATCGACGAATTCACATCAAGTAGCTGATTCTCGATCAAACAATGAACGAAGCTACGCACCCGATCCAAATTTCCTTTAAAGCAGGACAGTCGATCCCCAAGAAGTTTAACGACATTCTCAATCACTAATACAGACAAGAGCGCCTCGGGATCGTGGCGGAGAATCGCATTGTTCACAGAAACCTCTTCACAGAGCAAGAGAGGCCCGGAAGAATCACAAATTTCATCAAATGCAGCTAAATCCTGATAGGATAGCCCCTTTAAGTATTCAGACTCCTTTTGCAATCGATATCCGGATTCCGTTAGTGAGAGAAAAATCTCCGATTCAAAATCCTCAAGGCCCATCTTGACTTTTATAATGATATCTATAAACCCAAGCGCACTCAATTGCTCAACGCCTTCTGCTAAACTCCAGAGGTCATCGGCCTCAGACCACTTTGTACAGTCAATCGTTCCACTATTCCGAATTTTATCACTAAATAGCCACGAAGTCATATGTCGGAATCCGGAAAAAAATCTTTCCAGCATATCCGCGTATTTATCGTGAAATTCTATCGCAAAAAATCTCCTTGACTCGAGAATGGACAGATAGCCCATCTCTCCGGACTTTATCCCATTAATTATTGTTAAATCTAGCTGCAAAGAGCTTTCATCGTCTATCCAGATCATAATTTTATCATCAATTCTCCATGTAGTATATTATGAGCCAACTTCGCCAACCTGCTATCACTTACTCAAAATCACAGCTGTTCAGCGATTGATCCTTCGGGTTCAAATTGGGGCTCGGAGACTCCGATCCCGTCGATTCACCTGCTCGAATGACTTCACAATGAGGGTCCCATTCCTTGAGGAACAGGCCGCAAAGTGTAGGCAGAAAGCCCTCCTGGCCGCCGAGTTCCCGGAAGCGATGAATGGCTAAATCAATTCCATCCTCATTCAGCTCAAGCGCCATCCGTTGGCGGTGGCAGCGCAGCAACTGCACGACCAGCGCATCAATCATCGCGCGCCTGTTGTGAATTACCTCCCTGGTCTTCTCCATCGCACGAATCAATTCCGCATAGGTCGGGAGTTGGTGCCAAAAGCGGTCGCCGATGCAGTCCAGCCCTTCGATCGTTGGAAGGGAAACCCCCAGCAATTCACGCTCCTTCGCGGCAATTCGTCGCAAGTATGGTTCAATAGCGGAGCGCGAAGCGAGAGACCACAATTTTGGCAGATCATAGGAGGGGTCACCCAAGAACATTGGGTCTAAGACTTCCACCAAGGCCATCGAACCAGCCATGGCGATCATTCTCTCCCCATCGCCATTGAATGCGTGCCTAAAATCAACGTGTGGCGACATAGGCGTCATCTCGACAATTCCGTAGAAGTACGAGCCATCAATCTCTTCCGGCTGATAGCGCAATCTTATCCTACAGCTCCCTCCCTGCTCCATTGCAAGGCAAGCCGTCGCGGCACATCTCGTCGCCGATCGAATCAGATCGATCGCTTTGCTCCTATCTGTTGAAACCGCTTTTAGCCGCGAATAGGCCAGGTCTAGGCCCGGCGAAGCTTCAATTACCAGCGCAGGTTGCGGCCCGCATTCCCGCCGAAAGCACTCTTCATCTTCATCGTAGCCCCGGGCGGTTTCGGCATCGCGGTCGAACTCCCCTTGATTCAATTCAGCGACCAAGGATTCCTCATCGCACAGCTGTTCGCTCTTCTCATTCTGACTCTCAGACATGCCTTAAGATTACACATAGAGCGCCCTTACAAGCAATACACTTTTTCATATTTTGCTAACCACTGTGACATGTTGTGTAATTATGTGACATAGGGTGACATTGGATGCCAGCCATCACATCGCGATAGATCCACTCGTCAAAATCGACCTGCTCGGTGAGGTCTGAGCGCCAAATCAGGTGGCTTGCCTTCCGCGCCTTCGGGACGACCCAGCCGGTCACGCGAACCGATCCGCGAGCAAGATCTGGAACGGAACAGGAGGCCACGTGTGGGAATGGGGTCAATGCGCCGGGAGCACCGCGTACGCAAAGAAGCGCCGATCCCGATGGGACCGGCGCTTTTCAAAATTCGACGCTTACTCAGCCAACTGGGGCTTTTTAGCGCATTTTAACCATTCTACGCTTACTTAGCCAACTAGGGCATTTTAGCGTTCTTCAACCATTCTACACAATCTTCTAGGACGTAGCGGACACCGACTCCGGCTCCTTTTCCGCCCAACTTAGGCAATCCTTTCTTGCCCCACCGTATGATGGTTCGGGGGCAGACTGCAAAATGACTGGCAAGCTCCTTCCTCGACAAGAGGCGCTGCGAATTCCAAGAATTTCCGGAAGCAATTGCATCATGCACCGTAGGAATACACCGCGCTTGAGCGAGGCAGAACATCAATAATATGAAGAAGGCCAAAATCGGCCAAATCTAAAGTAGAGTTTAGAGGATGAGTTGCTTTCACCTGGCGCAATCCTCCTTCGACTCCTGCCGTTCGTCCAGAAGAAAATCGTCCTCCCTCATAGTTTTGGCATCGCAAAGCCTAGCGCGCTTGCGATTGGGTCATCTCTTGTCACATCCTCTCGCAATGTCTCAAGTTGCGATGCCAATCGACTTCGACTGAGATTGGCCGCCGACCTTACACCCTCGGGCTTTAGGCCCCTATCAATTGGTGGGTCGGGACGGAAGGGCGAACTTCTCCATGCCCCGACCTCTCATTCAGGAATGAGGGCAGGATGGGACGAAACCTCAAGCTGCTAGCGTCGTGGCAACTGTTGGGTCCGGCCCAGCACTCTGCCCCCACCCTTCCCACAGACTCTCAGGCAACGCTTGTGCGGGCCATCCACTTCCCGCCCGTGAATTTTGCGGAGAGTCGCTCGGCTGGTGGCCCTAGTCGTGAAGATGGGGATCGGGTCCGGGGATTGCGCCGCCGAAGTTCAGTGTGAGCGGATGCCCCAGCCAGAAATTTTGACTTGAAATTAAAAGAAATCCTAAGATCCTGCCCTATTGGAGCCGCTTTTTGGCGCTCAAACAGACATGAAACCTGGATTCCACAAAACGACCGCATTTCAGGCGGGACCGGAAGGTTCCCTCCAGCGGGCGCGTTGTGCGATCCTCAAAGCCGAAGAAGTAAAGATCGCGAGGGACATTTCCCGACGTGATCTATCGTCACCCGCCGATGAGCCCGCCAAGAGCTGGGCTTCTACTGGGGACGAATTGAATAGTGCAAAAACTGGAATTTCGACCGGTCGTCTTAATTCCCAATGCCCTCCTGCGGGGCTGACGCCTGAACTCGCGTCACCGCATTCAATCTTCTCGGCTCAACATGCCTGTCACCACGTTCATCGTAGTTGCTTGCTTTGACCGGACTTGCTGTCCGGGGCTGAGGAGTTGGAGGCCGCAGGGGGAACCCGGCCCGAAGTCACCAATTCCGGGACTTCAGGCCCATCTGGCAGCCTGTTCTCCCCCCGCCTCACGCCCGCAGGTTGCCTTGGTTCGCTGGGTGTTCCCGGCAACTATCCCGGATACTCATTCTGAGTGTCTACGGGCGAGGCACACCAAAAATTGAATTACGATCAGGAGACCAGTAACACTGGACACAACAAACCGGAAGATGGCGCAAAGCAATTTTCCATCGTTCCCGGTGAACCCGCCGGAAACCCATTGGAAACGCCCTCAGACAACCCCTCTGGTGATGAGCTAGAGGCAGTAGAGGCGCGCAATCAACCAGTAACCTCGAACAGCCAGCCTTCCGATCCGCCATCAAGCCAGCTTGATTCAGCGGCTCTTACGCCAGATGAGGAGGAGCGGTATCTCGCCGATCTGAAAACCATTAGGAAGGGCGTAGCCGTCTTCTATGAAGTTGGCAAAGCCCTTGAAAGAGTGAAGGATGGGAAGCTGTATCGGTCTGATTACCCAACATGGGACAAATTCTGCAAAGCTGAGCTAGCCAATTCGACTAGACATGCAGACAGGTGCATTGAAAGTGCAAAAATCGTCGAGGATCTCCTCGACGGTGAAAGCGATAAGCCGTTCATCGAAGTCTTGGCCGAAGTCGAAAACGCCCTGCCCAAGAACGAAGCTCAGGCCCGCCCATTGAAGCGACTCAAGACGCGCGAAGAGCGGAAGAAGGCTTGGTCATTGGTCCAACAGAAGGCAAGAGAGAGAAGCCAACCAATCACAGCTGAAATCATCATTGAGGCGGTGAATGAGGTTTCCCCCAAGAAGGTCAAGACCGAGCCGAAGCCCAAGAGCGATTCAAAGGCGAAAGCCTCGCCAACCAAATCACAGGATGATGCCGGGCCCATGGTCCCCAAGCCACTTGACCAAATGGTCGAATCAAAGTCGGTTCAAGAGGATGAAGCTCCGCCAAAAACTGCGGAACGGATTGAGGTCGCCCAGAAGGCTACCTTGACTGTCGAGGTAGTAGGCGAAGAGTTCGCAGACGCCATCAGCGGCATGTGCATGGAACTCAACAAGGCTCTTGATCAGCCGGACTTGGATGCCGCGCGTGAGATCGTGCGCAGGATGTCCGAAGCTGTTGGAGAGTTCTACCGGAAGGCGGTCATCGCCCCCGAGTAACCCAAAGGTGATACAAGCCACGAGCCTGGAACAAACCCGGGCTCGTGGCCCCTCACTTCTTCTTCCAGCCAAAGCTCCTCAGATGGCCAAGGACTCAACCATTACCTTCTGTGACTCGACGGTATCACCCGTGGCGGGTTGCTCGCTCCCATGCCTGTTGTGGCCCCACATGGAGACACTCAGGCATTCCATCGGTTGGTACTTGGGCCAAGAGCATGAAATCCCCAAAGCTCAAGCCCTGACCTATGTGGGTTGGGCTATCGAAAAGCTGGGCATCAAGACCGAGGCAGACGTTTACCACCTGCGAGTTGAATTCACGTTCCAAACGCTGGCCACCTCATCAATCCTTACGGATGATCTTGAAGAAGCCCGCCAACACTTGGAAAGATTCATCAAGGCTCAATTCCAATGCTACGCGGGATTGCTTCACCTGCGACATGGAACAAATCCTCTTCAACCAGATAAAGCTCCATCAGATGGGTACGGCGAGAGCTTCCGAGAACCAACGTTCTTTCGAGGACGTATGGCAGAAGCCGCGAACTGGTCAAATCTGAAAGGAAAGCCCAGGCCCAACAAGCCATGGTTGAACGGACTCCCAAGAATCATCCTCGTCAGTGACATGGGTGAAATTCTTTCACACGGATACTCGCCAGAGCATGTTAAATCGGAAATCATTGACGTGGTGTCATCACCGAAGGGGAGAAGACATTGGTGGCTTTGGTCAACCCGGAACGCACAGGGGATGGCGCAGTTTTCGGTGTGGATGAGTAGACGAGGAATTCAATGGCCAAGCAACCTGGTGCCATTGTTGTCGGTAAATACCCGAGATGATCTTGAGAAACTACCGGAATTGTTTCGTGTGCCCTCAGCTCTCCGAGCGTTGTGGGCGCAACCACTCCTTGAGCCATTGCTTCTGGATGTGGAGGGAATTGACTGGTTGATTGTCGGTGGTGAGGGCGGAGCCCATGCAAATGAATTTGAACTCAACAGGGCATGGCAATTGAGAAGGTATTGCTCATATAAAAATGTACCGTTTTTCATGGCACAGCTTGGCTCAGCTCCGCTGATTGATGGAGTGGCGTACTCAAACAATGATGGGAAAAACAACATTGATTGGGAGCACTGGCCTGAAGAATTCAGGGTAAGGGAAATCCCTGAACTGAAGTTCCCCCGATTCAGTGGACAGCGGTCGCCGAACAAGCGAACCCAATTACCCTGACATGGCAAAAATCAAGAAATACGATGAAGAGTTCCGGCGCAATGCCGTGGAATTGCTTCACTCTAGC
>Ga0247844_1003412_pt1 | contig 23329 bp, 13 predicted proteins | sample LaCtaG_FD_192421 | JGI IMG/M metagenome (GOLD analysis project Ga0247844, IMG submission 192421) | Freshwater microbial communities from meromictic Lake La Cruz, Castile-La Mancha, Spain - LaCruzMarch201714.5m_1 | ecosystem: Environmental > Aquatic > Freshwater > Lake | place: Spain: Castile-La... | reverse complement strand
TCCCAGGGTCTTCAAGCGCCATTCAACCAATAGTTCAATAGAAAATTGAACTAATAGTACAACACGAAGTTCAATATAAATGAAAGCGGAATTTAACTTTCCAGGATGGATCAAAAGTTGGAATTTGCTGAACGCCTGCAGCGCGCCATGGTGGCTGCTGGGCTGGAACCACGCCCCGGCGTACTGTTGTCACTGTTTAATGCCCATTACTGGGGACGATCGGTCACTTTTCAGGCCGTGTCGCGATGGATTCGTGGGCAGTCCATTCCAGGACAAGACAAGTTGCTGGTGTTGGCAGAGGTGCTGAAAGTAGAGCCAGACATACTTCGTTTTGGTGAAGGTGTCCGCAAAAGCCTGCAAGAGCGCAAACAGCGCTGGGATGAAGGCGTCGGCTATCAGGAGCGCGAAACCTTCGATGCTTTCCTCAAGCTCCCTGCCCCCCAGCGCAAGCTCATCCGCGAAGTCATCCTGACCTTCGCCAAGGTGCATAGCGAGGCTGATGCGCAGCCGGGCAAGCCAGCCGTTTGAGTTGGTATTGCTATTGAATAAATAGCTTCTTGCACATAGGGGACGGGAGCTGGCGGCCTATTTTTTGTGGCAATGTACGTTCTGCTATTGCTAGCTAACCATTCAAACTGTTTTCATTGCCCCAACACAAACCGCGCTTCCATTGCGTTCAACAACTCAAACGTATTAACGAACCGCACGCCAAAGTGCTGGCAAACGTTGGGGATCAGGAATTTACGGCGGGCAGCCAAGTTCAGTTGTTCATGGGTTACGACGGTAGCATTCGTCGTCATGGCTTTTGCGATCAACCACGGATCGGCACCGCTTAAAAACTCATCAAGCGCTCCAGTTTTCATCTGCAGAGATGTGTTGGCAAGATGCTGGGCTACTTCAGTAAAAGCTGCCTGCGTAGCATCATCAGACTCGTCCAAGAACAAATAGGCGTGGTCTTTTACCCATTCGGCCAGTGCGTCGTTGCCACGCTGCAGTTCATCGCGCACGCTGCGGATGCTGTTTACTTCTCCCGTTAGGTTGGCCTTGAGCAGCCAGTCCCAGTAGCCGGGGCAAATGTTCATCTGGTAGTAGCGGTTTTTGGCTTCAATCAACGTGTTGGCATCAAGCAGGTAAGTCACTGTTCAAGCTCTCCTGCGAGCAGCCGCAGTTTGCCTGGCTGTACGCCGAGAAGGTGTCCTGCATCCCGCAGCAGCAGTCGGCCGCTCAGTGCCTCTGTCAGTACGGCACGAGCAAAGCGCTTGCTGATCTTGACGCTGGCGTTGCGGTAAAAATTGCCACCGCCGCCCGGTTTGTCCCGGAAGGCGGCCAATTCGGCTTGATAGTGTTGCCAATAGGCAGCGTGATCTACCAGGCCCAGGTCCAGCGCGCGGCGCATGATGACGAGGCGGCTGACATGAAACCGCAGTGCCAGTTCGGCTACGCGTTCGGGCAAGCTGGTTATGTTGGTTGCCCATAGAGCTGTGAATACGTCATGCGGAGCCAAAAACTCCCCGGCCACAGCGTTACAGAAAACTTCTTCACGCTGGGCATTGCCGGGGCTGGCATTGGATATGCCGCTGCTTCCCACCCAAATATGGGCCAGTTCGTGTATCAGGGTGAACAGCCGTGCGGCTGGGGCATCGGCGCTGTTGATAAATACAAGGGGGGCTAGCGGATGGCTGACCGCAAAGCCACGGAACTCAGCCACGTCCAGCGAGCGGTGCGTGTTGTTGCCAACGATGCCGCTGCGCATGACGAGGATTCCAGCAGCCTCTGCGGCATCGATTAAATGGCGAAGGTAGGTGTCTTTGGTGGGCTGGCCTTGCGCCACATCTACGCCTAGCACAGCCCGCATGTCAGCGACCACCGCTCGCACCGGAGCATCAGTTGCAAAACGAGCCACAAAAGGTAGAGGCTCCGCATCCTGGTCGTGTAGATAGTCCAGATACCAGGTCTGACGTTGTAGCGATAGGCGGATGGTGTCCAGCAAATTGATACTGGGGCGCGGCATAGGGGCACTTCCTACGGTACGCAGGTCGGGCAGAGGCAAATTTTCAGCGGGTGGCTCAGCCAGAAACAGATAGCCAAACGGCGCGTGCAGGGCTTGGGCCAGTTTTTGCGCCTGAATGAATGTGGGTTGGCTTTCTCCCGCTTCCCAATGGATCAGTTGGTCTGGCGAAATGCTGGCGGCGCGGGCGGCATCGCCCACGTCCAGCCCACCACGCTCACGCATCCAGCGAAGGATTTTGGGATTGATGCGGGCCTTGGCAGACATGGTGCGAGTCTAAACCAAGGGATGGTAAATGGAACAACAGGCCCTAATTCACTTTGTTAAAGTCGCATAGCGACGCCACACCTCCTGCGTCAAAAAGGAGTCTGCGAACCAGCTGGAGGCGTTGAAGGGAAACCGCAAGGGCAGCACAGCATTCGCATCAACGACCAATGGCGCGTGTGCTTTGTCTGGCATGACGATGGCGCCTACCGTGTGGAAATTGTGGATTACCACTGAGACATTGCCGAAGAAAGAGAGCCCAACATGACACAACAACTGCTCGACGAAATTCACCCTGGCGAAATCCTGCTGGAAGAGTTCATGAAGCCCATGGGCATTACCGCGCGGCAGCTCTCCAGCGACATGGACGTGCCACCGAGCCGCATCAGCGATATCGTGAACGGTGCGCGGCCCATCACCGCAGATACGGCGTTGCGATTGGGGTTGTTTTTCAGCATGGAGCCGCGCTACTGGCTCAATTTGCAAACCGAGTACGACATGCGAATCGTGACGCGCGAGAGCCGTGAAAAGATCGCCCAACGCATTCGGGTTTTTCAACCCACCGCTTCTTCAGGCGCGTTACTCGGGCCGAGTGCACACCGCCTTTGAATATTTCGCTATCAAGTTAATAGCTGCCTACGCATACAGTACGGGGCCTAGAGGCCTAAATGACCATTAATTTCCTCGACAGCGGCGGCAAAGACTGCTGGCAGCCCGGCGGCCATGGCGCTGCATGTCTGCACATCTTCCTCCCGCCCGGCGTTCTCCAAATCCTGGCACAGCTCACCCAAGCGCAGCGCCCCCATGCTGCGGGCGGCGGACTTGAGTGAGTGGGCCAAGCGGCCCAGCGTGGCGGGGTCGCTGGCCACTGCGGCGGCGGTGATCTCGGCCACCTGCGCATCGGCGCTGGCCAGGAAGCGCACCAACAAACGCTTGTGCATGGCCGGGTTGTCGCCCACCAGCGCGGTCAGCGACGCGGGGTCCCAAATGGGGAAAGAGGGTGCAAATGCAACCATCGTGGACTCGGCCAGCTCAGGCTCCGAATGCCCGTTCTCAGGTTGCGCGGGGGCCGGGGCGGTGACTGAGGCAGGGAAGAGTTTGGACGCTGGCAGCCACTTTTCCAGCATCGGCGCCAATGCGCTCACGCGCAGCGGTTTGGCCAGGTAGTCGTCCATACCGCGCTCGCGGCAGCGCTGGGCTTCGCCCTGCATGGCGTTGGCGGTGACCGCAATGATGGGCAGGCGCGTACCGGCCGCCTCGGTGGCGCGAATCGCCTCGGTCAGGCCAAAGCCGTCCAGGTGCGGCATATGGCAATCGCTCAGCAGCAGGGCGTAGCGCCCCGGCTTGGCTTGCCACATTTGCAGCGCAATGGCACCGTTCTCGGCCATCTCGCAGGTGTAGCCCAAAAGGCGCAACTGCTCTTGCATCACCTCGCGGTTGGTCTCGTTGTCCTCGGCCAGGAGGATCAGGCAGCCGGCTTGCACGGCTTCTTCCACCGTTGGGGCGGTGCGGCGATGCCCGCTGCGCTGCGCTGCCACTGCGTGGGCCGGTTGCGGTGCGTAGCCAGGCTCGCACGCCAGCAGCGGCAGCACCACGGTAAATTCTGCACCCTCGCCCAGGGTGGAGCGCGCCGACAGCGTGCCACCCATCAACTCCACCAGACGCTGCGAAATCGACAGGCCCAGCCCGGTGCCACCGAACTTGCGCGCCGTGCTCTGGTCGGCTTGTCTGAACGGACCTGCTCGGTATCCATGCCAATGCCGTTGTCACGCACGCTCAGGTACCAGCCGGGCGCGCCGTCGGCCAAAGTGCAAAGCCCCACCTGCAACGCCACGCGCGCCGGGCGATCGGGGCGAGCAGGCGTGAACTTGATCGCGTTGCCCAGCAGGTTGATCAGCACTTGGCGCATGCGGTTGGGGTCCCCGTAGACCCATTGCGCCAACTCGGGCGCAACGTCCACGCACAGCTCTACGGAACCGGCCACAGCCGCCGTGCCCATCAATTGCACGCCTTCCTGGACCACCTCACGCGGGTTCATCGGGATGGTTTCGATTTCGAGCTTGCCGGCCTCGATTTTGGAGAAGTCCAAAATGTCATTGAGGATGCCCAACAGCGCCAGCGACGAGCTGGACACGGTGTTCAGCAGGCGCTGCTGCTCTGGAAGCAGCGGGCTGGCCTGCAAAACATCCACCATCCCGATGACGCCGTTCATCGGCGTGCGGATCTCATGGCTCATATTGGCCAAAAATTCGGATTTGGAACGGTTGGCCTGTTCGGCCATGGACTTGGCCGCCACCAGTGCCGCCTGCTCTTGCTTGCGGTCAGTGACATCGCGGATAAAGGCACTGAAGCTGGTGCCTTGCGGTGTGACGATGGGGGATATGGCCAGTTCAATCGGAATCTCAAGGCCGTCGCGGCGCAATCCAAAAATCTCGATGCGCTGGCCCAGAACCGGCCCCGCGCCAGTGGCCAAGTAATGCGCCATGCCCTGAACGTGCCGTGCGCGGTAGCGCGGCGGGATGATGAGGTCGTGCAAAAACTGCCCACTAACCTCGGCAAAAGACCAGCCAAACGTGGCCTCGGCCTGGCGGCTCCACTCGGTCACGCGGCCCTGGGCGTCGATGCTGATGATGGCGTCCAAACTGGTGTTGATGAACTCAGCCTTGGCCCGACTCGCTTCGGCCACGCTGGCAAAGCTGGTTTCCAGCCCACGCAGCAGCAGCGATATGGTCACGGTGATCACCGCATTCGCAAACACAAAATTGACGGTGATGGTGAGCCACACCGCCAGTGGGTCCATATTCAAACCGGGTATCTGAAAATTGGAATAACCCAAAAATCCCACGCCAAAAAGGGTGATTGAACTGCCCAGCATGATCCATGCAGCAGGCCAGGGCCCCAGCAGGATGGCACCCATGGCAGGGGCCAGCATCAGGTAAATCTGGCTGGTCGGCCCCATCATGAACAAGAGAGAGAACCCCAGCAAATACAGCAGCGCGCATAGCCCCCATGACCGCAGTTGGAAGGATGCTGCAGGACTGCGCCACAGCGCCAGGCCCATCCCCAATATGACGACATCCGCAAGGGCGGCAGGCCACAGGCCCTGTGCCAGCAGCATGACGATGCTGGGAACTGCCACCAATGTGCCAAAAACCACCAAGGCTCCCTGCACGATGTTGACGACATGCGTGCGCCAGTCCTGAACGCTGTTCAGTGCCACCTTGGGCGCGAACAGCGCCTCTCTTAGTTGAATAAGCTTCATATCTTGGACGCAAACCTAGATGGCACGACTCAAATGGGTTTGAATGGCGTGGGACGCGGCCGCAAAGGCTGCAGGCAAGGGCTGTGCCAGCGCTTCGCAACTTGGCACATCCCCCGCCCGCCCGGCGGTTTCCAGGTCTTGGCACAGATCACCCAAGCGCAGTGCGCCCACGCTGCGGGCCGCCGACTTGAGTGTGTGGGCCACACCGGCCAGTGCGTCGGGCGCCTGCGCCGTGGCGGCAGCCGTGATCTCGGCCACCTGCGTTGCGGCGTTGGCCAGAAAGCGCTCCAGCAAGCGCCGGTGCATCACCGGGTTGTCGCCCACCAGCTCGGTCAGCGTGTCCGGGTTCCAAAGGGCCAATGCGCTGTCAGTTGCCGATTCTTCGGCTACTTGGACGCTTTCAACAGGCGCAGATTGCGCGGACTCGGCTGGCCCCGTCGCGGACGGCTCTGACCTTGACTGTGGCAACCACTTCTCCAGCTTCTCGCGCAGCTGGACCATGCGCAGGGGCTTGGACAAATAGTCGTCCATGCCGCGCTCGTGGCAACGCTGGGCTTCGCCCTGCATGGCGTTGGCCGTGACGGCAATGATGGGCAGGCGCGTGCCCGCCGCCTCCGTGCTGCGAATGGCCGCGGTCAGGCCAAAGCCGTCCAGGCGCGGCATATGGCAATCGCTCAGCAGCAGGGCATAGCGGCCGGGGTTGGCTTGCCACATGTGCAGCGCCACGGCCCCATCCTCGGCCGTCTCGCAGGTGTAGCCCAACATGCGCAGCTGCTCTTGCATCACCTCACGGTTGGTCTCGTTGTCTTCGGCCAGCAGGATCAGGCGGCCCGTGCGCACGGCCTGTTCCACCGTGGGGGCGGCGCTGCGCTCTGTGGTGCGGCGCTCAATGGCCCTGTCGGTGCTGGTGATCCCGCCTGGGCTGCCAGTTTGCTGGCGGCGGCTGGCGTGGGCAATGGCCTGAATCAGGTCGTGGTGCAGCATGGGGCGCGTGGGCAAGACGATGTCGCCGGGGTGCTGTTGGCCGCCGCGCGGCACCTCACGCACCACGCTGGCATGGTCGGGCAGGCCCAGCTCGGCGGTGGGTGCGGACACGGCCTTGTCAACCAGCACCACCCAGGGCTTGCCGAGGGGTGCTTGCGCCAAGAATTCGCGCGCCTGCGCTACATCCGCCACCACCCTCACCAACGCGCCGGCATGTTCGCAGTAGGCGGTGCGCACGGGTACGCCAAAGGCGCTGCAACTGACGACCAGCACCTGCACCCCGTCCAGACGGGGCTCGTCTGGCACTACTCGCTCGGGCGGGGCTGCTTGCAGCGGCAGCTCCACGGTAAATTCCGAGCCCTGGTCCAGGGTGCTGCGCACCGAAATGTGCCCACCCATCAGCTCCACCAGGCGCTGGCTGATGGACAGGCCCAAGCCCGTGCCGCCAAACTTGCGCGCCGTGCTCTCGTCGGCCTGGGTGAAGGGCTGAAACAGCTTGGCCACCACCTCCGGGCCCATGCCAATGCCCGTGTCCACCACGGCAAAGCGCACGCCGTCGGCGCCACCCGGCAGCACGCAGGGCGTCACGCTCAGGCTGACCTGGGCGCCTTCGTTGCCGGTTTTTTTGCTGAATTTGATGGCGTTGCCCAGCAGGTTTAGCAGCACTTGGCGCAGCCGGCTGGGGTCGCCATAGGCCCACACCGGCAGTGCGGTCGACACGAACAAGGAGACCTCGGCCTGCGTGCCCGGCAGCGACACCATCAGCTGCGCCACGCCATCGGCCACCTCGCGCAGGTGCATGGGCACGCGCTCCACCTCCAGCTTGCCGGCCTCGATCTTGGAGAAGTCCAAAATATCGTTCAGGATTTGCAGCAGCGCCAGCGATGAGGTGTGAATGGTGCCCAGCATGCGCTTTTGCTCGGGCAACAGGGCGGTTTCCTGCAAGACATCGACCATGCCAATCACCCCGTTCATGGGGGTGCGAATCTCGTGGCTCATGTTGGCTAAAAAGTCGCTTTTGGCACGGCTGGCGCTCTCGGCCAAGGCCCGGGCGGTCACCAGCGCGGCCTGCTCTTGCTTGCGCTGGGTGACGTCACCCATGAAGGCGCTGTAGCTGGTGCCCTGCGGTGTCACGATGGGGGATATGGCCAGCTCGACCGGAAACTCGGTGCCATTGCGGCGCATCGCCACAATCTCGATGCGTTTGCCCACGTCTGGGCCCAGCCCGCTGGCCATGTAGTGCGCCGGGCCGTGCTGGTAGTCTGCGCGGTAGCGATCGGGGATGATGAAGTCGTGCAAATACTGGCCTTTGAGCTCGGCAAAGGTCCAGCCAAACGTGGCCTCGGCCTGTCGGCTCCATTCGGTTACGCGGCCCTGGGCGTCCATGCCAATGATGGCGTCCAGGCTGGTGTTCATGACCAGGCGCAGGTGTTGCTCGCTTTGCACGGCGGCCTTGGTCTTTTGCTGGACCCGCTTTTCCAGATTCAACTGCTGCTGAACCAGATCAAGCTCGACTTGCTTGCGCAGGGTCATGTCGGAGCGGATGCTGAGGTACCGCACGGGCTTGCCATCGCTGTCCATCAAGGGGACGATGGTAGTTTCTACCCAGTACAAGTTGCCGTCTTTGGCTTTGTTGCAGATCTCGCCACGCCAGGTCTTGCCAGCTGCCACGGTGCGGTACATCGCCTTGAAATACCCCGCGGTGTGCGTGCCGGAGTTCAGTATTCGGTGGTCTTGCCCTATCAGTTCCTCATGGGAGTAGCCGCTGAGGTCGCAAAACTTGTCGTTGGCGTAGCTGATCTTGCCCTGCACATCGGTGGCGGCCACGATGGCATGCTGGTCCAGCGCGTATTTTTGGAGCTGCAGTTCCTCCAGGAAGGCATTTGCACTCGATTCGGAGCTGCGCAGTGAGGACGCCGTCTGTTCGTGGGCTGTGACTTCCAGGCGCAAGTCGCGGGTCATCTCCAGGGCCAGCGCTTCGGCGCGCTGTCGGCCCGTGGCTTGCTGGCGCATCAGCAGGGCCAGCAGGGCACTGAGCAACGCGCCACCCAAAAACAACAGCCACGGCGTGGTGTGGTCGATGCTGGCGTCAAACCCGGCGGTGCTGTTGACGCGTAGCATCAGGTTTTGCCCCGCAAAACTCAGTGTTTTGGTGGTGGAGAAGCTGCGTCCGGCCAGCGCACCCTGGCCTGCTGCTGCCAGGGCGCTTAGGCCGTCGGAATGGTTGTCGGGGTCAAAGAGCAGGCTGCTGGCGGGGCCGTCTAAGAGATCGAAATCAATCATTCCCGCGCGTACATCGGACATGCCGTCCAGCAACTTGGACATCACCACCGGGGTGTACACCAGCCCCACCAATGCCGCCCGACGCTCAGCCACCGTTGTGGGGTGTGTGCCGTTGGCATACAGCGGCAAAAACACCAGCATGCCGGGGGTTGTGCGCTGGTCATGCACCAGCGCAATGGTGGCTGAGGCGCTGGGCTCTGCGGTATCGACCGCGCGTTGCACCGCCGCCTGGCGCAGGGCTTGCGAGCCGGCGTCCAGGCCCAATGCGTTGGCGTTTTCTGAACCCGACTCCATGAACTTGACGACGTAATGGTCATCGAGTGCCTTTAGGTAGGCCCGAAACGTGGCCCGGTCCACTCTTGGATCGGCCGCGTACATGCCCCTGGCCTCCAGCAAGCCCTCAAGGGGCCGTTGCAGGCGTGAATTCACGTGATCGGTGACCGTCTGGACGCTGTACTGAAACAGCGCACCTGCATCGTGCCCGATGTCATTTTTCTTCCACAGCGCGGCACCTGCGGCAATGCCGAGCCCGACCAGAAACACCAACGCCGGTGCCCATGTCAGGACGACCGCGCTGTCAGCAGCGGCTTGTGGGGCTGGGGCCGTGGTCGGGGTGGCAATGGGGCTGTTATTCATGGTGTGAGCAAGCCATCCAGCCCCAGGCTGAGTTCCGCCAGGCTCGGCAGGTCTTGCAGTACCGCGGCTCGGGGCAGCGGGATTTTGGTGGCCAGTGCCCCGGGCCATTCGGCCTCCATGGCGGCGGGCTTGAGCTGGTTTTCTTGCGCGCGGGAGCGCCAGGCGGCAATGTGCACCACGGCCGCCAGCGGGTCAAAGTTGGGCTGCGCCAGCGGGTTGGCCGCGCCTGCAATGGCGGTGGAAAACTGGCCCGGAAACTTCCAGCGGCGCGCCAGCTCGGCCCCCACATCGGCATGCGTGTAGCCAAAGGCCGCTTGCTCGGCGGCAAGCCGGTTGGGGTCCAGCAGGCCCAGCGCGGCGTCTACCGGCTCCATCTCCTGGGGCATGCCCAGGTACATCACCAGCGCGCCAATGGCGTGCATCAGGCCCACGGTAAAGGCCAGGTCGGGCTTGATAGCTGCCCGCGCGCTCAGGTGGCGCGACACCACCGCCGTGTGCAGGCTGTGCCGCCAGAACTGGAGCGCATGGATGCCGGGGACGGCCTTGAAACTGCCCGCCAAGCCAATGCTGATGACCAGCGTGCGCACATTGGTAAAGCCCAGCTTGGCCACTGCATCACCCACGGTGCCCACGGTGTAGGGCACCTCAAAATAGGCGGAGTTGGCCATGCGCAGCAGGTGGGCGCTCAGCACCTGGTCGGCCGAGATGAGGTGCACCAGCCGGGCCACGGCCACCTCCGAGTCGTTGAAGCTGGCAATCAGGGCCTGCATCACCCCAGGAATGGTGGGCAATGCCTGGGGCTGTTGGAAAAGGGTTTCAATATTCATGAAGGGTGCTTGTCGGTTTCGGTTGCGGCGGTCGCGGCCACGCCGGGCAGCCACTTGGCCAGCATGGGGCCCAGATCCACCAGGCGCATGGGTTTGGAGAGGTAGTCATCCATGCCGCGTTCGCGGCAGCGCTCGGCTTCGCCCTGCATGGCGTTGGCCGTGATGGCGATGATGGGCAGGCGAGTGCCTGCAGGCTCGCCCGCGCGAATGGCGGCGGTCAGACCAAAGCCGTCCAGGTTGGGCATGTGGCAGTCGCTTAGCAGCAAGGCGTAGCGGCTGGGGTTGGCGCGCCACATTTGCAGCGCGATGGCACCGTCCTCGGCCAGTTCACAGGCGTAGCCCAAGAGGCGCAGCTGCTCTTGCACCACATCGCGGTTGATTTCGTTGTCTTCGGCCAGCAGGATCAGGCCTTGGCTTTGCATGGTTTCCTGGTCCGCGGCCTCGCCGCTGTGCGCCGGTGCGTGCAGCCCCGGCGCGTGGACTGGCGCACTGGGCAGCAGCGGTAGTTCCACCACAAACTCGGAGCCCGCACCGGGCGTGCTGGTGACGGTAATGCAGCCCCCCATCAACTCCACAAGCCGCTGGCTGATGGACAGGCCCAAGCCCGTGCCGCCAAACTTGCGCGAGGTGCTTTCATCGGCCTGGGTGAAGGGCTGGAACAGCTTTGCCACCACCTCTGGGGCCATGCCGATGCCCTTGTCTTGCACCACAAAGCGCACGCCTGCGCTGCCATCTGCGCGGGTGCACGGCACCACCCGCAGGGCGACCTGGGTCGCGTGCTCTTGGGTTGCGTGTGTGGTGGTGTGGGTGAACTTGACGGCGTTGCCCAGCAAGTTGAGCAGTACCTGGCGCAGGCGTGCCGGGTCCACCAGCACCCATGCGGGCAGGGCCGGGTCCACCGAAACTGTGAGCTGCAGCGACTTGGCGCTGGCAACGGGCTCCATCAGGTGCGACACCCCCTGCGCTAGTGCGTCTAGGTGGGTGGGCATGCTTTCCACGGCCAGCTTGCCGGCCTCGATCTTGGAGAAGTCCAGAATGTCGTTCAGGATGTTCAGCAAGGCCAGGGACGACTGTTGAATTGTGCCCAGCATGCGGTGTTGCGTGGTGTTGAGCTCGGTTTGCTGCAGCACATCGACCATGCCAATGACGCCGTTCATAGGGGTGCGTATCTCATGGCTCATGTTGGCCAAAAATTCGGATTTGGCCCGGCTGGAGGCCAGCGCCGCCTCACTGGCGGTGCGCAAGGCCTGCTCAGTCAGTTTGCGCACCGTAATGTCTTCTTGCGTGCCCACCAGGCGCAGCGGCTTGCCGTCGGCGCTGTGGCTCACCACCAGGCCCCGGCCCAGCGTCCAGATGTAGCGGCCGTCCTTGCAGCGCATACGGAACTCGGTCACGGCGGTGGGCGTCTTGCCCTCCATGTGGGTTTGGATGCACAGCATGGCCCCGGCCAAATCTTCCGGGTGAACCCGGCTCGTCCATTCGTTGGCGTTGTTGCCAATCTCGCTGTCGGCATAGCCCAGCATTTCTTTCCAGCGCTTGGAGAGCACGGCCTCGCCAGTTTGAATGTTCCAGTCCCACACGCCGGCACCGGCCCCTTCGATGGCGAAATGCCAGCGCTGCGCATCGGTGTTGACTGCTTCCAGCAAGCGGTTGAACGCGCCCACCAGTTGGCCCACTTCGTCGTGGCTGGTGATGGGTAGCGCCTGCACCGGCTGGCCTGCGTGTGTGTTGTCTGCCAGGGCCAGGGTGCTGGCCAGCAGGGGTGCGAGCTGGCGGCGCAGGATACCTGCGGTCATCCACCAGATAAAGCCACACGCCAGCAAGGTGGTCACCAGCGCAAACACCAGCCGGCGCGCCTGCAGCGCCCGAATCGGGGCAAAGGCCTCGGCCGTGGGCAGGGTGGCGGCCAGCAGCCAGCCCGCAGTCGCGGGGATGCCTTTGGCGGACGCCATCACCTCCACACCAAGCGAGTTGACAAACACCTGGGAGCCCCCAAAGCCCTGCACGATGCGGTCCAGTTCTGGGATGGTGCCGGGCGTCGCCATGGACTTCATGGAGCGGCCCTTGTCGGTGGCGACAATAATCATCCGGTGCGGCCCATCGACGAGCAAGTAGCCGCCGGTTTGGCCATACGGGCTGTTCAAAATGGGGTCCAAAAAATTGGGCTTGGACAGGTCAATCGCGCCTGCCAGAACGCCGATCACCGCGCCCTGCGCATCCCGAATCGGGCTTGCCATCCCAAAAGCCGGGGTATTCAGCGTTTTCCCAATCACCGGCGTGCCGATGGTGGCCTTGCCGTCTTGCAGCGCTGCAATGATGAAGTCCCGGTCCGCAAAGCTGACCCCCACCCGCTTTGCCCCAGCGGACGTGTCCGCAATGCCCCGCCCGGCCGCGTCGGTGATGAACACGCCCGCGTTGAACAACTGCCCAAACACCGGAAGATTTTTCAGGCGCTCTTGCATGGCCGCGGTGTTCGCCAGCAGGGCTGGGGTCATCTCGGCGGCCACGATGTCCAGTGCCTTCATGCGGGTGCTCAGATCGCTGTTCACATGGTCTGCTAGCAGCGCCACCGTGGCGGCCTGCTGCTCGCCCAGTTGGTGCCCCAAATCTTCGTGCAGCATGTGGTTGGTGTACGCGCCCACGAGCAAGGCGCTGGCGACAAAAACCGCCAAGGCGCCCAGTGTGACGCGGGCCTTGATGGACTTGCGGGTCAAAAAATCGGTTATGAAATGCATGGCGGTTTGACCAAATTTGGCGCGTTCACAGGGCCTTGTCCACTTTGTCCACGCGCACCATGAACCAAAAGACCGACCCCACGCCTGGCTGGCTTTGCACGCCAAAGGTGCCGCCCATCAGCTCAACCAGCTGGCTGCTGATGGCCAGCCCGATGCCAGCGCCGCCATGGCGGCGCTGAAAGGTGTTGTCGACCTGCTCAAACATCTCAAACACCCGGCGCTGGTCGGCCTTGGAAATGCCGATGCCGGTGTCATGGATCTCAAAACGCAGTTGCACGCTGATTGGCGTCTGCTCTTGTGGTGTCAGCACCACCCGCACCTGCCCCAGTTCGGTAAATTTGATGGCATTGCCCACCATGCACGACAGCACTTGCATGATGCGGATGTCGCTGCCCCGCAACTGCATATCGGCCAGCGCCGGGTCCACATTCAGGCTCAGGCTCAGGTGCTTGGCGAGTGCGTTCGGGCTGAACTGGTCCGACAGCTTGCGCATGACTTCGGCCAGCGTGAAGTGCCTGGACTCCGGGGTGAGCGCGCGGTTGGCCAGCGCCGTCAGCTCTATCAGCTTGCTGATGAGGTCCAAAAGCTTGTCGGACGCCAACACCACCTTGGACAATTGCTCCACCTGGCGCGGGTCGGTGGCGAGCAGTTGCGCCATTTCTGTCATGCCCATGATGACGTTCAGGGGCGTGCGCAGCTCGTGGGTCATGTTGCCCAAGAAGTGGGTCTTGGCCTGCTGGGCCGCCTCCGCTGCCTTCGTGGCCACACGCAGGGCCATGGTGCGCTTGAGCACCAGTTCTTCCAGCTGGTTGCGGTTTTCCTCCACCTCTTTGCGCAGGTTCTCGCGCTCCAGCAGGTTGCGGATTCTGTGCAGGACGATCGCCACATGGATCGGCTTGCTCACATAGTCGGCCGCGCCCAGCGCAAGGCCTTTCATTTCGGATTCAATATCGTTCAGGGCCGTGACGAAAATCACCGGAATGTCTTTGAGCTTGGGCTGTGCCTTGATGCGCTTGAGGGTTTCATAGCCATCCACCTCGGGCATCATCACGTCGAGCAAGATCAAATCTGGTGGGTCTTCCAGCGCCTGCGCCAGGCCCGTGGCACAGGAGTCGGCACACTGCAACTCAAATTCATTCTCCAGCCCGGCGCCCAGCGCTATCAGGTTGGCCGGGGTGTCGTCAATGGCCAAAATACGCGCTTGTTTTTTTGTCATGATTTAGTTCGTCTCGTTTTTAGGGTTTTCGCACGCAGGGGTGATGGCATGGCTGTTGGCAAGGGTGAGCAAGCGCTCGCGCACCAGCGCAAATTTCATGTCCTGCATCGGGGCCGCCAATGCATCCACGTCCTGCGCAAGGGCTGTGCCAGCGGTCAGGGCTTGCAGGGCCTTGAAGCGGGCCAGGGCGGCAAATTTGTTCTTTGCCAGCATGGGCAAAAGCTCGTCCATCAGGGTGGTAAACGCCGCCCCATCCAGGGCGGCAAGCCCTGTGCGCGGCGCGGGCAGCCACGGCATGAGGGCGTCCTTCAGCGCATTAATGGACACCGGCTTGGTCAAAAACGCATCCATGCCTGCGGCCAGGCACTGCTGGCGGTCTTCTTCAAAGGCATTGGCGGTGAGCGCAATGATGGGGATGCGGGGCTTGTCGTGGTCCGCCTCCCATTGGCGGATGCGCTGGGCGGCCTGCTGCCCGTTGAGCACCGGCATTTGCATGTCCATCAGAATCAGGTCGGGTGCCGCGCCCGCGTCCCCCAGCGTGTTGTGCATGATGGCGTCTGCCACTTGCTGGCCGTTGGTGGTCAGGCTCATTTGCAGGCCCAAGGTGCGCAAAATGATCGCGATCAGCTTGGCGTTGATGGGGTCGTCTTCGGCCACCAGCACATGCCCTGCAATCTGCGGCTCCTCGCTGCCGGAAAACTTGGCGGACCAGGTCTTGTCCTGCTCCGCTGCTTTCTCGTGGGTAATCGGCTCGGCCCGCACCCTGAACCAAAACCGGGAGCCGGTACCGGCCTCGCTCTCCACCCCCACACTGCCGCCCATGGCCTGGGCCAGCCGGCTGACGATGGACAGGCCCAGGCCCGAGCCGCCAAACTCGCGCGTGGTGGAGCTGTCGGCCTGCGAGAACGGCTTGAACAGCAGGCCCAGCTTGTCTTTGGCAACGCCGATGCCGGTGTCACGCACTGAAAATTCCAGCAGCGCGGAGCTGCCGTCGCGCTGCACCTCGCGCGCGCTCAATTGCACGCTGCCGTGGGGGGTGAACTTGATGGCGTTGCCCACCAGGTTGGACAGCATTTGGTGCAAGCGGTGCGCATCGCACAGGTAGTGCTGCCCGGGCGGGCCCTGCCACTGGTGCGCCATGTGCAGGCCCTTGGTGTGCGCCGCGCCAGAAAACAAGGCGCCGGTCTGGGTGAGCACCGCGGCGGGTTCAAACTCGGTGGGGCTGAACTGGAATTTGCCGGACTCGATCTTGCTCAAATCCAGAATATCGTTGAGCAGCGACAGCAAAACTTGCCCGCTGGACAAAATGGTGCGGACAAAGTCCAGGCGCTTGTCCACGCTCAGCTCGGGTTGCAGCAACAGCTGCGCCATGCCCAGCACGCCATTCAGGGGGGTGCGGATCTCGTGGCTCATGGTGGCCAGAAAGCGGCTCTTGGCGTTGTTGGCGGCCTGGGCCTCTGCCAGTGCTTTGCGAAACTGCGTGATGTCGGAGTGGGTGGCCACCAGGCGCAACGGGAGTCCGTCCGCACCGTGGCTCACCACCATGCCCCGGTCAAGCACCCACAGGTAGCTGCCGTCCTTGCAGCGCATGCGGTGTTCGGCGCTGAAGCTCTTGGTGTTGCCGTCCTGGCAGGCCTCCACCGCGGCCATCACGGCCGGAAAATCTTCCGGGTGAACCCGTGTGGACCACTCGGTAATGTCGGCCCCGATTTCATCCTCGCGGTAGCCCAGCATTTCTTTCCATTGGCGGGAGAAGAGCACCGTGTCGTGCTCCAGGTCCCAGTCCCACACGCCGTCGCCACTACCCTCCATGGCAAAGGCGATGCGCTCTTCGCTGATGCGCAGGTTGTTGGCCAGCAGCTTCTGGGCCGAAATGTCGGTGCTGATGGAGATGTATTGCTCCGGCAGGCCATCGACACCCGGCAGAGGAACAATGGTGATGTCCACCCAGTAGAGCGAGCCATCTTTCTTGCGGTTTTGCAGCTCGCCCTTCCACACTTGGCCCGCGCTGATCGTTTGCCAAAGCGCCTGGAACAGCGCCGGGTCATGGTGCCCGGAGCTGATGATGCGCAGGTTTTCGCCCAGCAACTCAGACCGCGCGCGGCCGCTGGTCTGGCAGAACCTGTCGTTCACGTAGAGGATGTCGCCGTTCAGGTCGGCGATGCTGACGATGGCATGCTGGTCCAGCGCAAACTGCTGGTTTTTCAAGTCCTGGGTGGTGGAGTGCAGCTTGTCGGAGACGGCGGTGTTGAGCACATCCATCACGTCCATATCCCCGAATTCATCCACCGGGGTGTTGGGAATGGGTTTGTCGCGGGTTGAAAGAATCAAGGCCATATGCGTCGGTTTATGGAGATAATTTTGCTATTGTATTTGTAGCTGCTTGCGCACGTTATACGGGGGCTACAGCCCTAAATGACCATTAATTTCGGCCGCCGCCATGGCGTATTCGTCGGGCAGCCTCGCGGCCAGTGCGCTGCACTGCGGCGCGTCCCCGGCGCCACCGGCGGTCTCCAGGCGCTGGCACAGCTCCCCCAGCGCCATGGCACCCACGCTGCGGGCCGCCGACTTGAGCATGTGGGCCGCGCCGGCCATGGTGGCGCTGGTGGCTGCCACTGCGGTGATCTCTTGCACCTGCGTTTCGGCGGTGAGCAAAAACTTGCCCATCAGGCGCCGGTGCATGGCCGGGTTGTCGCCCACCAGCTTGGTGAGCGCGGTGCGGTCCCAAACGGCAAACCCGGCTTCGCTGGCCTGGGCGTTATCGCCGCTTGGGGGTGCCACTTCGAGCGCGTTGCCCCCTTCTTGCGGCGCTGCCGGTGCTTGCAGTTCTGCCGGCCCGCTCGCGTTCGCCGGCATCCATTTGGCCAGCATGGGGCCTAGCTCCGCCAGGCGCAGGGGCTTGGAGAGGTAGTCATCCATGCCGCGCTCGCGGCAGCGTTGGGCTTCGCCCTGCATGGCGTTGGCGGTGATGGCGATGATGGGCAGGCGGGCACCCAGCGGCTCACCCGTGCGGATGGCTTCGGTCAGCTCAAAGCCGTCTTTATTGGGCATGTGGCAATCGGTCAGCAGCAGGGCGTAGCGGTCGGGCAGGCCGGTTTGGGCGTAGCGGCCCGCGTGCCACATATGCAGCGCCAGTGCACCGTCTTCGGCCACCTCGCAGGCGTAGCCCAGCAGGCGCAATTGCTCCTGGATCACGTCGCGGTTGATTTCGTTGTCCTCGGCCACCAAAATCAGGCGGCCGCTGTGTGCCGCCTCCGCCACGCTGGGGGCGTGGAGCTTGGGTGAGCGCCGCTGCTCCAAGGCGTGGGCCTGGTCGGTCGCGCTCACGCGGCCGCTGGCCACGGCCACCCCGTGAATCAGGTCGTGGTGCAGCAGGGGGCGGGCCAGTACCTGGTTTTGATGGGCCTGGTGATTGACCGCGCCAGCGGCGCTGCTGCGGTTCACCAGCCGCACCACCGGCAGCTCGGCAGGCCAGGCCTGGTCGTCAGGCTGCAGCGCGTCGGGGTCGTCCCCGTCTTGCAGGTCCAGCAGCAGCACGGTGTCGCCGCCCATCTGGGCGAGTTGCGTGCGCGCCGTGGCCAGGTCGGGCACCACGCGCACTTGCGCACCGGCTGCGCCCAGGTAGATCTGGAACAAGGTAGAGCAGGCGGCAAGCGGTGTTACGGCCAGCACGCGCACGCCGCTCAGGTCGGGCGCATCGATCAGGGCGCGGCCGGCGGGGGCGGGTGCCGCCTGCAGGGGGAGCTCCACCACAAATTCGGAGCCGGTGCCCGGCGTGCTGGTGACCGTGATGCGGCCGTGCATCATCTCCACCAGCCGCTGTGTGATGGAAAGCCCCAGGCCGGTGCCGCCAAACTTGCGTGCCGTGGAGGCATCGGCCTGGCTAAAGGGCTGAAACAGCTTGGACACCACGGCCTCGCTCATGCCGATGCCGTTGTCAATGATGGAAAACTGCACGCAGGCCACGCCGTCCGGGCGCACCGTGGGCTGCACATGCAGCATGGCCCGCCCCACGCCCTGGGGAATGAACTTGAGGGCGTTGCCCAGCAAGTTAAACAGGATCTGGCGCAGCCGGGTGGGGTCGGAGTAAACCCAGGTGGGCAGCGTGGGGTCTATGAACAACGAGATTTGAGCCTGCTTGTCCCCGGCCACGTTCAGCATGAGCTGGGTCACGCCCTCCACCGCATCCCGCAGGTGGGTGGGGATGCTTTCCACTTCCAGCTTGCCAGCCTCGATTTTGGAAAAATCCAGAATGTCGTTCAGGATGCTCAGCAAGGCCAACGACGAGTTGTGGATGGTGTCCAGCATGCGCACCTGCTTGGGCTTGAGCTCGGTTTGCTGCAAGATGTCCACCATGCCGATGACGCCGTTCATGGGGGTGCGAATCTCGTGGCTCATGTTGGCCAGAAACTCCGATTTGCTGCGGTTGGCCGCATTGGCGGTCTCTTCGGCCAGTTTCAGGTCCACCAGGGTGCGCTGCGCCACTTCCACGCTGGCTTGCAGGTCGGCGGTTTTTTGCGCCACCAGGTCTTCCAGCCCGGTGCGGTAGCTTCGGAGCTCGTCGTCCTTGCGCTTGGTGGCGGTGATGTCCCAGCTCACCCCCACCATGCGCAGGGCGTTGCCCTGGGCGTCGCGGGTGACATCGGCGTTGGCTTTCAGGTTGAGGGTGCGGCCATCCGGTTGCACCACCCTGAACTCGGTGTCCAGGCGCGCAGAGTCGGCAATGGCGTTTTGCATATTGACCAACTGCGCCTCCAGATCGTCCGGGTGCATGCCGACCTGCCAGGCATCAATGGCACCCGAAAACCCTTCCCGCGCCAACCCATAGAACCCCAGCATCGCATCGTCCCACAGCAGCACGTTGGTCTGCAGGTTCCAATCCCAAATGCCAATGCGCCCCGAACGCGCAGCCAGTTGCAAGCGTTCTTCGCTTTGGCTTAACTTCTGTTCGGTTTGTTTGCGCCCGGTGATGTCGGCGCGAATCGCCACATACATGGTGGGCTTGCCATCGGCCCCCATAAACGGGGTGATGGTGGTCAGCAGCCAATACAGGTGCCCGTCTTTGGCACGGTTGCACACCTCGCCCTGCCAGGTCTGGCCGCTCGCAATGGTGCGGTACATCTCGCTGAAAAATGCCTTGGGATGGGTGCCTGAGTTGAGCATGCGGTGGTCTTGCCCCAGCAACTCTTCGCGTGAGTAGCCGCTGATTTCACACAGCCGGTCGTTCACCGAGAGAATGCACCCCTGCACATCGGTGGCCGCCACAATGGCGTGCTGGTCCAGCGCGGTCAGCGTGTTTTTGAGCTGTGTGCTGAGGGCGGATTCGCGACGAGCCAGTTCCAGCGTGGCGCGGCTACTCGCCTTGGTCGCGGTGGCCAAAGCCATGCCCACCAGGGCAAGAATCAGGGTGTAAAACCAGTAACCCGTCATGTGCGAGAGCGAAACGCTGTTGCGAAAGAAGCCCGTACCCTGCGTGATGCCCGTGGCCCCCATCAGGGCGATCAGCAGCAGTAGCAGGGTGGTGCCCCGCTGGCCCAGGCGCAGGGCCGACCATGCGACGAACAGGAACATCCAGTACCCCTGCGCCACTTCGTCGATCGCGAGGTGGGCGAGCATCGGCAGCGCGCTGTGGCCCCAATCCATAAATACAATGCCGCCTGCCAGCGCGGTCAGCGTGAATATCAGGGCGGCCTCTGCGACCTGGCGCACCGGTGGGCGGGCGTGCAAGGGGCTGAACGCCGACCACCACACCAGAATCATTGGCGTCACCACAATCACCCCAAATGCATCGCCCATCCACCAACTCAGCACGCTTGAGAAGAAGTCATCCGCACGGACCACCCCACGCAACAGCAAGGTGGTGGTGCCGATGCTGGCACCGATGGCGGTCGCCACAACGCCCCCCCAAAGGAACATGTCCGCCACATCGCGCAAGGACGGCAGGTTGTTGTCAAACCGACCATTGCGCCGGATCAACCAGGCTCCCACCGCTGCCGCCAATGCGCTGCCCAGCGCCGCCCCGGCGGCGCCCCACCACACGGCACCCGCCAGCAGGCCTTTGACCAGTGCGCCCAGCAGGATCGCCCAGAAGTAGCGCTTGCCGCCTATCAGCAGGGCGGCCAGCGCCACGCCGCTGGCCAGATAAAAAATGCTGGCGCGCCCGTCCAGGGAAAAGTAGGCATTGCCCACGACTGCGCTCAGGACATACAGGGCGGCCACGCCGAGCATGCGCAGCACGTCGTTCGCGTTTGCGGGGAGATGGAATCTATGCATGGTCATGGGGCGCGAGCCCTTGTAATGGAGGCGCGAGCAGCCACTCGGTGCAGGCGGCAAAGGGCATGGGCCGGGCCAGGTAGTAGCCCTGCACGATGGTGCCGCCACAGCGGTGCAAAAAGTCCATTTGTTCGCGGGTCTCAACGCCTTCTGCCACCACGTTCATACCCAGGGTGAGGCCAATCGTGACCGAGATCCGCAAAATCGCCTCCGCCTTGCGCTCCGCGCTGGCACGCTGCACAAAGCTGGCGTCAATTTTCAGCTCCTGGAACGGCAAATCCACCAACTGCGCCAGACTGGAGTAGCCGGTGCCAAAGTCGTCAATGGACAGCGCAAAGCCCATGAGCGACAGGCGGGTAAGGGTCTCCATGGCCAAAGAGCGTTGCACCATCAATTTGCTCTCGGTGACTTCGATGATCAGGTCCGAGGGCCGCAGCCCCGCGTCCTCCACCATTTGGCACAGGCGCTCTGGCACCTCCAGGTTGAGCGCCGTGTCCATGGACATGTTCACGGCAGTCTTGACCAAAATGCCCTGTTTGCGCCAACGCGCCAGGTCAGCCAGCACGCCGCGTGCCATGGTGAAAAACAGCCCGTCGGACAGACCCTGCGCCTCGATCGCTGGGACAAAACGGCCCGGACCAATGGCGCCGCCAGACTGCGTGGGCCAGCGCGCCAGTGCCTCGACACTGCGGGTCTTGCCGTCGCGAATGTCCACCTTGGGCTGGTACCAGGGGATGAATTCGTCCGCTGCCAGGGCCTGTATCAGGCGCTTTGGCGTCAATGCCTCTTCCACGCGCTCGGCGCACAGCCCCTGGCTGCGCGGCTGGCGGCCTGCCAGCAGCCCGAGCAAGCGGTCCGGCTCGCAAGGCTTGGCCAAGACGCCCAGCAAATCGAGGTGGTGTGCTTGCGCCAGCCCTGCCGCGCTGCTCAAAATCTCGTCGGTCACGCCGGACAGCAAAATGAATGAGGCTGCAAAGCCACGCTGCGCCAGGTGGCGCATCAACACCAGGCCATCCATGCCGGGCATCGACAGGTCGCTGATGATGACGTCAATGCGTGCGCCATGTTGCGCAAACTGGGCCAGCGCGGCCTGGCCACCTTCCGCCAACAGGACCTCGTAGCTGCCCAGGTTGGCAATTTGCACGGACAGCAAATCCAGCTGAAATTCGTCGTCATCGACCAAAAGAATTGTCTGCATGGGTGTATTGTCTGCTATTGTTTTAGGAGCTGCTTACGCAATATCTACGGGCGTTAGAGGGCTAAATGACTATTAATTTTGGCGGTAGCGGCCTGCAGCGCAGCGTCCAGCCCCGTCGCCAACTGGCGGCACTGGGCCGTGTCGCCTGCCCGCCCGGCCGCCTCCAGCGCCTGGCTTAACTCGGCCAGGGCTAGCGCACCGACCGAGCGTGCCGACGACTTCAGGGGGTGGGCCACTGCGGCCACGGCACTGGTATCGCCCGCACCGCATGCCGCCATGATGTCACTCACCTGCTGTGTGGCATTGGGCAGGAATTTCCCCAGCAAGCGTTTGTGCATGGCCGGGTTGTCGCCCACCAGCGCGTGCAGGCTGGCGGCGGTCCAGATCGGGGCACTGAGTGGCAGCCATTTGGCCAGCATGGGCGCCAGCTCTTGCATGCGCAGGGGTTTGGACAGGTAGTCGTCCATACCGCGCTCGCGGCAGCGCTGGGCTTCGCCCTGCATGGCGTTGGCGGTGATGGCAATGATGGGCAGGCGGGTGCCGGTGGGCTCGGCTTGGCGAATCGCGTCGGTCAGGCCAAAGCCATCCAGATGGGGCATGTGGCAGTCGGTCAGCAGCAGGGCATAGCGGGGTGCACCGCCGGCTTGGCCGCTGCGCCACATGGCCAGCGCTTGCGCGCCGTCCTGTGCCACCTCGCAGGCATAGCCCAGCAGGCGCAGCTGCTCCTGGATCACCTCGGAATTGATGGTGTTGTCCTCGGCCAGTAAAACCAGCTGGCCTTGCTCCAGCGCCTGTACAACGCTGGGCGCTGTGCCAGTGGCTTGCTGTGGCTTTGCTTGCGGCAGTTGTGCGGCGTGGGTCGCGCGCGCGGTGGCTGTATTGGCCTGCGCCTGGCCTGCTTCGCAGGGCTGCAGGGGCAGTTCCACGGCAAATTCAGAGCCCACACCCGGTGTGCTGTGCACGGTGATGCGCCCCCCCATCAACTCCACCAGGCGCTGCGTGATGGACAGCCCCAGCCCGGTGCCACCAAACTTGCGTGAGCTGCTTTCATCGGCCTGGGTGAAGGGCTGAAACAGCCGGGCCACCATGGCTGCATCCATGCCCATGCCGTTGTCGGTGATGCGCAGGCGCACGCCGGGCGCTGCGTCGGCCCCGGTGGTGCAGGGCTCCACCGCCAAAGTCACCCGCCCGGGGTGCTCTGGCTGGCTGGTGGTGAATTTGATGGCGTTACCCAGCAAGTTGATGAGCACCTGGCGTAGCCGGCTGGGGTCGCCCAGCACCCAGGGCGGCAGCGCGGGCGACACCTGTGCTTCGAGCGCAATCGACTTGGCGCTGGCCGCGGTGCCCATCAGCTGCGCCACGCCCTGCACCAGTGCATTGAGCTGCAGCGGAATGCTTTCCAGTGCCAGTTTGCCGGCCTCGATCTTGGAAAAGTCCAGGATGTCGTTGAGGATTTTCAGCAAGGCCATGGACGAGTCGTGCACGGTGCCCAGCATGTGCTGCTGCTGGGGCTGCAGCGGTGTTTGCAGCAGCAGGTCGACCATGCCAATCACGCCGTTCATGGGGGTGCGGATTTCGTGGCTCATGTTGGCCAGAAATTCCGATTTGGCGCGGTTGGCGGCGTGGGCGGCTTCCTCGGCGCG
>Ga0247844_1003409_pt1 | contig 23347 bp, 28 predicted proteins | sample LaCtaG_FD_192421 | JGI IMG/M metagenome (GOLD analysis project Ga0247844, IMG submission 192421) | Freshwater microbial communities from meromictic Lake La Cruz, Castile-La Mancha, Spain - LaCruzMarch201714.5m_1 | ecosystem: Environmental > Aquatic > Freshwater > Lake | place: Spain: Castile-La... | reverse complement strand
CAAGACTTGGTAATGTAATTCCAAATCCCGCCCCTGTTCCGCGTTCTATTCCAACACCTGACCTTCCAGGCACAAACAATACTTCAACTAACGGAGGCACAAACCGAGTTCCAGGAAACACAAATAGTAATCCTATAATCAGAACATATCCAAGTAACGTAAACACCAATCGTGGTAGCACAAACAGAGGCACAAATGGCAACGGCAGAGGGGTAAGTCTTCGACCTGGATTTACAGATTAAAATTTAAAAATTTGATATTCTTCATCTCTCAAATATAATATATTATTGAACATTCTTTGGCCAGATATACATAAAAATCTCACTAAAAATATAGCAAAAGCATTTAATCTTTTGGGACATACTTTAATTCTACCAAGTAACGATTATATACCAACAAATTTACCACCAAAACAATTCAATCAATGGGCATGGAGCACAGCATGGACCCAAGAAAAGGTAGATCAAGAATTTAGCACAAATAATATTAAAGTTTTAAACAAAGAACAAATACTAGATCTTAAGCCAGAAGTAATCTTTGTCACAAGTTTTGAAAGTCAATTTGAAATATTAAATGAAATTTGGCCTCACTTAAAACAAAATAGCAAACTAGCTTGTTATAGTGGCAATGATTATTGGGATGGAGCTTATCCATTTTATATTATTAAAAATTATCTTTGTGCAGATTATGTTGGTTTTTGTTTAGCTAATAAGTATAAAGTAAATCATCTTTATTATAAACCTTGGGTAGACTATGATAGATGTACTTTTGATGGACCAACAGATGGAAATATAGTTGGAATTTATATTTCAGAATACGAAAACAATTTTAATCAAGAGTATAATATGAGCAAAGCATTACAAGCAATAACTCCATATATAGACTATCATTATCACACAAATAGTTCTCAAGAAGAATTAACTAAAAGTTTAAAGTCAAGTATCGCAACTCAACATATAAAACATCTTGAAGGTTATGGAATAGCTGTTATAGAGAGCATGGCTTGTGGAAAACCAGTATTAATGCATCGTAAAATGGCACAAAATAAAAGCTTAATAAATTGGAGCATTGAAAATGTAACAGCTCTATTTTTTGAAAGTGAATATGAATATATAGCTAAATTAAAAGCTTTACATGAAAGTAAAGATTACAGATATTTCCTTCAATATACAACAGCTAATGCTATAAGACAAATCATCGACAATAATAAAGAAACCGAAAAGCTTGGACATTTTCTTAATAATCTAGTATAATTTCACATAGTGAAAATTTGGCTCTGCGGAATTACTCAAAACGAGAAGCAGAATATTGATGATATGACAAAAGATATATATCAATATTTTGATGGTTTAATTTTTGTAGATGGTGGATCAACAGATGGCACATTAGATATATTAAATACAAGAAAAGGCCAAGGAAAGATCATAAATAGAGAATGGTCAAATGACCACGATCTTCAAATGAATGGTTTTTTAAGATCAAATTTAATACAAAATGGAGACTGGTTCATTATTCGTGATAGTTGTGAAAGGTTAGATGTAGACTGGGTAAAAAACTTGCGTAATTTTATAGAAAATTTCTTAGAAAAGAATAAAGTCAATAGTTGCGTTGACAGACAAAAAGCTTTTCTTATTAAATATTTTGATGATATGATATTTCAAGGAAGCCCTCATTGGGGATTACAAGGCATGAGAGCAGGATATCTTGATCTTTATGAATATTATGGAAAAGATCAAAAAATGTTCGCATGGGAAGAAAGACCATCCCAAAGAAAGCACTATATTGATAGCGATATGAAATATTACTTTGTTTATGGAAGATCGAATCATTGCGTTCTTCATTATTATGATAATGGCAATACTCCACAAATATATCGAGAACAAGAAAGAATAAGGCAAGGTTTTAGATCTTTTTGCGAAAGTTTAGGAATAAAATTCAATCTAGATTCATTAAAAGAATATTGGCGAGACAATACTATCAATGACCATATGAAATTTTTTATTAATAAAGAAAGATTGATAAGGAGATTCTATAGATTAAATATTTTAAATCATCCATTAGAACAAATAGACACATCAGAAGAATGGAGATTAGAATGAAGTTGGTTGATTGCTTCATGTTTTTTAATGAAAAAGATATTGCATATTTAAGAATAAATGAATTATATGATTCCGTGGACTACTTTGTAGTTAATGAATTATCTACAAGCCATAAAGGAATTAAAAGAAAAAGTATATTTTGGGAAGATGAGAGATTAGAAAAATTCAAAGATAAGATAAAATATAAATTCATTGATATTGATCATAGGTATGATTTGCTTTTTAATACTCATTTTAAAGATTCTTCACATTTTGTTGGAAGCTGGGCGGAGCATGAGCAAAGATTAAGATTAATGAATCAAGTAGAAGAGTTGAATTTATCTGATGAAGATATTATTCTTTTTTCTGATTGCGATGAGATACCAAATAAAAATATATTCAATCAATTAAAAGATTATGAAATCGTAGCTTTGAACCAAATGTTCTTTGTTCATTATATTAACATCTATACAAATAAAAATGTAACAGGAACCATTAGCGTAAAGTATAAAAAAATAAAACAAATAAATAATAATACTCAAAATTTAGGGCTACAAGTTTTAAGAAGGCATAAAGATTATATAGCAAGAATAGAAAATGGAGGGTGGCATTACTCTTATATGGGTGGAGCTAAAACCATGAGCGAAAAGGTAGTGTCTATATATGAGGGCGATCCAAATTCACATCTTAAAGACGAAGATCAATCCAAAGAATTTATTAATAATACGATAAGAGATCTTAAAAGCCCGTTTTCATCACAACCAATAAAAATACTTGACTTTAATAATAAACAATTGTTTGTAGACTTTGTAACTGCTCAATCAGGTAATTGGATTAAAAATGCGAATAAATGCCAAATATATCCAGATATCTTAGAAAAAGAAAAAGAAAAACATAAAATACTAATATATGAATAATCCATTTGATTTTTTTGATAGAATATATTGCATTAATCTTAAAGAAAGAACAGACAAGTGGCAACAATGCCTAGAAGAATTTAGTAGATTGAATATACAAGATAAAGTAATAAAATTTGATGCTATCAAATTTACTGGTGAATTGTCTCCTCAATACAGATGGTTCAATATTAGAGCCCTTGGATGCACAGCTTCTCATAGGCAAATTATAAAAATATGTAATCGAGATAATGTAAAAAACGTATTAGTTCTAGAGGATGATGTAGAGTTTCATAATGAACCAATAAAGAATTTAGCACTATCAGTAAATGAATTAAAAAATCATCCATGGGATATATTTTATCTTGGAATGAGCCCAACAAACGAGAAGCATGAGAAACCCTTAGAGAGAATAAGTGAAAATTTATTAAAAGTAAATTGTGCTCTGACAACTCATGCCATAGCATATAATAATTCATCTTTTAAAATCTTATTAGATACAATTCCAGATGGAGCAGATATCGTAGAATGGCAAATAAAAAATGAATCTTATGATGGATTTTTAATGAGAAACTTTCTAAGCCAAAATAAAGCTTTTTGCACGAATGAATATTTAGCTACCCAAAGAGATAGTTTTTCAGATATCAATCTTGGTCAAGCATGTCATGGCAAAGCAATAATGGAAAATTTTTATAGATTTAGACCAGCATGATAACTTTCAAGGGCTTGGGCCATGCTGGGGCTATAGGTAATCAATTGTTTCAATATGCTGCACTTTATGCAGCAGGTAAAACTAATAATTTTGATATAAAAATACCAAACACAAAAGATTATTATGACACTGGCACGAATAGAACGCAGCATTATTTTTTGAACTGCTTCTATAATATTAAAGCGGAAGTATTAAATCCTAAAGATGACGGTGAAATAAAAAATGAAGTAAACTTTGAAAAAGCTATTTTTTACTATAAAGAGCTATTCGATATAAAAGACTCTACAAATATTAATGGATATTTTCAATCATATAAATATTTTGAGAACTTTAAAGAAGATATTCTAGATCAATTTATCTTTAAGAAAGATATAGTAAATAATATAAATAAAAAATATAATATAAATTTTTCAGAGTATTCTGCTGTACACTTAAGGTGCGGAGATTATTCATACAGACAAAACCATCACCCAATTATGGATTTTGACTATTATGAAAGAGCTTTTAATATTATTAATGATCAGAGATATTTAGTTTTTTCTGATACTGTAGAATACGCGAAGAATATTTTTAGTAAATTCAAACATATAGATTTTACATATATCGAAAATAATCATCCATTTGAAGACATGTATATTATGTCTAATGCAAAAAACAATATAATTGCAAATAGCACTTTTTCTTGGTGGGCAAGTTATTTAAATAAAAATAATCCCAAAATTATCGCACCATCAAATTGGCTTGGTCCAGCTTATGATGGACAATGGAATATTAATGATTTAATACCAGAAGATTGGATATCAATTTAAATATATTGCATTTTATTTATAATTTATATATAATATAACAAATGATATCTAAAATAGCTTTATTGGGAGCAAATGGTTTTATTGGTAATAAATTTCACCAGTTTCTGTTAAAAGCAAATCATCAAGTGTATCCAATCACAAGAAAAGAATGCAATCTACTAGATAAACTACAAACTAAGAAAATTTTAAAAGAAATTAACCCAGACTATATTATTAATAGTGCTGGTTTTACAGGGAAACCAAATGTAGATGCTTGTGAATTAGATCAAAAGACCTGCTGGGCGCAAAACTATACATTGCCAAAGTATTTAGCAGAAATATGTAATGATTTAAATAAAAAATGGTTACATGTTTCTAGTGGATGTATTTATTCTGGAAGTAAAAATGGCAAAGGTTTTGATGAAAATGATGAGCCAAATTTTTCTTTTGATAAGCAACCCTGCTCATTCTACAGCGGAACAAAAGCTATAGCAGAAGATTTGCTCAAAAAAGAAAATAACGTCTATATAGCTAGACTTAGAATACCTTTTGATGACTATAATAGCCCTAAAAATTACTTAACAAAACTACTGAATTATAATTGTTTATTAAATGCAGAAAACTCAATGAGCAATACCGAAGAATTTATAGAAGCATGCTGTTATTTACTACTAAACGAAAAAGAAACTGGTATATACAATATAACTAATACAGGATCTATAAACACATTTGATATAACTAAACTATTAAATAAGTACATAACTAGAAAAAAATTTACTTTCTTTGAAAGTGAAGAAGAGTTTTATGAAAAAGCGGCAAAAACACCAAGATCAAATTGCGTTCTAGATAATTCAAAAATATTGAAAAGTGGATTTAAAATAGAAAATATTCACGATAAAATCGAATACTGCATTAAGAATTATTCATAAATTATAGTTATGTTAACTTCTATAGCAGTGCCAGTATATGAAATGAATGGCCAAGGAATTCATTACCTTAAGCATAACTTAAATAAAATAATTGCTCAAAAAATAAATTTTGACTTAGAGGTTATCATATCAGATCAAAGTCAAAACGACACAGTAAGAAATTATATAAATGATTTAGGTATAGATTATATTAAATATATCAAAGCTAACGAAAAAGTTAATAGCTTATCTAGCAATACAAATAACGCAATTAGAAATTGTAATGGTGATATTATTAAAGTACTGTATCAAGACGATTATTTTTTGGATGAATATTCTTTACAAAAAACTATTGATACTATTTCAAATACTAATAAAATGTGGCTTATTTCAGCTTGCGAACACTCAAAGGATTTATCAACTTTAATTAGGCCATTTTATCCTCAATGGAATGATAATATGATTTTTGGTAATAATACATATTCATGTCCATCAGTTCTGTCGTTTAAGAAGGAAGCAAAAGATAATTATTTTGATGAAAATTTAGATTATTTATTAGATACAGAATATTACTGGAGAATGAAAAATAAATATGGAGAACCAGTATATCTTCAAGATATAACAGTAGTAATATCTATTCACCAAAATCAATCAACAAATTCTGTCAGTATGAGGTCCGAAAAAGAAATAGAATATATAATAAAAAAATATGCCAACTAAAGAATTAGTTATAGCGGCTTATGACAAAGACCTATCTTGGATTCATAACTTAAATAAAGATATAGAAAAAACAATTTATAGAAAAGGTAACATCTTATCGTTATCTAAAGACGAGATATTAATAGAACCAAACGTAGGTAGATGCGTACATACCTTTTTTAATCATATTAAAAACAATTATCATAATTTATCTGATTATACTTTTTTCGCACAGGATTACCCATTCGATCATTGGGAAGATTTAATTGAAATTATAAATGGAAACTCGGAATTGATAAAAAATAGATGTGCTTTAAATATTGGAGGATATTATGGATTCCATTTCAACACAATAAAAGTTCCTTCCGACAAAGGAGGCATAATGTGGTCTATGCATGAATCTAAACATCATAATAATGGTAAAATAATTTCTTGTCATAGCAATGGAATGCCTCAAGACCATAACCCCAATATAAATGTTGACGACTATTGGAATATATTATTTAATGATCCAACACCAGAGATATATGAATTTATACCTGGAGGTCATTTTTGCGTTACTAGTGAACATATTAAATTAAGACCTTTATATTTTTATTCTAAAATTACTGACTTATTAGAAAAAAATCAAACAGCCCCATGGTTAATTGAAAGACTAGAATGCTATATATTTAATCCAAATTTTGCAATTAAATAATTCTTTGATTTTAATATAAAAAAAATTATAATATCTTAAATTCATGATAACCACAGAAATATATAATGGACAAGGCCCTGGAGACCAATTATGGGTTTATTTAACGACCAGATATATAGCTTATAAGAATGGTTATGATTTTGGTATAGGCCACTCAGAAAGATGGAAATTAAAAAACTTAAATATCAATTTTGGATTGCCAGTAATAGGCGGAAGTAATGTCAGGGAAGGTGGACCATATATATCTTTACCAGATGGAATATCTAAATATTATAAAGAAAAGCACACTTGGAATACAAATTTTCATGATTGCAATATTAGTGATATCGATTGGGATTCATTTAAGGTAGAAGATTTTACAAAATTAGAAGGTTTATTTCATTATTCTTTTTTAATTAAAGAAAACTTTGAGCTTTTTAAAAATTGGTTAGATTTTGAATCAGTAATAAATAGAAATCCAGTTGTACCTGGAAAAGTTATAGCGAATATTCGTGGTGGCGAATATAGAGATATTCCAGATTTGATTCTACCTAAAAAATATTGGGATTTAGCTTTGGAACGATTAGGAAATCCTTCGGTAGAAATTGTAACGGATGATCCTGCTTATGCATTAACATTAATACCTGATGCAAAAATATTTGAAGGTAATATGATTAATCATTTTGAAAGACTATTTACAGCAGATAAATTAATATTATCTAACTCGGCTTTTGGTTTTTTTCCTGCAGCATTAGGGAATTCATCGGAAGTTATCGCTCCAAAATATTGGAGTAGATGGAATGTATCTGATGGATTCTGGTGCATGGAATGCGACAGATATGAGGGTTTTACATATATTGATAGAGATGGAAAAGAATGAAAATCTACGATTGTTTTAATTTTTTTAATGAATTAGATATTTTAGAATTAAGATTAAATATTTTATATGATACAGTTGATTTTTTTATAATAGTTGAATCAAACTTAACTCATAGTGGACAAAATAAGCCATTTTATTTTGAAGAAAATAAAGATAGATTTTCTAAATTTTTAGATAAGATCATATCTTATAAAATTTATGATAATCCTTCTGATTTTGTAAATTTACCTAATACAGAAGATATTGAATTACAAAAAATTTATGGTTTTATGAAAACCACAAAAAGATTTAATCCATATTTTCAAGGAGACTATGGTAGAGATTATTTTCAAAAAGAAAGTGTGAGAAGGCCACTTGTTAATTGTGAGGAAAACGACATTATAATTATTTCTGATGCAGATGAAATACCAGACCCAAAAGTATTAAAACAGCTAGATAAGCTTGATTTAAATAATACTATATACTCTTTAAATCAAACAATGTATTATTTTTATTTAAATGTGTTAAAAGAAAATACGTGGTGTGGCTCAAAAATGGGTATGTATAAAAATATAAAAAAATATTCATTTAATGAAATCAGAGGGGACTCTTCGTTAACCTCTGTTATACCCAAGGCAGGTTGGCATTTTAGTTTTATGGGTGGCGAAGAAATGGTAAAAAATAAAATGTTGTCTTATTCTGCAAGAGATATGGTCGATCAGAATGTATTATCTAAAATAAAATTAAATATGGAAAACAATATGGATCCTTATTTTAGACATGCCTTATCTAAAGTTGAAATAGACGATTCGTATCCAAAATATATTTTAGATAATCTTGAAAAATATAAGGATATGATAAAATAATGAAAAAAAATATTTTAATAACTGGCGGCGCTGGTATGATAGGTAGCGTTTTATCTAGATATTTTTTATCTAAAGAATATAAAGTTATTTGTTTAGATAACTTAAGTGGAGGTTTTATAGAGAACATACCGAGTAATGTTAAGTTTTATTTAAATGATATTTGTGATTCTAACGCGATAAATAAAATATTTGATTCAGAAAAGCCAGATTACGTGATACATTGCGCTGCTTATGCAGCAGAAATTTTAAGTCCATTCATAAGAAAATATAATTATGAAAATAACCTCATAGGTTCAATCAATATTATAAATGCTTGTATAAATCATAACATCAAAAAGCTTATTAATTTTTCTAGTTTTGCCACCTATGGAGATGGTAATCCCCCTTTCAAAGAAGGCGATCAAAGAAGCCCAAAAGATCCATATGGAATAGCTAAATTAGCTATTGAAATGGATTTGAAGGAAGCTTATGAGCATTTTGGGTTAAGGTATTCTACAATATTACCTCATAATGTTGTATCAAAGTATCAGAATTATTGGGATAAATATAGAAACGCCATAGCAATTTGGATTAGACAAGCCTCACTTGGCGAAGATATTACTATCTTTGGGGATGGGCTACAAACCAGAGCATTTTCTGATTGCAAATTTTTATGTGATCCAATAGAAAAATTACTAACAAATTATGATGATCATTTTTTTAATATAGGATCAGATTCACCAATAACTATAAAATCTGGTGCAGAATTAGTTTTAAGTGTCGGAAGAAAATTTGGATTCAATAAATCAAAGATTGTCTTTCTTGAAAAAAGAAGAGAAGTTGTACACGCATTTTGTGATCATCAAAAAGCTAAAGACCTATTGGAATTTGAAGATAATACTGATTTAGAAAAACTTATAATTGAAATGTATGAATATTATATTCAATTCCCAAATAAAAAAGTAGAGACTATGAATTACGAAATAGATAAAAATATGTATTCTTTTTGGAAAAAATAATATATTATTATATAATATGTAATGAATACTAACGAACAAAACTTGGAAATATTATTTAATACTCCAAGAATGGGTCATGTCGGACTAGAGCCAAATAATAGCGTAAGGGGTTTATACGAGCTAGTTAAAAAATATTTAAAACCTGAATCTGTAATTGCGGAAATTGGTTCTTTTCAAGGAGTTTCAACAATACTATTCTCGATGCATGTACAAAAAGTATATAGTATTGATTGTTATGATTATCCAGTGCCAGCAACTGGTAGAATACCATCCCATGATCAACTCTTTATTGATGCAGAAAAATTATTCTTAGAACGCACAAAAGATATTAAAAATATTATTAAAGTTAAAAAAACAAGCTCAGAAGCTTCAAAAGAATTTCCTGACGGAATTTTAGACGCAGTATATATAGATGCTGAACATGACGAAGCAAGCGTTAGAGCTGATGTTAAAGCTTGGAAAAATAAAATTAAAATAGGAGGAATACTATGTGGTCATGACTTTGTACATCCTCACATAGATCATATAAATAGAACATTGGTAGAAGAAGATCTTAAAAATGAATTCACTGTGTATTCGGATTCTTCCTGGTCTGTAGTTATTAAATAAATACTTACAGTAGAAAAATATGAATCTAAATAATGTAACAATTATTTCAGTTGCAGGAGTCAGAGGTAAAGAATCTTTAAAAGCAATTGAACACTCTACAAGAAATATAAATTTTAAAAGCTGCAAACTATTAACTCCAGAAAAATTAGAATCTTCAAGTATAGAAATTATAAAAATAAATCCAATTAATTATGAAGAATATAATAAATTTATTGTATATGATTTATATAAATATGTAGATACAGATTACGCATTAATTATTCAAGATGACGGATTCATTACTAATCCAGAATATTGGACTAATGATTTTTTAAAATATGATTATATAGGTGCGCCATGGATTCTACCAAAAGATAACTTTTCTTATAGAGATATATTTGGGAATATTATTAGAGTTGGAAATGGCGGATTTTCTCTCAGATCAAAAAAATTACTATCTATCGCTAATAAGGTAAGTATCCCATGGAAATCTTACTATGGTTTTTATAATGAAGATGGATTTATAGCTTGCCACAACAGACATCTTTATGAAAAAGAAGGATGTAAATTTGCTCCACTAGAAGTTGCCGTTAACTTTTCAAAAGAATTAGAAATTTCAGAAAATATAGGAATTAAAACTTTTGGCATGCATGGTATAAAAAATGCATTTAATTGACATGATTACTTTAAATACCATATTATATGAAAATAATTTTAATGAACTTCTTTCTGAAGCTTCATGGTTTTTTCGATTTAATTCAAAATTTATATCAGAAAAATGTTTAACAATAAACAATATAACATCAACTAATACATTTTTAGAAAAAATTAATAATTTAAAATCTAAATTTAATTTTAAACTAATATATGTTGATGAACATAAAGACAAATCTATAAAACAACATAATCTAAATATTAATGAAAATACACTTGGATTTAATTATACTATACCATATTTTGTTGCAATTGATAATATACATACAAAATATATGCTAAACATAGCAACCGACTGCATGAATGATATTTTTATAGATGATGAATATTTAAAAGATTCTATAAATGAACTTGATAATAATCCATTATGCTCAACCACAATGGTATCATGGATTAAAAATAATCAAATAAAAGAAAGTCCTCCTGAAAATAGTATCACAGTTCCGCAGTATCAAGAAAATGAATATTTTAAAACTTTAAATATATCTGAAACCTATAATAATAAATTCAATTATAGCCCTGGATTTTCTGACCAATTCTTCATGGGGACTATTGATAAACTAAAAACATGTGATTTTCATGTAGATAAAAGTATTTGCTCAATTATTTATCATGGACCAGATCGTGGAGGAGAATGTTTTGAAAAAAGAATGACTGGACATAACATAAAGAATAAGGTTTATAATCTTATATATAAAGGAAATCAATATTTTATCCACGATAATAGATATTGGTAATATGAAAATGAATTTATTAATAACTGGGGGGTTAGGTTTTATTGGTTCTAATTTTATTAAATATATAATTAATAAAAAAGAAGTTCATTCTATTGTAAATATAGATACTACAAGTAAATATTATGCAGCAGCAAATTTAAATAATGCAAAATTTTTTCAAAATAATATTAAATATAAATTTGAAGATTTTTGGTTGGAGATCTTGGATAACCCTATAGAAATTAAAAGATTTAAAAGTATATTAGAAGAAAATAATATAACTCATATCGTTCATTTTGCTGCTGAATCTCATGTAGATAATTCAATATCTGACCCAAGAAGATTTATTCAATCTAATATACTAGGCACATTTAATCTATTAGAAATTATTAGAGACTTTCCAGACATTAGATTTCACCATATTTCTACTGATGAAGTTTATGGCGCTTTAGGTGAAGAAGGTAAGTTCACAGAAACAACTCCATATGCCCCAAATTCTCCATACTCTGCATCAAAAGCTGCTAGTGATATGCTAGTTAGAGCTTATAATCATACTTTTAAGAGCTTAATTACAATTTCAAATTGCTCTAATAATTATGGACCAAATCAACATAATGAAAAATTTATACCAGTTGTTATAAATTCAATACTAAACAATAAAAAAATACCTGTTTATGGAAACGGAAAAAATGTAAGAGATTGGATTTTTGTTGATGATCATTGTGAAGCAGTATGGTCTATACTAAATAATGGTAAAATTGGCGAAACATATAATATAGGTGGAGATTGCGAAAAAACAAATCTAGAGATTATTAATGATATTTGTGAAGTATTAAATGTTAACCCTCAAGATCATATGTCTTTTGTAGAAGATCGTAAAGGACATGATTTTAGATATGCAATAGATAATAACAAAATAAACAAAGAATTAAATTGGTATCCAATCACATCTTTTAAACACGGACTAAAACAAACAATTGATTTTTATAAAAATTTGTTATAATATAACAATATGAGTTTGAATTTTCAAGAAACCTATTATGGTAAAAAGATAGACACTTCTAATATCCTCAATATTGAGGATGCTAGTAAAATAATTAACGGAAGAAAGACCGTGGTAATAACTGGGGTAACTGGTCAAGATGGAAGTCATATGGTTGACTTTTTGCTTAAAAATACAGATTATCTTATTTTTGGTGGAGTAAGAAGATTGAGCGTATACAATCATGAAAATATTAAGCATATTAAATCTGATAGATTTCATCTTATTAATTTTGACTTAACCGATTCTCACGCTATATCTAGAACCGTAGAAAAGCTTCAACCAGATTATTTTATTAATTTCGCTGCCCAAAGTTTTGTTGCAAGCAGTTGGGATTTTGCCAGACAAACTTGGCAAACTAATTCTACAGCAGTTCTTGATATTTTAGAAGCCATAAGACTTTATAAACCATCTTGCAGACTTTACCAAGCTGGTTCAAGCGAAGAATTTGGAAACGTGCAATATGCTCCTCAAGATGAAAATCATCCATTAAAACCAAGAAGTCCATATGGAGCAAGTAAAGCTGCTTCTAGACAATTAGTAAAAGTTTATAGGGAATCCTATGGAATATATGCAATTCAAGGTTGGTTATTTAACCATGAAGGCACAAGAAGAGGAGAAGAGTTTGTTACAAGAAAGATTAGTAAAAATGTAGCTCGTATTTATAATGCAATTAAAAATAATGAAGATTTCCAGCCACTTGAATTAGGAAATATTGAAGCGAAAAGAGATTGGAGCGATGCAGAAGATTTCGTAGAGGGTGTTTGGATGATGTTGAATCAAGATAAATATAATTCAAATTATTCTGGAGAACCAAAAGAATATATTTTCTCATCTAACGAAACTCATACAATCAGAGAATTTACAGAAAAAGCTTTTGCTTATGCTGGAATTAATGGAGAATGGTATGGCGAAAAAGAGCATGAAGTATATTTCAATGCGAATATCGAGAAGACATTAGTTCAAATTAATCCAAAGTTCTATAGACCAGCAGAAGTAGAACTTTTACTTGGAAACTCTAATAAAGCTAGAGAAGAATTAAATTGGAAGCCTAAAATTTCATTTGACAAACTAATAGAAAAGATGGTAAGATGGGATCTGAATAATGACTAGAAAAGATAAAATCTTAAATTTCCTAAACTCTTTACAAGAAGAAGAGAGTTTATTTATTCCTCAATTTTGCCATAACCTAAAAGACACAAAAAATAAAGTATATTATGGAGGCCCATCTTATGAAAAAGAAGAGCTTGTAGAAGCTATAGATACTCTTTTATTCGGTAAATGGTTAGCAAGTGGAGAAAACATAGCTAGATTTGAAAAAGAATTTTCTAAGAAAATCAATGAAAAATATTCTGTAATGGTTAATTCTGGTAGCTCTGCAAATTTAGTAATGGTTGCTGCACTTAAGAAGTATTTTAATTGGAGCGACAATGATGAAATTTTAGTTTCTGTAGTAGGTTTCCCCACTACTCTAAATCCAATTATTCAAAATAATTTAAAACCAGTATTTATAGATATTGAATTTGATACTTTAAATTTTGACTTAAATGAATTAGAGAATAAAATAACTAAAAATACAAAAGCTATATTCATTTCTCCTGTTTTAGGTAATCCACCAGACTTTGATAAACTTATTGAAATTTCTAAAAAATATAACATAGAACTAATTCTAGATGGATGCGATAGCTTCGGAAGCAAATGGAAAGGTAAACATTTAAATGAATATTGCGTAGCTTGTAGTTGCTCTTTCTATCCAGCGCATCATCTTACTACTGGTGAAGGAGGAATGGTTTCTTCAAAAATTGAAGAGATAATTAAATTAGCTAGAAGTTTTGCTTGGTGGGGAAGAGATTGCTATTGCGTTGGAACTTGTAATTTATTGAAAAATGGAACTTGTAATGCTAGATTTTCTAATTGGATCAAAGAAGTGCCATATGATATTGATCATAAATATTTCTTTACTCAAATTGGTTATAATTTAAAGCCTTTAGATTTACAAGGTTCAATTGGTTTAGTTCAACTAAAGAAGATGGACGAATTTCATAACGCAAGAGTATCAAATAAAAATAAAATTCAAAATATCTTATCTAAAATTCCTAACTTAAAGTTTCCATCTATTTTTGAAAGTTCAGATGTCTCTTGGTTTGGGGTTCCTGTTATTTGCGGTTGCTACCTCTCTAAGAGTAATCTAGTAAATTATTTAGAAGAAAATGGTATTCAAACTAGAAATTATTTCGCAGGAAACATACTCTTACATCCAGCTTACAAGCATTTGGAAGATTGGAGACATTATCCTAATGCTAATGCTGTTCTTGAAAAAGTATTTTTCGTAGGATGCTCGCCAACCATCGGAGAAGACAATATAAAGTATATGCAACAAGTCATCAATGCCTATGAGTCCAAGTGTTGATTTATTTGGTGGCACTGGTTTCGTAGGTTCTAATTTTTATAATTTATATAAGGAAGAAGTCTATATTCATCCAAGGGATAATAATGTACCATATTATAAAAATATACTCTATATGATTAGTACTACTGATAATTATAACGTCTTAGAAGATCCATACAAAGATATAAATACAAATTTAACTAAATTAATGGAAGTTTTAGATAACTGCAAGAATAAAAACATCGTCTTCAATTTCGTAAGCTCTTGGTTTGTTTATGGTGACACAGATCTTCCAGCCAAAGAAACTTCTTATTGTAATCCGAAAGGATTTTATTCTATTACGAAAAAATGTGCAGAAGATTTGCTTATAAGCTATTGCAAGACTTTTAATATTAAATACAGAATATTAAGGCTTGCAAATGTTTATGGCGGTAATGACTCTGGAATCTCTAAGAAGAAAAACGCATTAACTTATTTAATTAATAAAATAAAAAACAATGAAGATATTAATCTATATTTCAATGGAGACTTTATAAGAGATTATATTCATGCTGATGACGCTTGTAGAGCAATTAAACTATGTTTAGAAAAAAGCGAAGTTAATGATATATATAATATTGGAAACGGCGAACCAATAGTATTTAAAGATATTATAGATTACGCAGTTAAACAAACAAAATCTAAATCAAATATAACTCCTATAGACCAACCAGAATTTCATAAAATAGTTCAAGTTAAAGACATGTATTTAGATAATACTAAAATAAAAAACTTAGGATTTGAAAAAAGCATTGACATTTATCAAGGAATAAGTAAACTATTATAATGACATCTCACAAACTCTGCCAATTCATAATAAAAAAATACATTAATCAAAAGGTAGACTGGCCAAGGGAAATTAAAATAGCCCAAAAATTAATTAAAACCTATAAAGGATATTCTTTTTGGAATGGGCTTAAGTCTGCTAATTTACCTAGCCTAGCATTCTTTTTAACAGAAGACGGTAAGAAATTTATAGCTATGGAAAAAATCAAAGATAATTTAGAGTTAGATAAGCCAATTAAATTCGAAATACAAGAAATAAAAGTTGGAGAAGATAAAAAAGTTTGCAAAAAACCTAAAAGCCTGTTAGAATTTATAAACTATGGGAAGAAAACCTAAAGATCAGGAACCAGTACAAGATACTGGGCCTAGCGTAAAGAGTAGATTATCTTCATTTTTAAAAGAGAATAAAGATGATCATTATAATTACGAAGAGGAAGTTTATTATAAAGTATCTACTGGAAGCCTAAATTTAGATATTGCAACAAGTGGAGGGCTATGTCCAGGCTTACATAGATTTATAGGTATGAATGAGGGTGGAAAAACTTCAGAAGCGTTAGAGGTTATGAAAAATTTTCTTAGAACAGTAAAGGACTCTAAAGCTCTTTTATTTAAAGCAGAGGGAAGATTAAGTAAGGAAATCAAAGAAAGATCTGGAATAAAGTTTGTAACTTCTCCAGAGGAATGGGAAGATGGCACGTGCTTTGTTTTTGAATGTAATATTTTCGAAACAGTTTCGGAGCTTATGAAAGACCTTATTCAAAATAATGATGAAGGTAAAAGGTATATGTTCGTGTTGGATTCAGTTGACGGATTAATGACTAAAGGAGATAGTCTTAAAAACATGACAGAAGCAACAAAAGTTGCAGGTGGCGCAGTAATATCCTCAATGCTTATGAAAAGAATATCATTGGCTCTTTCTAAACGTGGACATATGGCGATATTCATTAGCCAAGTTCGTTCAGATATTAAGCTCGACCCATATGCTGCAAATAAAGATATCCGTCAAACTACCGCAACTGGCGGAAACGCTCTTTTGCATTTTGCTAATTGGATTCTTGAATTTGAACCAAAATTTGGTAAAGATCTTATACTCGAAAAACCAAATGAAAGATACGATCAAGTTAAAAACAAGATAATTGGACATAATGTTAAAATTGTTATCAAAAAATCAACTAATGAAACTACAAATTCAAAAGTTCAATATCCTATAAAATATGGTAGAAAAGATGGTTCTTCGGTATGGAGAGAATATGAAGTCATTGATCAAATTCTTTCTTGGGAGTTTGCATCTGCCAAAGGAGCATGGGTTACTTTCACGGATGAGATTATAGAAGAACTTAAAAAAGAAAATTTAGAATTAAAAAAACAACATCAAGGAGTAGATAATCTTAGATCTTATTTAGAAGATAATAGACCTATTGTAGATTATTTTTATAATAAATTCATTAATACTTTGGCTCTATGAGACTTTTAAATGTTAACGGAAAACTCGTTAACAAGAACGTCAGAAGATACTTAATTAATTGGGAAGCTAAAAGCAGAAGTAAGCTTCAATATAAGTTCAAAGCATTCTTTTATCCCTATTGGAAAAATCATATAGTTTATGAAGAGTTTCCTGTTTATGGAAGCATGCTTAAGGTAGATTTACTAAATGCAACAAAAAAGATAGCCGTAGAGATACAAGGCTGTCAACATGAATCCTTCAACAAATTTTTTCATGATAACTCTAGGTTAAAATACCTTGAAAGTATAAAAAGAGATGTTAAAAAAGAAAAATGGATAGAGACTAATGGATTTAAATTTATAGAGCTTTACGAAGAAGATCTTAAAACTTTATCACCGCAATATATAGAAGAAAAATGTGGCGTACTTATTATTTAAGTGTAAAACTTTATAGTGACTAATAAGAAGAAATTCAACTTCCCAGAATCTTTATTAAAACAGATTGATGAGTGCAGTTACGGTGGATATATTTTATTTAATTTCTCAGCAAAAGGCGAACCTCAAGTATATACAAAATTTGATAATCAAATAAATGCTATGGCCCTTTTATATTATTTAAATACATGGGGGCAAAGCGTTGATCAATTAAATTTTGAAGCTACAACAGATTTAATTAATAGAAATAAAGAAAAACAAGACGAAGAAGATAATGACGAATAACGTTAAAACTTGACTTTTGATTTTTAGTTTGGTATCATATATATTGAATGATTTACTCCCTACAAGTAGAACGACATGTCCTTAGCGGTTTATTAAAATATCAAGATCTGTTTGCTGATATTGATGTATTTTTATCAGAAAATGACTTCTTTAATGATGTTCATTCTACTATTTATTCAGTATTTAAAAATATCAAATATAAGGGTGAAAATGTAGATAAAGTCTTATTGGCTGAAAAGATAAAGAACTTGGGAATATCCTTTAAAGATGAAATTAATATTTTTGATTATATAGATAATTTAACTTTTTCTCAGATCACAGAAGAAGCTACTATGACAGCCTGCAAGGAATTAATTAAATTTAGGGTTCGAAGAGAGCTTTGTCAAACAGCAGATAACCTTAAAGAGTATGTTACTAAAAATGCAGAAGATTCATTAGACGAAATCATTGGTAAGATAGATGGCATATATAACAAAAAAATATCATCTTATTCTGAGAATGATGTACCAATTAATATTTTTGAAGGAGTGGAAGATCTTATCGAAGAAAGAGGAAACTCTCCGAAAGATGAAACTGGACTCGTCACGCCATATTCAGAATTTAACAGAATGTATGGTGGTTTAAAAAATGGTAATATTTATGCTATCGCAAGCAGACCTGGTCAAGGAAAATCAACTTGGCTTAATGATATTTGCTTTAAAACTGCTATTAATCCCAAGAACAAAACTAAAACTTTGATTCTAGATACTGAAATGCAAACCGTAGACATTCAATTAAGAATGGTAGCATCTTTGAGTGGAGTACCAGTTTGGTATCTTGAAACTGGTAACTGGCGTAAAAATGAAGAAATGACAAAGAAGGTAAGAGAAGCTTGGACCAAAGTAAAGAAGTATGAATATTTTCATTATCACGTTGGTAATAAAAACATAGATCAAATTTGTTCTATTATTCGTAGGTGGTATCTTTCAAAAGTTGGCAGAGGAAATCAAGCCATGATCGCTTATGATTATATAAAATTAACTGGAGAGAAGGTCGGTCAAAATTGGGCAGAGCATCAAGCTATTGGAGATAAAATTGATAAACTCAAAAGAATATCAGAAGAAATTCAATGCCCAGTTATTACTGCGATGCAATTAAATAGAACTGGAGAAAGCTTTAATAGAAAAGGCGCAGAGGTAGTTGACGATAGCTCGGTAATCTCTTTATCAGATAGACTTCAATGGTTTGCTTCTTTCGTAGCAATCTTTAGAAGAAAAACTTTAGATGAGCTTGCCCTAGATGGTCAAGTATTTGGTACGCATAAATTAATACCAACAAAAACTAGATTTCAAGGTAAAGACGCTGCTGGTCATCAAGATCTAGTTAGAAGATTAGATTGCACAGGCAAAGAAACATGGGCGCAGAATTATCTAAATTATCAAGTAGAAAATTTTAATATTGAAGAGCGCGGCTCTTTGAACGATGTATCTGCTTCCCAAAGAGAGCGTTACGAACTTAATGACTCTAATCAAAATGATGGAGAAATATTATGAATGTAAAATTAATATCAACTACAGTTCCAGAAATAACAGGAATAGAAAAAGCAGAACATCTAGTAGCTTATTATGCTAGAGTTAGCAATCCTTCAAATCAATTCAATAAAGAGACTGCGCCCAAGTTGTTAGCTTTTCTTATCAAGCACAAGCATTGGAGTCCATTTGAGATGGTAGATATGGCTATTGAAATTAAAACTAGTAGAGCTATAGCAGCTCAAATTTTAAGACATAGATCATTTAATTTTCAAGAGTTCTCTCAAAGATATAGCGAAGCGACCGATTACGAAGATGTAGAATTAAGACTTCAAGGAAATAAGAATCGACAAGTTGGAGAAGATCTTTTACCTAAAAATCATCCAGAATTTAATAATTTAAATGGATTATTAGCAGAAACGCTTTCTTTATCAGAACATTGTTATCAAACTATGATCGATAATGGCATAGCTAAAGAAGTAGCAAGAATGATTTTACCTTTGACAACTCAAACAACCATGTATATGAAAGGATCCTTAAGGAGTTGGATTCATTATATCGAATTGAGAACTCAAGAAAATACTCAAAAAGAACACAGATTGATTGCTGATGAATGTAAAAAAATATTCATAGATAACTTTCCAGTAATAGCAGAGGCATTAGAATGGAAGAATTAAACGTCTTTCAAGTCCTTACGGATTTAGGATATAAATTGAAAGACCATGGTAAAGAATATCGTGCAAGACCTTTATATAGAGATAGCGATAATGATACAGTATTAAAAATAGAAAAAAATAGCGGTAACTGGTTCGACTTTAAACAGAACATAAGTGGAGATTTAAATTCGTTAGTAAAATTAACTTTAAAATTAGATGGGGTAGACGAAGCCAAACAATGGCTTAAAAATAAAAATTTCATATCTCAACTCCCTTTCAATGTAGAAAAGCCTTTAATTAAATCTACAAAAAATTTTGATATATCTATTCTAGATAGGCTAGATGGCTGTCACGACTACTGGATCAATAGGAATATAAGTCAAGAAACTATATGTCAATTTAAAGGTGGCGTAGCTAAAGCTGGGAAAATGAAAAATAGATATGTTTTTCCTATTTTTAATTTGAAGAATAATATTATAGGATTTTCTGGTAGAGATATTACAAATATATCTAAGATTAAATGGAAACATCTTGGAGAAAAGAGTGATTTTTTATATCCATTATTTTTAAATCATTCTATATTACAAGAACAAAGAGAAGTCGTACTAGTAGAGAGTGTAGGAGATATGTTAAATTTATGGCAAAGTGGCATTAAAAATGTTTTAGTTACTTTTGGTACTAGCCTTAGTCTACCCATATTAAATCAGATGCTCAAATTAGATATTAAAAAAATATACATCAGTTTAAATAATGATTCAAATAAAAATATGGCAGGAAATATTGGCGCAGATAAAATTCATTCCAGACTTAAAAGATATTTTGACCAACGACAACTTAAAATTGCTTTACCTATCAAAAAAGATTTCGGAGAGATGACAAATGAGGAAATACTTCAATGGAAAAAAGCTCTTTAAAAGTTCTATCAGCTTCTAGAATTAAAACCCTTGAAACTTGTTCCTGGGTCTACTGGAATAATTATCATGATAAAATTCCTCAAACCCAAAATGAAGGCGCTCTGAGAGGTACCATTTGCCATACAGTTTTTGAATTACTATTAAAAGAAAGACATAAAAGACATTACGATATTATAATTAAAAATAGTTCAATTAATAATAGCAAAGGTATATCTAAATTAGTTAAAAAACTATCATTAAAAGTAGGTCTTGCTGAATCTCATTACGAATTATTAGATCAAATGATACTAGTCGGCCTTAAAGAAGATTTTTTTGGAGAAAATGGAAATATAGTAAAACCAGAATATGCTTTTAATATTCAGAATGATAACCCTAAATATCATATTCGTGGGTTTATGGACAAGCCTATTAAAATCAAAAAAGAAATGCATATAATCGACTACAAGAGCTCTAAATACAAGTTCAGAGGAGATGAGCTAGAAGCCAATATTCAAGCCATGATGTATAGTTTAGCAAGTAAAAAGCTTTGGCCTAAATTGAAACCTATAATCAAATTTCTTTTTCTTAGATTTCCTAAAAAGCCCACTCAAGAACTTTCATTTAATGATGAACAGATTAAAGGTTTTGAATACTATTTAGAGCATATTAATGAATACATAAATAATTTTGATGAAAATAACGCAAAGGCTAATTTTGCAGTAGATAACCAAAAAAATAAATGGATGTGCGGTATAGGATCTTGGGTTTGCCCCTATAAAGCTCCTTATGATTATTATGTTAAAATAAATGAAAGTGGAGAAATAATAGAAACCAGCCTAAAGAATGATTTCAAAAGTATTGATGGATTCAAAATAGAAACAAGAAAATATGAAGGATGTCCAAAATTCAACAACAAAGAAGAACAACCAAAGAAAGATAGTTTTTTAGATTGATTTTTTAGAAAATTCCTGTTAATCTATATATATGATACCGCTATTTAAATCTCACTATTCTTTAGGTAGGTCAATATTAACTCTTGAAGATAAAGATGAAAAAGACGACTATCCCGATTCTATTATCCAAATTTGCAAAGAAAATAGGATGAAAGAGCTTTATCTAGTAGAAGATAACATGTCTTCATTTCTTGAAGCTTATTCTAATTGTCGTAAAAATAATATCAAATTAAACTATGGATTAAGGATATCAGTTACCGAATCTATGAGTGACAAATCCGAAGAATCAAAGATCAAGTCGTCAAAGATAATCTTATTCTTTAAAAATAAAAAAGGATATCAGCAATTAACAAAACTTTATAGTATCGCAGCAAAAGAAGGTTTTTATTACGAACCAAGGTTAGATTATGAAACAATTTCTAAAAATTGGAGTGATGATTTAATCCTATGCATACCTTTTTATGATTCTTTTATATTCAATAATACTCTTAAAAATAGTCTTTGTATTCCGCAGTTTGATTTTACAAAACCTATTTTCTTTATAGAAGATAATGATCTACCATTTGATTCACTAGTAAAACAAAAGGCTTTATCTTTTGCGGAAAAGAATGGTCTCAAAATATATAAAGTACAAAGCGTCTTTTACAAAGAGAGAAAAGATTTTAAAGCTTACTTAACCTTTAGATGCATCAATAATAGAAGCGTCCTAAATAAGCCTAATTTAGATCATATGTCAAGTAATGAATTTTGTTTTGAAAGTATTCATTAAAGGAATTAATGGACGAACATCTTCTAAGATACGACAAAGATAAGACTATAGTCTTCATAGACTGTGAGACGTTTAATCTTTGCCTTAACTTTTGCCATAACATTCCTTGGCAGATAGCAATGATAAAAGTCAAAGGAGACAAAAAAATAGATCAGAAGAATTTTTATTTGAAATGGGATACGGACTTAAAGATAAGTGAAGATGCTGCGAGAATCACAAGATACGACCATAGAAAAGTTCAAAAAGAAGGCTTTGATCCAAAAGAAGTATTTCCTACTATAAAAGATTGGCTAGATAACGCAGATTATATTATCGGACATAATATTTTAGGATTTGACATTTATCTCATAAAAGAATACTATAAAACCATGGAATCGAATTGGAAAGGTCTAATGAATAAAATTATAGATACTAATGCAGTAGCAAGAGGCATAAAGTATAATTCTATCTATACTCCCCAAGATGATTTACTTGAATATCAATATAAAATTCTTAACACAAGAAAGAAAAACGTAAAAAGCTCTTTAACTTTTCTAGGTAAAGAGAACGGCATAGAGCATGATTATGAAAGTCTTCACGATGCAATAAATGATCTTGATTTAAATTTGAAAGTATGGAATAAATTAAAATGGCAGATAGAGGTATAAAATG